>LNFM01012873.1_pt1 | contig 10838 bp, 5 predicted proteins | sample 596031 | NCBI WGS metagenome assembly LNFM01 (sample SAMN04254537, study PRJNA301005) | activated carbon metagenome | isolation source: dual media filters at the Ann Arbor, Michigan drinking water treatment plant | place: USA: Ann Arbor | reverse complement strand
GGGCGTGCGCATCGACAGCATGAAGCAACTCCTGTCCGAGGGCTTCGATGCGGTGTTCGTCGGTTCTGGCGCGCCGCGCGGCCGCGATCTCGAACTGCCCGGGCGCAAGGAGGCGGCGCGGAACATCCACATCGGCATCGACTGGCTGTCGTCCGTGTCCTTCGGCCATGTTTCGGCGATCGGCAGGCGCGTGATCGTGCTGGGAGGCGGCAACACCGCAATGGACTGCTGCCGGACCTCGCGCCGGCTGGGAGGCGAGGACGTCAAGGTCATCGTGCGCAGCGGCTTCGAGGACATGAAGGCGAGCCCCTGGGAGAAGGAGGACGCGATGCACGAGGGCATCCCGATCCTTAACTTCCTGGTGCCAAAGGCGTTCGAACACCGCAACGGCAGGCTCACCGGCATGACGTTCGAGAAGGTCAAGGCGGTGTTCGACGACAAGGGCCGGCGTCAACTCCTGCCCACCGGTGAGCCCGACCAGCATTTCGAATGCGACGACGTGCTGATCGCCGTCGGCCAGGAAAATGCCTTTCCCTGGATCGAGCGCGACGCCGGCGTCGAATTCGACCAATCCGGCATGCCGGTGGTGGACAAGACGACATTTCAGTCCAGCATGCCGAAAGTGTTTTTCGGCGGCGACGCGGCATTCGGACCGAAGAACATCATCTGGGCGGTAGCCCACGGCCACGATGCCGCCATCTCGATCGACAAACTCTGCAACGGCGAGGATGTGCGGCTGCGACCGGCGCCGATGGTCACGCTGGCCAGCCAGAAAATGGGCATCCACGAGTGGAGCTACGACAACGATATCTCGGTCGATCTGCGCCACAAGGTACCGCTCAAGGATCAGGTCATCGCCCTGAAAAGCATCAAGGTCGAGGTCGAGCTCGGATTCGACGCGAAGACCGCCTTCGCCGAGGCGCAGCGCTGCCTGAACTGCGACGTGCAGACGGTGTTTACGCCGCCGCTGTGCATCGAGTGCGACGCCTGCGTCGACATCTGCCCGATGGACTGCATCACCTTCACCGCCAACGGCGAAGAGGCGGACTTGCGGTCCAGGCTTCACGTGCCGGCGCAAAACCGGTCGCAGGACATCTACGTTTCCGACGTGCTCAAGACCGGCCGGGTCATGGCCAAGGACGAGGATGTCTGCCTGCACTGCGGGCTGTGCGCAGAGCGCTGTCCGACCGGCGCATGGGACATGCGCAAGTTCCTTCTCAACGTCACGCGCCCCGGTGCAGCATGTCGCAGCTCAAGATAAACGACTTCGTCGTCAAGTTCGCGAACGTCAACGGGTCCGGCTCGGCCTCCGCCAACCAGCTGTTCGCCAAGGCCATCCTGCGCATGGGCGTGCCGGTCAGTCCGCGCAACATCTTCCCCTCCAACATCCAGGGGCTGCCTACCTGGTACGAGGTGCGCGTTTCGGAGGCCGGCTATCTCGGGGCGCGCGGCGGGGTGGACCTGATGGTGGCGATGAACCCGCAGACCTGGGACAAGGACGTGCTCGGCATCGATCCCGGCGGGTATCTGTTTTACGATTCGACCCGGCCGCTGCCGAAATCCCGGTTCCGGGAAGATATCCATGTGATTGGCGTGCCGCTGACCGAGATCTGCAACCGCGAGTATTCCGATCCGCGCCAGCGCCAGCTGTTCAAGAACATCATCTACGTCGGCGTGCTGGCGGCGCTGCTGGACATGGACGTCGCCGAGATCGAGAAACTGATCGGCGAGCAGTTCAAGGGCAAGGACAAGCTGATTGCGCCGAACGTCCAGGCGCTGCACATGGGGCTCGAGTACGCCAGGGAGAATCTCGAATGTCCGATTGCCCTGCGGGTGCGCCGTGCATCTGCGGTGGGCAGCCGCATCTTCATCGACGGCAATACCGCGGCAGCCCTGGGATGCGTCTATGGCGGCGCTTCGGTGGCAGCCTGGTACCCGATCACCCCGTCATCCAGCATGGCCGAAGCATTCGCCAGCCATTGCCGCAAGTACCGCAAGGACGAGCTGGGCGCCAACCGCTACGCGATCATCCAGGCGGAAGACGAGCTGGCCTCGATCGGCATGGTCATCGGTGCGGGCTGGAACGGTGCGCGGGCTTTCACCTGTACTTCCGGCCCGGGCATTTCGCTAATGCAGGAGTTCATCGGCCTGGCGTATTTTGCCGAGATTCCAGCAGTGATCTTCGACGTGCAGCGTGGCGGCCCCTCGACCGGCATGCCGACGCGCACGCAGCAGGCCGACGTGCTGTCCTGCGCCTATGCCTCGCACGGCGATACCAAGCACGTGCTGCTGCTGCCTGAAGATCCGGCTGAGAGCTTCGATCTGGCGGCCGATGCGTTCGATCTGGCCGAGCGCCTGCAGACACCGGTGTTCGTGCTGCTGGACCTGGACATCGGCATGAACGAGCGTCTGAGCCGTCCGCTGGCCTGGGACGACGCGCGCCGCTACGACCGGGGCAAGGTGGCGGGGTACGACGACCTGGAGTACGGCAAGGAGTTCGGCCGCTACCTCGATGTCGACGGCGATGGCATTGCCTACCGTACCTACCCCGGAACGCATCCTGCTCGCGGCGCGTATTTCACCCGTGGAACCACCAAGGATTCTTACGCGCGCTACAGCGAAGCCGGCCCGGATTACCTGGACAACATGCAGCGCCTGCTGCGCAAGTTCGAGACTGCGAAAGACCTGCTGCCGAAACCGGTAATCAGGCCGGCGCTGCAGCCCAGCCGGCTGGGCGTGATCTATTACGGCTCGACCAGCCCGGCGATGCAGGAAGCGCTCGACGCGCTGGAGCAGCAGGGCCTGCATTTCGACGCCATGCGGGTGCGCGCCTTCCCGTTCCACGACATGGTGGCGGACTTCATCGCCGAGCACGACCACGTCTTCGTGGTGGAACAGAACCGTGATGCGCAGTTGCGCATGCTGCTGGTGAATGAATGCGAGATCGATCCGTCGAAACTTACTCCGGTTCTGCACTACGATGGCACACCCATCACCGCCCGCTTCATCATCAGGGAGATAGCCGAGGATGCGGCCGCCCTGAAGGTGGCACCGATGAGAAAGGTTTCCCCATGACTTATATTTCGAAACCAAAACTCCATCATCCGCAACTTCCGGTCAACAAACTGGGGTTCACCCGGCGCGATTACGAAGGCGCGGTCTCTACCCTGTGCGCGGGCTGCGGCCACGATTCGATCAGCGCGGCCATCATCCAGGCCTGCTTCGAGCTCGACCTGCCGCCGCACCGCATTGCCAAACTCTCGGGGATCGGTTGCTCGTCGAAGACGCCGACTTATTTCCTGAGCAACGCCCACGGCTTCAACAGCGTCCACGGGCGCATGCCCTCGGTGCTCACCGGCGCCAACCTCGCCAACCGCGAGCTCGTCTATCTGGGTGTGTCCGGCGACGGCGATTCGGCCTCGATTGGACTGGGCCAGTTCGCGCACAGCATCCGCCGCGGCGTCAACATGGTGTACATCGTCGAGAACAATGGCGTCTACGGCCTGACCAAGGGCCAGTTCTCGGCGACATCCGACCGCGGCTCGAGGAGCAAGAAGGGAACGATCAACACCGACACCGCGATCGACATGGTCTTGCTGGCGATGGAACTCGGCGCGACCTATGTGGCGCGCGGTTTCTCCGGCGACAAGGCACAGCTTGTGCCACTCATCAAGGGCGCGATCCTGCACCGGGGCGCTGCCTTCATCGATTGCATCTCGCCCTGCGTGGCGTTCAACAACCACCCCGGCTCGACCAAGAGTTTCGACTACGTGCGCGAGCACAACGAGGCGGTCAACCGCCTCGACGTGATGCTGCCGCGAGAGGCGATCACGGCCGAATATGCCCCCGGCGAAGTCGAGGAAGTCACGCAACACGACGGTTCGGTGATCCGGCTGCGCAAGCTTGCCAGCGAGTACGACGTGCACGACCGGATCGCGGCGATGAATTTTCTGCAGGAGCGCAAGGCGGCGGGAGAGGTGGTCACCGGGGTATTGCACATCGAACCGGATCCGGTGGATCTGCATGCCCACCTCGGCACGATTGAAACCCCGTTCAACCGCCTCAGGGAAGACGAGCTCTGTCCAGGCGCCGCCGCGCTCGAGCAATTCAACGCCGCGCATCGCTAGCCTAAGCCCGGACGCGGATCGAAGGTGACGTCGACCGGGATGGTATGGCAGGATTCGTCCTACGGTTGTCAGTAACCGGACAGTTCCTGCATTAATTCCCTTGAACGGTCTTTCCCCAGAAGAGCTTGCCCGGTTCCGGCAGGACGGATACATCACCCTGCGCGGTTTCCTTGCGCGGTCGGTCTGCGACGCCATGAAAGCAGTGGCGCAGCGGCACCTGGCCGGGCAGATTCAGCCCATCGAATACGAAGCGCAGGTCAGGTATCCCGGTGCGCCGGATTCCCTGGATGCGCCGGGAGGCAAGACCGTGCGGCGCCTGCTGCAGGCCTGCCAGCGCGATCCGCTGTTTCGAGACTGGGCGACATCCCCGGCGCTCGGTCGCCGTCTGCGGCAGATACTCGGGCCGGAGGTGTTGCTGTCCCAGGCCCATCACAATTGCGTGATGACCAAGCACCCGGCCTACAGCAGCCTGACCGGATGGCACCAGGACATCCGCTACTGGGCCTTCGAGCGTGCCGATCTGGTTTCGGTCTGGCTCGCGCTGGGACCGGAGCGCGAGGAAAACGGCTGCCTGCTGGTGGTGCCGGGATCGCACCGGCTCGAACTGCCGCGCCGGTTTTACGACGATGCGTTGTTCCTGCGCACCGATCTTGACGAAACCAAAGCGCTGCTCGCGGGTCGGACCAGAGTCGAACTGGACGCGGGCGATGTGCTGTTCTTCCATGCCCGGCTGCTGCATGCGGCCGGTCGCAACCGTACTGACACGGCCAAGACCTCGCTGGTGTTCACGTATCACGCGGCGGACAATCAGCCGTGCGCCGGCACCCGTTCCGCGTCGCTGCCTTCGATCACGCTCGATTGAGCGAACATGGGGATGCGGCAACTTCCCGGCGCTTTCCTTAACGTCTGCAGTTTCTGGAAAAGACGGCATGAATTTTATTCCTTGCCGGATTGCCGTGACCCTGGTGCGGCAACGGCTTGCCATCATCCGAGGAATTTTACGGAACCCATTTGGTGAAAGGCCTCAAGAGAAGGATGTGACACATTTACTCCACAGGGTCGCCCGAGTTCACTGTTGCCCGCGCAAAATGTGCCTATGCAGGAGCGCTGCTGAAGGTTTCGTGCTGGCCGGCATTGGGCTCGTGTATCGCGTTGCCGGAACATCAATTACACTAAAAAGGAAGGGGGATAAGAGATGCTTGCCAAAGTTGCACTTTTCTCCGAGCTGTCCGAGGATCAGCTCAACTTCCTGACTGCGCGTTCGAGCGCGCGAAGCTATCCGAAAGGCGCGATAATCGTAAACGAGGGAGACGACGCCAGTTCTCTTTTTGTGATTCAGGCGGGTGCAGTCAAGACCTACTTAAGCGACGACAAAGGGAAGGAAGTGGTGTTATCGACACAGGGCCCGGAAGAATATTTCGGCGACTTGGCGCTTTTCGACGATGCTCCGCGTTCGGCGTCGGTAATGGCCATCGAGCCCTGCAAGACCCTCGTAATCTCCAAGAACGTACTCAGGGAAGCGATGGCGGAAAGGCCTGAGATCGCGCTGCTGCTGTTGAAGGGGCTTGCATCTCGCGTCCGGGCGTTGACCGAAAGCGTGCGCACCTTTGCGCTGCTTGATGTTTTCGGCCGTCTGGTACGAACGCTCTATCAGTTGGCCTCGGAAAGGGAAGAAGGCCTGCTTATTGACCAGAAACTTACCCAGCAGGAACTTGCCAATCGGATTGGTGCTTCGCGAGAAATGGTGAGTCGTATCATGCACGATCTGATTGAGGGCGGCTACGTCAAGGTAGAGGGCAAGCGCATTCTCATCTGCAAGAAGATCCCATCGAGTTGGTAAGACGCATTGAAGCTAACCGGCGTGTCCGGTCGAACCTCAGTCCAGGGCCTGCAGTTCCGTTTCAGCTTTTTGAAGCCAGATCGGCATTTCCCGCAGCAACGAGATGGCGTTCGTCAGGCAGACACGTGCCCTGTCCCTGTCGCCGGCGCGTCGATGCAGCTGTCCCAAGGCAAGATCCGCGCGTGCCAGCAGTGGCTGCAGTCCGAGCGTTTTCGCACCTTCAATAGCATCATGCAATGCTCGACAGGCCTTCTCGGTCTGCGCATTCCCCTGTGCATAAAGAACCAAGCCCTGCAAATAATAGGTCCACGCCGTCCAGCCACGTTCTGTGTGTCGTTGCGCAAGTTCGTTTGCCCGCAGGATCAAGTCCAGGGCTGTCTCGAGATTGCCGGCAAGCAGGTGACTGTAGCCGAGATAGCCAATGATCCAGGAGCGCCCCGACTCGATTTTTAGCGCTGTCGTTTCTTCTACTGCCTGCTCACCCAGCGCAATGCCTTCCGGCAAGCGCCCCTGGTAAGAGTAGGCAATGCCGAGGAAGGCGGCGACGAAGGGGAGTTCCAGGCGCAGGTGCATGGATCGGCAAAGCGCGAGACCCGGTTCGAGCTGGGCAACCGCGCGTTCAATCTCGCCCTTGCGCAGGTAAACGAAACCGCCGCAGTACCTGGCAAAAGCCTCGCTGAACGGATGTTTGACCTCTTCGGCAATACGCATTCCTTCCCGCCAGATCTCAAGGCCCTCTCCGAAGCGGCCGAGTTCCGCAAGCGACCATGACAGGTGTCCGCGCGAGAACACCACGGGGATACCCGCCATTCCCAGCCGTTCCCGGGAGAGTTTGCCCTCGAGTGACGCGATGTTACTGAAGTGATACGCGGCTGCCTCGGTATGGTTGCCGAGGTGGAAAAAGGCTTGTCCCAGGTGAAAGTTGGCCGGAGCCTGGATGCCGAGGTCCTTGAAATGCTGCCCAATCTCGATGGCTCGCCGCCCCGCGTCGATGGCGCCGGCATAGTCTCCTCGCAACCTGAACGATTGCGCCAGGTAGCCCAGTACCCGTCCTTTCCTCTGGGTGTCGTCAATTTCCTCTGCCAGCTCAGACGCCTCGAGCAGAACCTCGAGTACTCGCTCGAACTCTCCGAGCGGATGCAGCGCACTGCGCAATTCCAGCCGCAAGTCGATTGACTTCTCCGTGGACTCACGGCTCTCGGGCAGATGGGCCAGAGCATCCAAAGCCAGATCGAAATAGCCGACCGCATCCTGGTTGGCGGATCGGGCCAACGCCTTCTGGCCAGCCTGGTGGAGGTAAGTCACTGCGCGCGGCCAGACCTCGCCGCGCACCGCGTGATGGCTCAGACGCTCGAGATGCTCCTGAATCCGGTTGGCATACAGCGCCTCTATAGCCGCGACTATCTGGCCATGCACCGTGCGGCGACGCTCCTGCAGCAGGCCGGAATAGGCAACGTCGTGAGTCAGTGCGTGCTTGAAGGTGTACTCGACATCCGGAAAGAGATTTGCTTCGTAAAGAAACTCGGCCGCCTGCAGACGGTGCAGGGCGGCCTGCAGTTCATCTTCCGTGAACTCGGTGATGGATTTCAGCAGAGGTAGCGGTACGTCCTTGCCTATGACTGCCGCGGTTTGCAGCAAACGCTTGTCCTCAGGTTGCAGCCGGTCGATACGTGCGGCCAGCACCGCCTGAACCCGGCCCGGTACCTGGATGCTGGCGAGCGGTGCCTGCAGCACGTAATTGCCGCGCTCGCCCGCCAGCAAGCCGGCTTCGATAAGGCTGCGCACGCTCTCTTCGAGAAAGAATGGATTGCCTTCAGTGCGCTCAATAAGGGTGCGGCGCAAATCTAGCTGTTCGGCGTTGCCGCCCAACAGTCCGCAAAGCAATTCTTCAGCGCTTTCGGTGGGCAGGGGGTCGATGCGCAATTGCGCGTAGTAGGTTTTTGAGTTCCAGCTTGACTGGTACTCGGGCCGGAAGTTCACCAGCAGCAGGATCCTGCTGGTCGGCAGACCTTCGACCAGGCTGTTCAGAAAAGACTGGGTTTCGCTGTCGACCCAGTGCAGGTCCTCGAAGATCAGGGCGAGGGGCTGAACCTGGCTTTCCCGAAGCAACAGACGCTTGCAGGCTTCCATCGTCCGGCCGCGTCGCTGGGTCGGATGCAGGCTTTGCCATTCAATGTCTTCTGTTTCGACGTCCAGTAGCGCGAGAAGCGCCGGCAGGATCGGCTCCAGGGTCTTGTCGAGCGTAAGCAGCTTGCCGATCACTTTCTCGCGCACCCTGCGCGCCTCGTCGCGCTCTTCAATCCGAAAATAGGTCTTGAGCAAATCGATCAGTGGACGGTAAGCGGTTGCCTTGCCATAGGATACCGAGCCGCTTTCCAGCGCAAGCCATCCGTGGGTGCGGTGCGAGTGAGTAAATTCCCAGATCAGTCGCGACTTTCCAACTCCGGGTTCGCCCACCAGGGCGACAACCTGTCCGTGGCCTTCGCTCGCTTGCCTGAGCGCCTGAGTCAATATTTCGAGTTCTGCCTGTCGCCCTACGAACCGAGTCAGTCCCCTGGCGGCGGCGGCCTGCATGCGTGTGCGCAGGCCAGAAACGCCCTTGAGCTCGTAGACTTCAATAGGTTCGTTCAAACCGCGTACGGGCATAGGGCCGAGCGCGGAGACCTGGATGAAGCCCTCCGCCAGCCCGAGCGTAAAGGCGGTGAGCCGTACGGTTCCGGGGGTGGCCAATTGCTCCATCCGCGCCGCCAAGTGGGTAGTCTGGCCGATGGCGGAGTACTCCATGTGCAGGTCGTTTCCGATCGCGCCCACCACGACCCCGCCCGAGTTCAGCCCGACCCTGAGTTGGATCTCGATCCCGTACGAGCGGCGCAACTGTTCGCTGTAGCCGCGGATGGCTGACTGCATGGCGAGCGCGGCATAGCAGGCGCGAACTGCGTGATCTTCGTGCGCCAGCGGTGCGCCGAAGATTGCCATGATGCCATCGCCCATCACATGATTCACCGTCCCTTCGAACCGGTGCACCGCGTCCATGATCTGGTCGATTACCGGGTCGATGAGGTTGCGTGCCTCCTCCGGGTCACGGTCGCCCAAGAGTTCCATCGACCCCTTGATGTCCGCGAACAGCACGGTGACCTGCTTGCGCTCGCCCTCCAGGGTGTTCCTGGACGTGAGAATTTTCTCCGCCAGATGCTTGGGAGTATAGGCTCGCGGAGATTCGAAACGCTGCGAAGCCGTTGCGGTCGCCGGGGTACCCAGTGGCGCTGCGCATTGTGCGCAGAATCGGCTGCCCGGCGGGTTGGCATGCCGACACTGGGGGCAAACCAGTTCCAGGGGACTGCCGCAGCCATTGCAGAAGCGGGCATCCGCTGGATTCTCGTTCTTGCATCGCGAGCATTCCATGTTAAGGCTGCACTCCTTACGCATGTCACGCCCGGGGCCGGTGGCGTGTGTCTGGCTTGTCAGACCCCCGCGCATTCTTGCCCGTGCCAGTATTCCGGGGGGCATGCGAACAGAAAATGAATCGCGGTTTGCCTCGCGGGTCGCGAGCTTGCTGGATACTTTTCCCCGATATGGTGTTTCCCGATGCCGGTGGCCGACGTTTTAGCTAACGGCGCGAGGTATGTCAACGGCGCATGCCATGGGAATTACCTTATCGATCATACGTCGTCCGTGATTAGTGTGATTGTGCGCCGCGGCGGGCGACTCCATTTGAGTTGTTTCCAGACCAGGGTTAAGCATACAGAGTGCAAAGGGATCCACCGCGCACGGCCTGGTGCGTTGCGACATCGAATTGCCACTTGACCAGCAGGTGCGGGTAGCGGTCCAATTCCGGCGGGATGATCTTCCCACTTGCTACGGAAACAGATCGATACGCGTTCTATGCAGTGCGCATAGTTTCTGCAACGTTTCTGCCATTCTTTTGTGATCTTGCCAGACCGCAATGCAACCTGTACCAGGGCAGTCGGCCGGATTCAGGATTGAGGTGGATCGATGGACCAAACATCTGATGATTTCGTCCATGCTCTTTACGACGCGGTACTCGACAAGGAGAAGTGGAAGGTGGCAATCGCCCGATTGGCGGCGATGGCCGATGCGCCTCATGCCGGCATGTTCGATTCCGATTTCGCTGCAGGGACAATTCATCGGGAAGCGCTTTTTGGCATTGAAGAAGCCGAAAATCGTCGCTACATGATGGAGTTCGCTTCCATCGATCCCCGGGTTCCCGTCGCACTGGGGAACAATAAGCTTGCGTGGCTATCGGATTACGAGTACTTCACTGAAGAGTTCAGAAGCAAGGATCGTTTCTATCGGGAGTACATCTATGCGAAGGGAGGTGGGGAAACGCTTCTCGCCACCTTTGCAAGGGAAGGAACTCGCCTTGGCACTGCCGTTTTGATTCGCGATGCGTCGCAACAAAAAATTGCTGAGGCGGCACGTCGGCGCCTCGATGCGGTGACCCCTCATATGGATCGCGCCGCGAGGCTGTCTCGCCGTTTCGCTGCGATTGCGTCCGAGGCGATACTGGGACATGCTGTGCTTGATGCCTTGAATGAGCCTCTAGCTTGCGTGATCACTGGCGGGCGAATGCATCGCGCCAATATTGCATTTGAGGGCACGCTAAGAGAGAACCGCGTTTTTTCCCGAACACAAGACGTCCTTACACTCCGAGATCCGGTTCTTCATGAGCAATGGCTGCGAGCGGTGCGAGAATGTTGTCGGATCGCTGAAGGAGGGACAAGCGATGACATCGATGCCAACTTCACAATCCGGGTAGATCAACCGAGAGGGCCTCCTACGTTTTTGACAGTTGCCCCTCTGATAGCAGTTAATTTGAGGTCTTGGGCAGGGCGGTCCTGTGCACTGGTTCG
>LNFM01014844.1_pt1 | contig 10839 bp, 9 predicted proteins | sample 596031 | NCBI WGS metagenome assembly LNFM01 (sample SAMN04254537, study PRJNA301005) | activated carbon metagenome | isolation source: dual media filters at the Ann Arbor, Michigan drinking water treatment plant | place: USA: Ann Arbor | reverse complement strand
TGCCGGCGTAGGTGACGGAAACGCCGCGCAGGTCGAGCGTGTTCATCGCGATCTCCGAGTTCGCTGCGGCCGGGACCGTCATCGCCGCCAGCGGGAGGTGCCGCCGCCTGCGCCGCGGCACCGACAAACGCAGGCGGGCACCGCGCCCGCCTGCCGCCACGCTGCCATCGCTCGCGCGCGGCGGCGGGCCGGACCTGCTGGGCCGCCTACTTTGCCGCGGCCGCCTTCTGCGCGTAGGTCGGGTTCACGCTGGCCGAATAATCGGGCAGCACCGTCTGGATCGTGCCCTGCGCCTTGAGGAAGGCCGCCGTGGCGGCGATCGACTGCGCCGCGCCGCTGGCCTTGCCGCCGCCCAGCCAGGTGCTGGTGGCCTGCTCGGCCGCCGGCACGAAGCGATACAGCGCCAGGCCGCCCGGAATGTCGGCCGGCTTGGCGCCGCTGATCTTGGCCACCGCCTGGATCATCGGCGACTCCGGCGTCCACTTGGCGGTGTTGGCACGGTAGTTCTGGTCGGTCTTGGCGATGATCTCGACGAACTTGGCGAGGAACTCGCCGTGCTGCTTGGCCCACTCCTTGTTGACGACGATGCCGTCGAAGGTGGCCTTGCCGGTCTGGCTGGTGATGTCACCCGAGGTGATCAGCACCTTGCCATTGCCCTTGATGCGCGCCAGCACCGGGTCCCAGATGAAGGTGGCGTCGATGTCGCCGCGCTCCCACGCAGCGGCGATTTCCGGCGGACGCATGTTGACGATGCGCACGTCGGAGGCGCTCAGCTTGTTCATCTCCAGCGCGACCATCGTGTGGAAATGCGTGGTCGAGGTGAACGGCACGGCGATCCGCTTGCCCTTGAGATCCTTCACCGAGTTCACGCCGGAGCCGTTGCGCGCCACCATCGCCTCGGCCGCGGCGATGTCCGACAGGATCCAGATCAGTTCCACCGGCAGGCCCTGCGAGATCCCCGAGGCGATCGGCGCCGAACCGGCTTCGCCGATCTGCACCTGGCCCGAGGCCATCGCGCGGATCACGTCGCCGCCTCCGCCGAACATCCGGAAGTTGACCTTGTAGCCCGTGGCCTTCTCGATCTCGCCTTGGACCAGCGCATAGCGCCAGGGCACCATCATGTCCTGGTGGGCGATCGTGACTTCCTTCTGCTGCGCCAGCGCGGTGCCCCCGGCCAGCAGCGCCAGCGCGGCGGCCGACGCGGCAAGCGCGCGATTGAAGATGCGTCGTTTCATGTACTCCTCCAGTGAGATGGTCCAACGTCGATGCGCGGCGCACAGACAGCCACCGCGCAGCCGGACTCCCTGATTTGTTGTGATCACGGCGACGTTCAGGCTACGTCGCCGCGCGATGCGCTCGATAGTGCCAGCGTTGCGCTTTCTTTAGGTCCAATGGCCATGCCACATTGACGCGCTCCGCTTGCGTGCAGCAACGCACCGAAGATCGGCAGGCGCGCACTGCCGCAGCGCAGCGCAAGCCGTTGGAGGCACCGGGCGCGCAGCGTCCGCGCCGGGTGGCAGGCCTGGGGACCGCCACGCCCGCGCCGTTCAAGCGCGACCCGGGCCGCCGATGCAGCCACGGCGAACACCCGTACGCGCTCATCGCGAGCGCGTTTGCCAGAAGCGCACGCAGTGCTGCGCCAGCGCGCGCGAGGTATCGACGCAGCGCTCGCGCAGCGGCGACTGCACGGCGTCGAGCGCGATCGGCAGTTCGGTGCAGGCCAGCAGCACCGCACCTGCGCCGCGCGCCAGCAGCGCCTCGATCACGGGCGTGAGCAACCGCGCCGCACCGGCCGCGTCGCCCGCCTTGACGCGCGCGATCGCCGGCAGCACGGCATCGGTCTGCTCGGCTTCAGTGGGGAGCAACGGCCGGTAGCCGCCGGCGGCCAGCGCCGCGTCGTACACCTGCGCGGCCAGCGTGGCGCGGGTGGCCAGCAGCGCCACCGGCGCACCCGCCGGCGCCATCGCCGGCAGTGCCGCGCAGCTCGCCTCGACGATGCTCAGGAACGGCACGGGGCAATCTGCGGTCAGTGGCGCATACCAGTGATGCGCGGTGTTGCATGGCATCGCCAGCACGGTGGCGCCGGCGCCGATCAGGGCGTCGCGCAGCTCGCGCAAGCGCGGCAGCGGCGATTCACCGCCGTTGAGGATCGCCGGCGGCCGGCGCGGGATGCGCGGGTCGGACAGCAGCAGCACCGGAATGTGGTCCTCGTCGCAGGTGGCGGGTGTTTCTTCCAGCAGCTTGGCGAAGAAGTCGGCGGTGGCCAGCGGCCCCATGCCGCCCAGGATGCCGAGCATTGGCTCAGCCGGCCGCGAAGGCGTTGCGGTAGCCGTACAGGCCGACCGCGCCGCCGGTGTGCAGGAAGACGATGTTCTGCCCCGCCTTGAAGTGGCCCCGGCGGATCAGGTCGAGCAGGCCCGCCATGCCTTTGCCCGAGTAGACCGGGTCGAGCAGGATGCCCTCGGTGCGGGCCAGCAGCGTCACCGCCTCGACCATGCCGGGCGTGGGCAGACCGTAGCCGGGGCCGACATAGTCGCAATTGGCCACCACCGCCTCGCGCCGCACCGCGCCCGGTACGCCGAGCAGCTCGGCGGTCTGCTGCGCCAGCGCGAACACGCGCTCTTCCTGCGGCTGGCGTGCGGCGCGCACGCCGATGCCCAGCACCGGGATGCCGCTGCGCGCGCCCTCCAGCCCCGTCACCAGGCCGGCCTGCGTGCCGGCGCTGCCGGTGGCATGCACCAGGTGGTCGATATCGAGCCCGAGGTTGTTGGCCTGGTCGATCAGCTCGAGCGCGCAGGTGACGTAGCCCAGCGCGCCGATCGGATTGGAGCCGCCGCCGGGAATGATGTACGGGCGCCTGCCGTCGGCACGCAGGCGATCGGCCAGTTGCGCCATCGCCGCGTCCATCGCGCTGCCGCCGGGAAGCTCGCTGACCTGCGCGCCGAACAGGTGATCGAGGAACACATTGCCCGAGCGCTTGTAGTCGTCACTGGTGTAGCCGGTGCGGTCTTCGAGAATGATGTGGCAGTCCAGCCCGAGCTTGCAGGCGATGGCGGCGGTCTGGCGCGCGTGGTTGCTCTGCGTGGCGCCCTGCGTGATCACGGTGTCGGCACGCTGCGCCAGCGCGTCGGCCATCAGGTACTCGAGCTTGCGCGTCTTGTTGCCGCCGGTGGCAAGCCCCGTGCAGTCATCGCGCTTGATCCACAGCGTCGGGCCGCCGAGCAGCATCGACAGCCGCTGCATCGGCTCCAGCGGCGTCGGGGCGTGGGTGATGCGCAGGCGCGGGAACTTCGACAGTTTCATGGCGGCAGGTCTCCAGGGTTCTTGTGTGGAATCGCGCAGCTCACGCGACGGCGTCGGCCAGCGCGGTGAGGATCACCGCGGCGATCCGGCGGCAATCCGCTTCGGTGAGGGTCAAGGGTAAGCGCATGTCGCACAGCGCGCCGAGCACACGCTCGGCATGGGGCAGGTGCTGCGCGTGATCGAAGTAGCGCCAGTGGGTCCACACGCTGGTGAATCCTGCCGGAGCGGCCGCGCCGAACCACTTGATGTGGACGCCACGTGCGGCGCAGCCGGCGATGAACGCTTCGATCTGCGCGTGCGACAGGTCCACCAGCGAGAACTGGATCGAGCTGGCGACGAACTGCTCGCGCGCATCGCGTTGCGGCAGGCGCAGATGGTCGATGCCCTGCAACGCTTGCGCCAGCCAGCGGTAGCGCACGTTCCAGCGCTCGGCACGCTCGCGCAGCACGGCGCCGAGCTGCGGCCGCGCCACCGCGGCGGCCAGGTTGCTCATGCGCAGGCTGAAGTTGGGTGTCACCGGCGCCCAGCGCGCGAATACCGCGTCGTCGGGCCGCGCCAGGTGCGCGCCGTACAGCATGTAGCTGCCCGACAGCAGGATCGCCTGCGCGGCGAGATCGGCGTCGTCGGTCACCAGCAGACCACCTTCGCCGGCGTTGGCGTGTTTGTAGCTTTGCAGGCTGAAGCAGCCGGCCGCGCCGAAGGTGCCGGTGAGCCGCCCGTCCCAGCCGGCGCCCATCGTGTGCGCGCAGTCCTCGATCAGCGTCAGGCCGTGCGCGTGGCACAGTTGCAGCACGCGATCCATGTCGGCAATGTGCCCGCGCATGTGCGACAGCAGCAGCACGCGCGCGCCACTGTCCGCGGCCTTGTGCGCGAGGTCGTCCAGATCGAGCGTGAGATCGTCGGTGCAATCCACCAGCACCGGCTGCGCACCGGCATGCGCGATCGCGCCCGGCACCGGCGCCAGCGTGAAGCAGTTCGACAGCACCTTGTCACCGGGCCGCACGCCGGCGCAGCGCAGGGCGACGAACATGCTCGATCCGCACGAGTTCAGCGCCACGCAGTAGCGACGGCCGACCTCGCGCGCGAACTCCGCTTCGAGCTGCGATACCTCGCTCGGCCTGGCGCCCGTTTCGCCATAGCGATGCAGCTTGCCGCTGGCCATCACCGCCTGCGCCGCGGCCACGCCGGCCGGCGGAATCGGCTCCTGCGCGGTGAGGTCGAGCACGGTGTCGAACGTGGTGCGATCGCGGTCGTCAGCGCCCATGGCCATCCAGCGTGCCCAGATCGAACTGCTCTTCCGGAAAGTACTTGGCCAGCCGCACGTCACCGGTACGCGCGTGCCCTTCCATGCCTTCCAGCCGCGAGATGCGCGCGGCCACCTGCCCCACCGCGCGCGAGGCGCTGCGGTCGAGGCGCTGCCAGGTGACGGTCTTGATGAACTTGCCCACACTCAGCCCGCCCGAGTAGCGCGCCGCGCCGCGCGTGGGCAGGATGTGATTCGGCCCGCTGCATTTATCGCCGTAGGCGACGGTGGTCTCCTCGCCGAGGAACAGCGAGCCGTAGTTGCTCAGGCGCGCGAACCACCAGTCCAGATCGCGCGCCATCACCTGCAGGTGCTCGCTGGCATAGCGATCGCTGACCTCGACCGCCTCATCGCGCGAGCTGCACAGCACCACCTCGGCATAGTCGCGCCAGGCGGCACCGGCGGCGGCGCGTGCCACCGGCGGCAGCGCCTCGATCACCGCCGGGGCGCGCCGGATCACCTCGTCTGCGAGCGCGCGCGAGGTGGTGATCAGCCACACCGGCGAGTCGGGGCCATGCTCGGCCTGGCCGATCAGGTCGGCGGTGACGATCGCGGGCTCGGCGCTGTCGTCGGCAATCACCGCCGACTCGGTCGGTCCGGCGACGACGTCGATACCCACGCGGCCGAACAGCACGCGCTTGGCCTCGGCGACGAAGCGATTGCCGGGGCCGACGATGATGTCGGCGGCATGGCCGCTGAACAGACCCAAGGCGAGTGCGGCCACCGCCTGCACGCCGCCGAGTGCCAGCACGGTGTCGGCACCGCACAACTGCATCGCGTACAGGATCGCCGGATGCACGCCGGCATCGCGGCTCGCCGGCGTGGCGGCGATCACGTGACGCACGCCGGCCACGCGCGCAGTGCCCACGCTCATGATCGCGCTGGCCGCGTGCGCATAGCGGCCGCCCGGCACGTAGCAACCGGCGGTGCCGCACGGAATCAGCTTCTGGCCGGCGCGCAGGCCGGGCAGGAGTTCAACCTCGAACTCGTGCAGCGACTCGCGCTGGCGACGCGCAAAGTCGAGCACGCGATCGCGCGCGAAGCGGATGTCGTCCTTCACGCCCGCGGTCAGCTGCTGCTCGGCGCGGGCAAAGCCGGCAGCATCGACCACCACCGGGCCGTGCCAGCCGTCGAGCTCGCGCGCAAAGCGCCGCGCCGCGTCTTCGCCGCCGGCCTCGATCTCGGCCAGCATGCGACGCACCGTCTCGCCGGTGGCGGCATCGATCTGCTGCTGCGCCGGCGCGGCGCGCTTGAGGTACTCGATCGTCATGGCCGCCCTGCTCCGTTCATCGTGCACGCTGTCGCTACGTTAGAGCGGCAGCGCAGTACGATGCAGGCCAGATGAACGCCACCGATCAGTCCAGCACACCGAGCCGCAGTCGCAGCGTGCCTGCGCCGACCAGCGGGTTGGCGCGACAGACCTCGGCGATGTGGCAGCGGCTGTTCCGCCGCTTCGACGGCCGCTCGGCCACGCTGCAGGCGCAGATCCGCGACATGCTGGCCAACGCCATCCTCGACGGCGTGATCGGCCCCGAGCGCGCGCTGCCGTCGAGCCGCGCGCTGGCATCCTCACTCGGCGTCTCGCGCGTGACGGTGACGCTGGCGCTGCAGCACCTGTGCGACGCCGGCCTGCTTGCGGCCCGCGCTCGCAGCGGCTACTACGTGAACCCCGACAGGTCGGCGGCCAGCCTCGGTCCGCCGGCGCCGGTCGACGGCGGCGATGCCGCGCCACCGCAGTGGGACACGCGCCTGCGGCTGGCACCGAGCGCCCAGCGCAACATCGTCAAGCCACCGAACTGGCAGTCGCTGCCGTATCCGTTCATCTATGGCCAGTTCGACGCCACGCTTTTTCCGGTGGCCGCGTGGCGCGAATGCGCGCAGGAGTCGCTGCACGTGGGTGCGATCCGCGGCTGGGCACCCGACCACATCGACCGCGACCACGAACCGCTGATCGACCAGATCCAGCAGCGGCTACTGCCGGCGCGCGGCATCTGGGCAAAGCGCGACGAGATCCTCGTCACCGCCGGTGCGCAGCAGGCCACCTTCATGCTGGCCACCCTGCTGGTGGATGCCGATACCGCAGTCGGCATCGAGGACCCGGGCTATCCGGATGCGCGCAACAACTTCGCGCTGCGCAGCCGCCGCATCGTGCCGCTGCCGATGGACGCCGACGGCCTGGTGGTCGATGCCGCGCTGGCACGCTGCCGCTACGTGTACGTGACGCCGAGCCACCAGTGCCCGACCACGGTGACGATGCCGCTGACGCGCCGCCAGCAACTGCTCGAAGCAGCGCAGACGCACGACGTCGTGCTGATCGAAGACGATCACGAGAGCGAGCTGAACCACGCCGGCCGCCCCACCGCGGCGCTGAAAAGCCTGGACGGTGCAGGACGCGTGATCTACCTGGGCAGTCTGTCGAAGACGCTGGCGCACGGTCTGCGTCTGGGCTACGTGGTCGCACCGGCGGCGCTGATCGCCGAACTGCGTGCGCTGCGCCGCTTGATCATGCGTCACCCGCCGACCAACAACGAGCACACCGCGGCGCGCTTCATCGCGCACGGCCACCACGAGTCATACGTGCGGCGCCTGAATGCCGCCTACCGCGAGCGCGCCCGCACGCTGCGCGAGTCGCTGCAGCGGCACGCGCCGACCCTGCGCTGTACCGAAGCACACGGCGGCTCGGCGCTGTGGGTGGCGGCCGGGGCGCGGGTCGATACGCGCTCGCTGGCCGAGCGGGCGCGCGAGCGCGGCATCGTGATCGAGCCAGGCGATGTGTTCTTTGCCAGCGAGAAGCCGCCGCGTCAGTTCATGCGGCTGGGCTACTCGTCGATTCCGGCGGATCGCATCGACGCCGGCGTGCGTGAGCTGGCACGCCTGCTGTAGCTCAGGAGACGACCTGGTAGTACAGGTTCTGCGGGTGCTTGGCCTGGGCGAAGAAGAACCAGCGCTCGGCCAGCAGGCCGACATACTGGATCGCCAGCGCGGGCAGCAGCCAGGCCGGCTCGCGGTTCCACAGCGCCAACGCCATCAGCAGCACCGGCAGCGCGAAGGCCAGCAGCAGGAACGCGTGCTTGATGCGCTGGAACATCCACAGCGGCTTGCCGTGGAAGAACTCGCGCGTGTTGAACGCGCCTGCGCTCATCCCCATCGATGTCTGGCGCAGGTTGGCACCGCGGATGCCGGTGGCCGACTGCAGCGTGGAGCGGTGGCGGATGCCGGCATTGCGCACGAGGGCGGCGCCGCGCATCAGCGCCGCCAGCAGGGTCACGCCAAGTGCCCACGCCCCCGCATGCAGCGCCGCACCGGTCGCGCCGGCGAGTGTGGCCAGGGCGGCGGTCAGCAGCAGGCCGGAGGCCAGTCCGAGCAGCAGGTAGTTGACGACAGTGAGCGGATGCGCCCACTCCTCGATGAACTTCAGGCAGGCGTAGATCATCGCCGTGCACAGCCACAGCGCCAACGCCAGCGCGATCGCCAGCAGCATCACCGCTGGCAGCAGCGCCGACAGCGCGCCGCTCCATTCGAGCGTCAACCACAGTGCGACGATGCCGATGAACGCCGGCAGCACGATCACCTCGCGCGACAGCCATGAGGTGCGCCACATCAGCACCGCGCGCCACGCACGCTCCGGGCGACCGAGGTGGAAGCTAGACGCCACCAGCGACACCAGCAGCAGCACCAGCGCCACCGAAAGCGACGCCAGCAGGAAGCCGCGCGGCAACTCGCCCTGCAGCAGGCGCGCGACGGCGAGCGTCACCACCAGGCCCTGCGCGGCACCGGCCAGCGTGGTGAAGATGATCACGGAAATGGCGGGATGCATCGGCTCAGCGCTCGCGCGAGACCTGCGTCACCGTCGCTTCGTCGCCCGCGCTGACGCGGTCGGTGATCGCACGGGGCAGGTAGTGGTTGGCCGGCTGCGTGCCCCATTCGGGCATCAGCGCATAGCCACCGCGCTCGCGGATCGCGATGGCGGCTTCGGAGGCCGGATCGTGGATGTCGCCGAACAGCCGGGCATTGGTCGGGCAGGCCTTGACGCAGGCGGGCTTACGGTCAGCCACCGGCAACTGCGTGTCGTAGATGCGGTCGACGCACAGCGTGCACTTGGTCATCACCTGCCGCTGCTCGTCGATCTCACGCGCGCCGTACGGGCAGGCCCAGGCGCAGTACTTGCAGCCGATGCACTTGTCGTAGTCCACCAGCACGATGCCGTCTTCCTTGCGCTTGTAGCTGGCACCGGTCGGACACACCGGCACGCACGGCGGCTCCTCGCAATGCAGGCAGCTCTTCGGGAAGTGCACCGTCTGCGTGTCGGGAAAGCTGCCGACCTCGAAGGTCTGCACCCGGTTGAAGAAGGTGCCGGTCGGATTCGCACCGTAGGCGTTCTCGTCGACCAGCGGACCGGCGCTGCCGGAGGTGTTCCACTCCTTGCAGCTCGTCACGCACGCGTGGCAGCCGACGCAGACGTTCAGATCGATGACGAGCGCGAGCTGCTTGCGGCGCGCCGCGCCCTCCGCATGCGGCGTGGTGTCGGTGGGGGTCATGTCATCGCGTTTCATCGGTCGTCAGGCGTTCCGGGCATCGGGGAGCGATGCAGGCACGCAGAGTGATGCACCGCTTGCGTCGTCCCGGCGCAGGCCGGGACCCAAGTTGACCCGCGCGAGATTGGGCCCCGGCCTGCGCCGGGGCGACGACCAAGCGTGCGCCTTGCTTCGACATCCCTCTCCGCGGACGGGGAGAGGGCCAGGGTGAGGGGCGAGCCTTCACCTGCCCTTCCCTCGAAGCCGCCGAGCAGCGCACGGCGGGCCGGGGATGTCGGTCGCCCACTGTCCGAAGCACGTGGCGCGGCGTGCGAGTTTGGGCGACCGCCGGCCTGACCGAGCAGCGCAGGGCAGCCGCGCAGCGGCCGGCTTCGCGGGCGCGACTTTCTTTGGTTACTTTCTTTGGCAAGACAGTGACCGGCCCCGCGGCCGTGAAGCGGGTGCGGCGAGAAAGCACATCCGCACCTCAACGACGATCCAGAACCAAGCGCAAGAGACGCTAGGTTCCCGCTTTCGCGGGAACGACAGCGAGGCGTTACCGCCGCGTCGCCACTTGCTGCAACCATCGTTGATGACGACGCTGACTGCGCACGCTGCAGCGTAGAAGTCAACTTGGGCCCCGGCCTGCGCCGGGGCGACGAGACTGCGCGCAAGCTTTGCGAGGTTGAGATCACACCGATCGCAGTTGTGGTCAAACCGAGCAAGATTGTGCCCACGACACTGGGGCGATCCGCAGGTGAGCGCCTGCGCGGGAACGACGAAGCCTCGCGCCCGACGCGACGGCAGATCATCGGCGCTCTCTCTCGCACCCTCACCTCTACCCCCACGCGCACCTCCACCCACCCGCGCACACTCACTTGCGCCCTCGAGCAAAGAAGTTCACCACCTGCTCCACCCGCCCCGCCACCCCAGGCACCGTCGGCACTGCCGCGACTTGCGGCGACGTCACCTCCGGCTCATCCGCCGCCGCGGGGCGAATGCGTACGCGCACGTCGTACCAGCCGGCCTGGCCGGTGATCGGGTCGGAGTTGCTGACGCTGCGGCCAGGCGCGCCAGCCAGCGGCAGTTCCTCGCTGATGAGATGGTTGAGCAGGAAGCCCTTGCGCGACTCGTCGGCGTCGGCGTCGAGCTGCCACGCGCCCTGGGCCTTGCCGATCGCGTTCCAGGTCCACACGGTGCCCGGCTCCACCGCTTCGGAGTAGCGCGCCATGCAGCGCACCCGGCCCCACTGGCTCTCCACCCACAGCCAGCCGCCGTCGCCGACGCCGGCGGTGCGTGCCGTGACCGGATTGACGAACAGATAGTTGTGCGAGTGGATCTGCCGCAGCCAGGCGTTCTGCGAGTCCCACGAGTGGTACATCGCCATCGGCCGCTGCGTGACCGCGTGCAGCGGAAAATCGCCGGTGTCGGTGGCGGCGTCTTCCAGCGGCGGATACCAGAACGGCAGCGGATCGAAGTAGGTGTCGATGCGCTCACGCAAGTCGGCAGGCGGCGTGCGCCGGCTGCCCTTGCCGCGCGCGGCCAGGCGAAAGTTCTGCAGGATGTCCGAGTAGATGGCGATCTGGATCGCATCGCTTTTCTGCCGGAAACCGTTTTCCACGGAAAAGTCGAGGTAGTCGCGGTTCCAGTTGCGCATGTAGTGCATGCGCTGCGGCATCTCGTAGTGGAACGCGCAGTTGTTCTGCGCGTACATCTGCC
>LNFM01012872.1_pt1 | contig 10839 bp, 9 predicted proteins | sample 596031 | NCBI WGS metagenome assembly LNFM01 (sample SAMN04254537, study PRJNA301005) | activated carbon metagenome | isolation source: dual media filters at the Ann Arbor, Michigan drinking water treatment plant | place: USA: Ann Arbor | reverse complement strand
GGACCGTAATTATTCAGGACCTCGACCAGATCCGTGCAGCCATTGAGCGCACCCTTGCATTCCATGGCGGGAAACAGGCCACCGGCCAGCACACCGCCGACAAAAGCCACGTACAAAACCACCGAAGCAATCGCTCCGATCACCGGCGGCGTCAGCGAGTACATGAACAGATGCCAGCCCCCAAGTTGCGCCACCGTCTCCGAGATGATGGCCACGGATAGCTGGTCGACTTTGTACAGGCGGATCAGGGCGCTGAAGAATGCGCCGAGCATCCCCGCAAGTGTAATTAGCACTAGGACCGGCGGCTGCCAGTTCGCCGCGATGAAATACGAAGCAAGAAGGCCGAAAGCGAGGACCGCGACAAGCACAAGCGTACCGCTGAATTGATAGGTCAGCATGCGTTTGTAAGCGCCGAGCAATTCGGGCTTGAGACCAAGAACGGCCTGCGCCACCCCGCCGGCCGGTGCTGGTTCCGGTGCCGCCCCCGCCGGTGCCGCCGGAGCCCCCGCTGGCGCCGCTGGCATCGGAGCGAGATTATTCAATCCGTCTGCCATGCTCCTCCCCCCAGAGTGCAACCACAAGTGTAGCATGCACGCTTAAGGAGAAAAGCCTTACAACGGCAAATTATCGTGCTTCCTCTGCGGCATCTCGACCGCCTTGTTCTTCAGCATCGCCAGCGCGCGGGCCAACCTGCGGCGCGTCGAGTGCGGCATGATCACGTCGTCGATATAGCCGCGCTCGGCGGCGACGAAGGGCGACAGAAAGCGGTCCTCGTATTCCTTGGTGCGCGCCGCGATCTTGTCCTTGTCGCCGATGTCGGCGCGGAAGATGATCTCGACCGCGCCCTTGGCGCCCATCACCGCGATCTGCGCGGTCGGCCAGGCATAGTTGACGTCGCCACCGACATGCTTTGACGCCATCACGTCATAGGCGCCGCCGAAGGCCTTGCGCGTGATCACCGTCACCAGCGGCACCGTCGCCTGGCTGTAGGCGAACAGCAGCTTGGCGCCGTGCTTGATCAGCCCGCCATATTCCTGGTCGGTGCCGGGCAGGAAGCCGGGCACGTCGACGAAGGTGACGATCGGAATGTTGAAGGCGTCGCAGAAGCGCACAAAGCGCGCCGCCTTGCGCGAGGCGTCCGAGTCGAGCACGCCGGCCAGCACCATCGGCTGGTTGGCGACAAAGCCGACGGTGGTGCCGGCGATGCGGCCGAAGCCGGTGACCATGTTCTTGGCGTAGGCCGAGGCGATCTCGAAAAAGTCGCCCTCGTCCACCACCTTGGCGATCAGCTCCTTGATGTCATAGGGCTTGTTCGGATTGTCCGGGATCAGCGTGTCGAGCGATTCATCGATGCGGTCGCTGTCGTCGAGCGTCGGCCAGGACGGCGCCCCGGCCTGGAAGTTCGACGGCAGGAAGTCGATCAGCCGGCGCATCTGCAGCAGGCATTCGACATCGTTGTCGAACGACCCGTCGGCCACGCCCGACTTGGTGGTGTGGATCGAGGCGCCGCCGAGTTCTTCCGCCGTCACCACCTCGTTGGTCACGGTCTTCACCACGTCGGGGCCGGTGACGAACATGTAGCTGGTGTCGCGCACCATGAAGATGAAATCGGTCATGGCCGGCGAATAGACGTCGCCGCCGGCGCAGGGGCCCATGATGATGCTGATCTGCGGAATGACGCCGGAGGCGATGACGTTGCGCTTGAACACTTCGCCGTAGCCGCCGAGCGCAGCGACGCCCTCCTGGATGCGCGCGCCGCCGGCATCGAACAGGCCGATGATCGGGCAACGCGCCTTCATCGCCATGTCCTGCACCTTGATGATCTTCTGCGCGTGGGCCTCCGACAGCGAGCCGCCGAATACGGTGAAGTCCTTGGAGAACAGGTAGACGACGCGGCCGTTGACGGTGCCCCAGCCGGTGACGACGCCGTCGCCGGGGATCTTCTGGTTCTCCATGCCGAAGTCGCTGGAGCGGTGTTCGACGAACATGTCGAACTCCTCGAACGACCCCTTGTCGAGCAGCAGTTCGATGCGCTCGCGGGCCGTCAGCTTGCCGCGCTTGTGCTGGGCGTCGATCCGGGTCTGGCCGCCGCCGAGACGGGCCTCTTCGCGGCGCGCCGCCAGCCTGTCGAGGATATCCTTCATGTTTGGTCCTTACCCCTGCCCGTGGTCTTCCGACCACCCGGCCATAGCCGAAAATGGTGCAAAACGCATACCATGGGCGAGGCATTTTCCCCTGCCGGTGGCGGCGGGCCGCCGCCGCCCGGCTTGGCAGGCGGCCAATCCCTGCTTAGAACCCACACCCATGAACTCCACCATGAATACCGCCCCGACCGCGGCCCAGCTGATCGAGCAAGGCCTGATTCATCACCGTCAGGGTCAGATCGCGCTGGCCATGGACCGCTACACCGAGGTGCTGCGCCGCGACCCGGGCAATGCCGACGCGCTGTATTACATCGCCGTGGTCGCCTGCGCCGAAGGCCAGTTCAAGGAGGGCATCGACCTCGCCCGCCGGTCGCTGACGTTTCGCAGTCGCCAGGCGCGCGCCCACAACCTCATCGGTCAGGCGCTGTACCGGCTCGGCAAGCCGAAGGATGCGCTGGCCAGCTTCGACGACGCGCTCGAATGCGACGTCAATTTCGCCGACGCCTATGGCAACCGCGGCAACATGCTGAGCGAACTGGGCCGGGCGCCCGAGGCCCTGTCGAGCTTCGACCGGGCGGTGGCGCTCAATCCGGCCTCGGCGATGGACTGGCACAACCGTGGCGCCACGCTGCAGGGAATTGGCCGGCTCGACGAGGCGATCGACAGCTACGACCGCGCCATCGCCATCGACCCGGAATTCATCCCCAGCCACAGCAACCGCGCCGGTGCGCTGAACAGTCGAAGGCGTTTCGACGAGGCGCTCGAAGGCTATGGCCGCGCGATCGCGCTGGCCCCCGACATGGCGCACCCGCACCTCGGCCGGGCGCAGGTTCTACAAAATCTGGGCCGGTTGGACGAAGCTCTGGCCAGCGCCGACCGCGCGCTGGAGCTGGCGCCCGACTTCGCCGATGCGCACAGAGGGCGCGCGCTCGTGCTTCAGGCCATGGGCCGGCATGAGGAGGCCAAGGCCAGTCTCGAAAATGCCGCGACCGCGGCCGCCGCATCGCCGCCGGAGCAGGCTCAGCCCGGCTGATTTGCGTTGCGGGCGCACTTGAATTTTATCGGGCGGTTCCGACATGGAACTTTGTCCCCGGCCCGGGATTGGACGAGGACCCGCACAGAGGATTTTCGCCATGACGACCCCGCCCAAAACCTCCCCGCGCCTGAAAACCCCGACCGACCTGAAATCCAACGCCACCAAAGACATAGCGGCCGCACTTAACGTCATTCTGGCGGACACCTTCGCGCTCTACCTGAAGACCAAGAACTTCCACTGGCACGTGAGCGGGCCGAATTTCCGCGACTACCACCTGATGTTCGATGAGCAGGCGGCCGAACTGTTCGCCTCCACCGACGAACTTGCCGAGCGCGTCCGCAAGATCGGCGGCAACACGCTCCGCTCGATCGGTGATATCGCCCGCCACCAGACGCTGGCCGACAACGACAAGCCCTATGTGTCTGCGGACGACATGCTGAACGAATTGCGCGAGGACAATCAGCGCACCATCGAGGCGATGCGGGAGGCGCATGATTTGTGCGACGAGCACAAGGACGTCGCCACGGCGAGCCTGCTCGAGAACTTCATCGACGCGGCCGAGAAACGTGTCTGGTTCCTGTACGAGACCAGCCGCAAGGCCGAGCCGTCCGGGCACTAGGCCTTGCCAGCGCCGGCGCGGCGGTTGAACGACCACAGCGCCAGCGCAATGCCGAGCATCGCCAGCCCTCCGAGCAGCACCGAAGCCGGCGTGGCGCCGAGCGTCTCGAACCACTGCGTATAGAAGTGGATGGCGCCGAAGGCGGCTGCCGTGTTCACCAGCCAGCGCCGGTTGACCTTCGCGGCCCAGGCGCCGGCAGCGATCAGCGCCACCGCCCAGCCGGCGCTGAAAACCCAAGGCGGCACGATAATATTCGTCAGCCGCACGTACGTGCTGTCATCAATGCCACGCAGCAGCGCCAGCGGATCGCCCCAGAGCGAGCCGACCCAGAAGCCGAAATTCACCAGCACCACCGACGTGCGCGCGGCCATCAGCGCGATGCGCTCGTAATCCGCCGGCAGGCGAAGCGAGGCCATATAGGCCGCGAGCGCCAGCCCAGAGAACAGCACGATGGTCAGTGTCGGCTCGAAGATTGCCAGCGAGTAACTGGCGTGTTCGTAGCCGGTTCTGGCACCCAGGCAGGCCGACGCCGCCAGCACCGCCAGCGCCGTCAGCAGGCTCGAGCGCGCCGCCACCGCCGCCACCGCCAGCACGGCAGTGACGATCAGCATCGACCCGAAAGCCCCCTCGCCCTGCGCGATAACGCCACCGCAGAACAGCAAAGCGCCGATCACCAGGCATATTTGCCCGAGCACGCGCCACGGCCGCAGATCGCGCAGCACGATGGCGAGGCCGGCGGCGAAGACGGCGGCGCCGAGCGCCAGCGCCGTCAACGGCGTCGGCACCAGCGCCACCGATCCGGCAGCGACCGCAACCACGCCGAAGGCGATCAGGATGTTGATGCCGAGCGTGCCGGTCTCTTGCGAGGCGAGCCCCTTCAGCCGCTCGGCTTCGGCCGCCGTCAGACGGCCCTGCTCCACCAGCTTCGACAGGTCGAGCGTGATCTTCATCGCGGCGCCACGGGACGATCCAATGCAGGTCTCCGAGAGAGAAAACCGACCTTTCGCGCAGAGCGCGACTTATCTATCACGGCGACCTTAGATAGTATACCGTGCACCCTTTCAACATTGGCGTGGATGTGTCCTATGCCAGAAGACATCAAAACCGAGCAAAGCAAAGCAGACATATCAATTAGTTTGGATTTCGAGCGTTACGCAAAATTGCTGGAGATAGATCTTTGGAGCAGACTACAAAACCGTATATGGGCCATTACCGGGGTTGTGCTTACAAGCGCCGCTTTGCTTGGCCTGTTCGGTATCCCGGCCGTCATCGATAATAAAATCAATCAGGTCTTTTCAGATCGTCTTAAAAAATTCGACACCAACGTTGATAACTACCTCTCCCTCTATCGCACCTATTTTCATATCCAAAGTCTGGTTGTTGAGTATCGGTTCCGCCTAGATGCGCAGGCACGCGAACTGGCGGACCACCTCGAAAGAAAGTCAAAAGCTCGGCGCAAGATACCTCCGGGCTGAACAACGCGATCAATGAGGCAGCACGAACTCTACGGAAGATTTCGAGCGAAGCGCCGGCAACTGAACTTATAAAATCCCAGTTTATATTTCCTCGCTTCATGACTCAAACAATTTACCAAGAGAAGATCGACATTCCCCTATCTGATATAATCACGATGGAAATCACCTCCCTAGATGGAGCTACGGCTTCAGCGTTTTCTCATCCACTACGCCGAGGAGATCTCGGTTCAGTGATGAGTGATTTCCAGCTTCGTTTAATCTTACTGGCTAGCCTTGAGAACTCTCTCGCCGACCTCAAGCAAGAAATACTCGGCTTCGGCGGCGAGGACAAATTCGACAGCCAAACGAAGCGGCTTCAAGTTGAATCATACCTACAAACGACCCTTATTCCGAATATGCTTTCAAAAGTGAAAGGCAATGTCGAGAAGCACGCCATTGTAATAAAGGAGTCCGACAAGCGAAGCTTCAGCGAAGGGCCCTTCGACGCGCTCGTGAGGCACTATCTGAAAAACATGGGACTCACAGCACCGGAAACTAAGCTCGGCCTTGTGCCGAAGGTAGACGAGGTCAAAAAGAAAGAAACAAAGACGGAGAACGCGCCCAATCAATAACATCAAAAGCGCCAGGAAAGTGATGCCGCATCATTGATGCGGATTGAAACAAGTGCGCGCCGGATAGATTAAACGGCGTTGGCAAAGTGTCTGACCTGTTTGCATTTGGTCAACCGAGCAGCGCCAGCACGTCCGCCGCTGCCTGCATTTCGGTCTGCCGGAGCGCACGGCGCGCCAGCGCGGACTCATCGTGGCCCCACTGCCCCATCTGCCAGTCCTCGTCGACGTGGGCGGCGGTCCAGGCGGTGGTGGCGTCGATGGCGCCGTGCGCCACCGCCAGCGCCAGCAGCGCCGACCCGGTCAGCACCGTCATCGACGCCACCGCGCCGAGCCGCCACGGCTCGGTCGGGATCGCCGCGCTTGCGGCGGCCACCGCCGCCGGCGGCTGCTCGGCATAGACGACGCCTTCGATCTGCATGAAGCGCGCGCCGAGCGTCTGATGCGCCCACGCCAGCACCGGATCCCAGGCCTGCGCCTGACGCTCGATCAGGCTGGCCGGCGTGCCAGCGCGGTAGCAGATCAGGTCCGAACCGAGATACTTGACCACTTCGTCGATGACCGGCTGCGGCGCCGTCACCAGCGCGTCGATCACGACATTGGCCAGCCGCGTGAGCGGCATCGTCGACGGGTCGATCGCCTCGGTCTGCGCATTCCATTCGCCAGCGATTTTCTCCGCCAGCGCCTGCGCCGGCGCAGCCAGCAGCCGCTTCGCCGGCGTGCGCACCGGCTTGCCGTCGAGCAGCAAGGCAAAGCCGCCGTCTGCCGCCGCGCCGACATGGGCCTTGGTGTAAAAGCGCTTCCGCAAGGACGGCCGCCCGCCACGCCGCGCCGACTCCTGCGGATCGAGCGGCTGGTGGGCCAGAACGTCAGTCAAAATGTCGCGCATCGGGCTACCGTCATATTGCGCCGCACAAACGGCTGCGGGGGTGGACCGTCTCAGATGAAACAACCACCTTTCAGCCCTCAACTAACAATCTTCCGGGCCGATTGCGAGATCGTCAAACAGCGTCCGCCCTGCCGCTTTCAGAGAGCGAAAAATGCAGGCGCGGCTTGCGGTTGATAGGGCTCCCGCGCGACAGAAGGACAGTAGCCTTGAGCCATTCTAAGCCATAGTATCCGCCGCGGAGTCGAGCCGGATAACAAGGCGGACCCGGGTGGAAATGCCAGCCGCATGCGGCTGTGACGCGACCGTCGCGCTGCAAAGCGCAGCGGGGCGCGTTTCGAGGACGACATGAAGAACACGGACATTGCGGCGCCTGACTACTTCCACAAAGTCGTCGACTGCCAGTGGGCCTGCCCCGCGCATACGCCCGTACCCGAATACATCCGGCTGATCGCCGCGGGTCGCTACTCCGACGCCTACATGATCAACTGGCGTTCGAATGTATTTCCCGGAATTCTCGGCCGCACCTGCGACCGCCCGTGCGAACCGGCCTGCCGGCGCGTGCGCGTCGAGGATGAGCCGGTCGCCATCTGCCGCCTGAAGCGCGTCGCCGCCGACTACAAGGACGACATCACCGCGCGGCTGCCCAAGCCCGCCGTACGCAAGAACGGCAAGCGCGTGGCGCTGGTCGGCGCCGGTCCATCTTCGTTGACGGTGGCGCGCGATCTCGCGCCGCTCGGCTACAGCGTCACCGTATTCGACGGCGACTCCCGCGCCGGCGGCATGATCCGCACGCAGATCCCGAAATTCCGCCTGCCCGACAGCGTCATCGACGAGGAGACCGGCTACATCATCGGTCTCGGCGTCGACTTCCGCGCCGGCCAGCGCATCGACTCCATGAAGGCGCTGCTGGCGGAAGGCTGGGACGCCGTCTTCGTCGGCTCCGGCGCGCCGCGCGGCCGCGACCTCGACCTGCCCGGCCGCCAGGAAGCAGCCGCTAATATCCACATCGGCATCGACTGGCTGTCGTCGGTGTCGTTCGGCCACGTCACCAAAATCGGCAAGCGCGTCATCGTCCTCGGCGGCGGCAACACGGCGATGGACTGCTGCCGCTCGGCGCGCCGTCTCGGCGGCGATGAGGTGCAGGTGGTGGTGCGCTCGGGCTTCGACGAGATGAAGGCCAGCCCCTGGGAAAAGGAAGACGCCCAGCACGAAGGCATTCCGATCCACAATTACCTGGTGCCGAAAGCCTTCACCTACGACAACGGCAAGCTCACCGGCGTCACCTTCGAGAAGGTGAAGCCCGAACTCGATGCCAAGGGCCGCCGCAAGCTGGTGCCGGCCGGCGAGCCGGATCAGCACTTCCCCTGCGACGACGTGCTGGTGGCTGTCGGCCAGGAGAACGCCTTCCCGTGGATCGAACGCGATGCCGGCATCGAGTTCGACGAATGGAACATGCCGAAGGTCGATCAGCTCACCTTCGCCTCAACCAACCCGAAAGTGTTCTTCGGCGGCGATGCCGCCTTTGGCCCGAAGAACATCATCTGGGCGGTGGCGCATGGCCACGAGGCCGCGGTGTCGATCGACAAGCTGCTCAACGGCGAGGACATCGCCGACCGCCCAATGCCGGCGGTGCAGTTGATGAGCCAGAAAATGGGCATCCACGAGTGGTCCTACGATAACGCCATCGAACTCGACAAACGCTACAAGGTGCCGCACCGCGACACCGTCGTCGCCCTGAAGGACATCAAGGCCGAGGTCGAACTCGGCTTCGATCCGAAGCTGGCGCTGGCCGAAGCCGGCCGCTGCCTGAACTGCGACGTGCAGACCGTGTTCAGCGCGCCGCTGTGCATCGAGTGCGATGCCTGCGTCGACATCTGTCCGATGGACTGCATCACCTTCACGCAGAACGGCGAGGAAGCCGAATTGCGGACAAGGCTCACCGCGCCGGCGAACAACCTGAGCCAGGACCTCTATGTCCAGGACGGCCTGAAGACCGGCCGTGTCATGGTCAAGGATGAAGACGTCTGCCTCCACTGCGGTCTCTGTGCCGAACGATGCCCGACCGGCGCATGGGACATGCAGAAATTCTTGCTCGATGTGACTCACGCAGGGACTTCATGCCGACCGCCAGCCCGATCAGCCGCGTAAACGACTTCGTCATCCGGTTCGCCAACGTCAACGGCTCCGGATCGGCAAGCGCCAACGAGATGTTCGCCCGCGCGATCATGCGCATGGGCGTGCCGGTGGCGCCGCGCAACATCTTCCCGTCGAACATTCAGGGTCTGCCGACGTGGTACGAAGTGCGCGTGTCGGAAGCCGGCCATCTCGGCGCCCGCGGCGGCACCGACATGATGGTGGCGATGAACCCGCAGACCTTCGACAAGGACATCGCCTCGATCGAGCCGGGCGGCTATCTGTTCTACGATTCGACGAAGCCCCTGCCCGCGTCGAAATTCCGCGACGACATCACCGTCATCGGCGTGCCGCTGACCGCGATCTGCAACCGCGAATACACCGACCCGCGCCAGCGCCAGCTGTTCAAGAACATCATCTATATCGGGGCGCTCAGCGCGTTGCTGGATATGGACGTGAAAGTCGTCGAGCAGCTGATCGGCGAACAATACAAGGGCAAGGACAAGCTGATCGCGCCGAACATAAAGGCGCTCAACATCGGCCGCGACTACGCCATCCTGAATTTGCAATGCCCGATCGGCCTGCGCCTGAGCCAGCGCGACAAGGTCGGCGACCGTATCTTCATCGAAGGCAACAACGCGGCGGCGCTCGGCGCCGTCTATGGCGGCGCAACCGTCTGCGCGTGGTATCCGATCACGCCGTCATCGGGTCTCGCCGACGCCTTTACCCGGCACTGCGAGAAGCTGCGCGTCGATCCCGAAACCAAGAAGGCCAAATACGCCATCGTCCAGGCCGAGGACGAACTGTCCTCGATCGGCATGGTGATCGGCGCCAGCTGGAACGGCGCCCGCGCTTTCACCGCGACCTCCGGCCCCGGCATTTCGCTGATGCAGGAGTTCATCGGGCTCGCCTACTTCGCTGAAATCCCGGCGGTGCTGTTCAACGTGCAGCGCGCCGGCCCCTCGACCGGCATGCCGACGCGCACCCAGCAGTGCGACATCGTCTCCTGCGCCTATGCCTCGCATGGCGACACCAAGCACGTGCTGCTGTTCCCGGAAGACCCGACGGAGTCGTTCCAGTTCGGCGCCGAGGCTTTCGATCTCGCTGACCGGCTGCAGACGCCGATCTTCGTCATGCTCGACCTCGACATCGGCATGAACCATCATCTGTCGCAGCCGCTGAAGTGGGACGACGCCCGCGCCTATGACCGCGGCAAGGTAATGACCGCCGCCGATCTCGACGCCGGCAAGGACTTCGGCCGCTACCTCGATGTCGACGGCGACGGCATTCCGTTCCGCACCTATCCCGGCACGCACCCGACCAAGGGCTCGTTCTTCACCCGCGGCACCTCGCGCGACCGCTATGCGAAATACACCGAAGAAGCCACGCCCTATGTCGACAACATGCAGCGGCTGCTGCGCAAGTTCGACACCGCCAAGGATCTGGTGCCGCGGCCGGTGCAGGCCTCGGCCGGCAAGCCGACCAAATACGGCGTGATCTACTACGGCTCAACCGCGCCGGCGATGGACGAGGCCATCCACATGATCGAGGCACGCGGCCACGCGCTCGACCGCATGCGGGTGCGCGCCTTCCCGTTCCACTCGTCGGTCAACAGCTTTGTCGCCGACCACGATTTCGTCTTCGTGGTGGAGCAGAACCGCGACGCGCAATTGCGATCGCTGATCGTCAACGAATGCGACATCGACCCGGTGCGGCTGGTGCCGATCCTGCATTACGACGGCACGCCGATCACCGCCCGCTTCATCGACAAGGCGATCGGCGACCATCTCGATCGCATGAAAGTGAAGCCGATGAAGGTGTCGTCGTGAGCATCATCGCATCCGACCTTTCTTCACCTCCCCCTGGAGGGGGGAGGTCGGTTCGCCGTAAGCCGGTTCACACGCGCCTTCAGCGCGCGATGGCGAACCGGGAGGG
>LNFM01012870.1_pt1 | contig 10839 bp, 13 predicted proteins | sample 596031 | NCBI WGS metagenome assembly LNFM01 (sample SAMN04254537, study PRJNA301005) | activated carbon metagenome | isolation source: dual media filters at the Ann Arbor, Michigan drinking water treatment plant | place: USA: Ann Arbor | reverse complement strand
CGGCGGCGGGCCTCCGCCTCCAGTTCCCGGCGGCTTTCCTGGTCGAAGGCGGCGCGGGTGTAGGGCGCGTTCACGGCATCGGCCACGGCGCGGACGGGCGCCCATTGCGCCTGGTAGGTGGCGGGCCAGAAGCGGTCATTGCCGCCGAGGTCGCGCATCATCGCGGGTGGGAAGCGGTAATCGTAGAAGCACTGGCGGATGCGCGCGGCCAGCTCGGGCTGGAGGTCATGCGCCAGGGCGAAGCTGCTGGTGGGGAAGGGGTCGCTCTGCCAGATGGTGCGGAAATTCGCCGCCTGCACCTGCCCGCGGCCGATCATGCGGTTGTAGACGTCGCTCGCCACCGGCGCCGCGTCGAAATCGCCCGCATTCACGCCCATCACGGAGCGGTCATGCCCGCCCGAGAAGAGCACGCGGTAATCCGTCTCCGGCGTCACGCCATTCGCCGGAAACAGGGCGCGGGGGGCGAGGTTGCCGGAATTGGAGGTGGCCGAGGTATGCGCCACGCGGCGCCCGCGCAGGTCGGCGAGGGTGCGGATGTCGGAATTGGCGCGGGTGATGACGACGACGCGATAGCTCTCGAATTCCCGCTCATTGCCCTTGATGGCGAAGGGCACGGCGCCGGCGAGGTTGACAGCGAAGGCGGTGGGGCCGGTGGAGAAGCCCGCGATGTGCAACCGGCCCGAGCGCATGGCCTCGACCTGCGCCGCGTTGCTCGTCACCTGGAAATAGACCACGCGCTTGCCGGTGCAGCTCGTCAGGTATTCCAGCAGGGGGCGGAACTGGCTGGCATAGAGGGCAGGATCCTCCACCGGGGTATAGGCGAAGACCAGCGTGCTGGGGTTGCGCAGCCGGGCGGGGTCGGTCGGCGCATCGGCCACCAGGTCCCGGTTTTCGTCGCAATAGGCGTCATCCAGCGCGCCGCGATGCGAGCAGGCGGCGGGCTGTGCGGCCGCGGGGCTGGGCGCGAGGGCAACCACCCCCAGGAGCGTCGTGGCCAGAAGCGTGCGGATCATGGCGAGAGGTTTCCCCGATTTCTTGTGAGTCGAGATCCACGCACCACCCGGGACCGGGCGGAGCGTCATCCCAACGTCACATAGCGCCCGGGGCCGGCGCTGTCAGCCGTGACGCGCAAGCGTGGCCCATCAAGCGTGTCCGACTGGCCCCATCGAGTCGAGACTGGTGGCGCGCACCACCGAGGCGAAGAGGCGCAGCGCATCCGGCCCGCCGCGATCCCGCAGCGCGCCATCCTCCATTTCGAGGGCCAGCAATTCCGCGTGCTCGGCGAGGGTTTCGGCGGCCCGGCGCAGGGCCTCGCGCGCCAGGACGAGCTGCAGCTCATCCGGCATGTCCTTCCAGTCGGAGGGCGGGGGCATGGGAGGATTCATCCGCTTGCCCGCCCTTCTGGCGGTAGGTTTCCGTCCGGCTCAACTCCGGCTTGGCCTGATGTAGGTGGACTGCCGTTAACAGAGCCTTTCGCCGCGCCCCCGGATCAGGTGAATTTCGTCCGGACCTCGCCCAGGCCTTCGAACACCACCCGAACCTCGCAGGGGCCATCCAGCCAGATCGGCGGTGTGACGGAGCCGAGCCAGATCACCTGGCCCGCCTTCAGCCCACCAAACACCTCCGCCGCGCCGGAGCCCGCGAGCCAGGCCAGCGCCTCCATCGGGTGGCCCAGCAGATCGCGCCCGTGGCCGCCCCCGCGCGAGGCGCCATCCACGAACATCTCGCCGCGCATGGCGCCGAGGTCGAGGGCCCGCCAATCCGCCGCCGGCCGGCCCAGCACGCCCGAGGCATGGAAGACCTGGTCCGCGATCAGCGTCGGCGTGCCGAGTTCGGCCAGGTCGCCATAGCGCTTCTCGACGATCTCGATGGCGGGGAAGACCTCGGCCACGGCGGCCTCGGCCTCAGCGCGGGTGGTGGGGCCGAAGGGCAGGTCGGCGCCCAGCCGCACGCCCACCTCGCATTCCACGCCGAGGCCGAGGAACTGCGCGTAAGGCGCGGTGAAGCCATCGGCATTCAGGCTGCCGGTCGGCACGAAGCCGGCGGCGGGATGGGCGAGGCCGAGATAGGCCTGCATCTGCTTCGTGGTGGCGCCAATCTTGAAGCCGGCCGGCGGCACGGCCCCCAGCGCGGTGGCGACCGCGTGCTGAACGGCATAGCCGGCCGCCACATCGCCAGGGCCGGCGGCGCCGAGCGGCGGCAGGATGCGCTTGCCCCGGCGGGCATCGAGGATCATCTGGGCGGCTTGGTTCATCGCATTCACTCCCTGGCCAATTCATACAGCGCGACCGCGGCGGCGGCCGAGACATTCAGGCTTTCCATCGCGGCATTGATGGGCAGCCGCACCAGCTCATCGCAGGTCTCGCGCGTCAGGCGGCGCAGGCCCTCGCCCTCGGCGCCGAGGACGAGGGCCACGCGGCGGCCGGTCAGGCCGGATTGGGCCAGCGTGACGGGGCCATCCGCCTCCAGCCCCACCACCCAGAGGCCGCATTTCTTCAACTGCTCCAGCGCGCGGGCCAAATTCACCTCGCGCAGGATGGGCACCACCTCCAGCGCGCCGGAGGCGGCGCGGGCCAGCGTGCCCGTCTCCTGCGGGGCATGGCGCTCCTGCACCACCATCGCCGCCGCACCGAAGGCGGCGGCCGAGCGCAGGATGGCGCCGACATTGCGCGGGTCCGTCACCTGATCCAGCACGAGCACGGGGCCGGTCGTGCCCTCCAGCAGCTTTTCCATGGGCGGCGAGTCGAGCGGGTCCACCATCAGGGCCGCGCCCTGATGAATGGCGTCCGGCGGGAGGAGCGCGTCCAGGCGGTTGCGCTCCACCGGCTCGGGCACGATGCGCCAGGGGGGCGAGAAGCGCTCGGCCAGCTCCTGCTCGGCGCCGCGCGTCACCAGAAGGCGGCGCAGGCGGCGGGCGGGATTGGCCAGTGCCGCCGAGACGGCGTGCAGCCCATAGAGCCAGACGGCGCCGCCATCCCCCGTGGGCAGGGAATCCTGGGGGCGGGGGCGATGTCGTTGCTGGCGCATTTCCCCATGAAGCGCGCGCCGCGCCCGCTGGCAAGCGGCGCGCGCCTGTCCTATCTAGCGAGAGCACGCCGGGTTAGCTCAGGGGTAGAGCAACCGCCTTGTAAGCGGTAGGTCGTCGGTTCAAATCCGACACCCGGCATGCCCCTCCCGCCCGCGGGCAACCTCCCCATTGGGGAGGCGTTTTCCCTCCAGAAGCCCCCCGGGACAGCCGGGGCGCGCAGGAGGAATGCAGCATGCCACTTCACCCATCCATCCGCGCCATGGGTCTCATCGTGGCGGTTCTGGCCGCGCCCGGCCTGGCCTGGGCCCAGGGTGGCAGCAATGAGACGCCCCGCCCGCCGGGCTCGGACCCCAGCACGCGCGTGGACGAGTTGCAGGGCCGCCCCGTGACGCCGCCGGGCTCGCCGGGCAACCCGACCGGGCGCGCGATAGATCGCCCCGCAACGCCGCCGGCCGCGAATGTGGTGCCGGGGCGCCCGGCACCCGGCGGGATGGTGGCCCCGGGCGGCACTTCTTCGAATCCGGGCAACCCGGCCTCGGGCGGCCGCACCTCCGGCTCCTCGCCGACCAATTGACGGCGTGTCCGGCTCGATCCGGAGCCGACACATTTCCTCACGCGTGCATGCCCTCTCCGGCATGCGCGCGTTACATTGGGGGACCATCTTCAGGTCAACGGAGCGACACTGACGCCGGCTCCCGCAACTGGAGACACAAAATGCGACTCGCACCCACCCTCGGCCTTGGCCTTGCCCTGATCAGCGGCGGCCTGGCCTTCGCCCAACCTGCCACCCCGCCGCCGGCGGCAACGGATGCGCGGCCTGATCGCGGCCCGCGCGGTGATCGTGGCGCGCGGATGTTCGAACTGCTCGACGCCAATCGCGATGGCCGCGTCACCTCCGAGGAGGCTTGGCTCTTCGTCACCACGCGCTTCAACACCGCCGATGCCGACCGCAGCGGCGGGCTGAGTATGGAGGAGTTCACGCTGCTCCGCGTCCGCCCCGCCGATGCCTCCACGCCGCGCCCCGAGCAGTCCGCGCGGATGGAGCAGATGCGTGGCGGCATGTTCCGCGCGCTGGATGCCGACCGCAACGGCCAGGTCACGCTCGTGGAAATCCGCCCGATGGTGGAAGCCCGCTTCCGCGGCGCCGATGCCAATGGCGATGGCGCCGTGACGCGGGACGAGCTGCCGCAGCGCGGCCATCACCGCGGCCATGGCCCGCGCGGTGATGCGCCGGCTACGCCGCCGGCCCGCTGAGCGCGAGCCGTTCCGCGATCAGGAAGGGCTGACCCGGGGCGGCCTGCGTGAAGACGCAGACCGTCCCGACCTTGCGGGGCTGTTCCACCACCCCCGCGAAATGCGCCTGTGCGAGGGGGCGGATGCGTGCGCCTTCCTCGGGCGGGAGGCGGTGTGTGAGGGTGACGTGGAATTGCCACTCGCCCAACACATAGGGGTAGCCCCAACGCGCCAGCAGTGCCTCATGCGTGGCGCTGAGCTTCGCTCTGCGGCGGCGCGCCAGTTCCTCCTCGGTGGGGGGCGCGCGGTGCTGGTCGAGGGATGCGACGGCCGAATCGGCCAGCGCGTGCAGGGGCGGGCAGGGCGTGGTTTCGCGGAGCGCGAGGAAGCCCTTGAGGTCCTGTACGGAGAGCGGCGGCAGTTCGAAGGGCGCCTGGCTCGCGGCCCAGCGGGCCGCATCGGCGATGAAGGCCTGGTAGCTGGTGGCGAGGCGGAAGGGCGGCTTCAGCGTGGCGTGCAAGCCGTAGCCGCGGGGGTCGCTGGTGATCTCGGCGAGGCCCTTTATGCCTGGCTGGGCCACGCGGGCAGCGGTCTCCGCATCTCGCCCCAGCCAAGCGCTCCCGGCTTGGTGCAGCGGGTCAGTCAACTCCGGCGCCCAATAGATGGCGACGCGCATCATAGGAATGGGGTCTGGGGCCCGAGGCCCCAGCCGCCGGAGGCCCTTTTCTCTTTCAAATCACCCGCACCCCATTGCGCCACACCTGCCGCACCACCGGCATCGCCCCATATCGGCCCACCCGGACCAGATCGGCCCGCAGTCCCGCTTCCAGGCGCCCGCGATCGCTCAGGTTGCACATGGCCGCGGGCGCGCTGGTGATGGTCGCGATGGCGCGCGGCAGCCCGATTTCGGCGGCGATGAGGAAGGCGGCTTCGATCAGCGCGGGCGGCACGTAGTCGCTGGCCAGGACGTTCACGGCGTTGGCGCGCACCAGGTCCATCGCGGCCACGTTGCCGGAATGGCTCCCGCCGCGCACGATATTGGGCGAGCCCGCGATGACGCCAACGCCGATGCGCGCGGCCTCGACGGCGGCTTCCATGGTCACGGGGAATTCGCTGACGCGGATGCCGTCCTCGGCATTGCGGCGGACTTCGCTGGCGTCCTCGTCGTCATGGCTGGCCAGCGGGATGTTCCGCCCGGCGAAGCGGTCAATGACCAGGCGGCGCTGGCGTTCGCGCAGTTCCGCGCGCTGCGCCTGGAGTTTGAGGATGCGAACCTCCACCTCGGCATCGGTCATGCGCGTCTGCTTGATGCGCATGGCGCGATAGCGCGCGAGGTCGCGATACTGACCAACGCCGGGCGAATGATCCATCAGGCTCACCATGGCGATGAGCGGGTGGTCGGCCACGCCCTCCAGCAGGCCGGGCATGTCGCGTGCGGGGAGTTCGCAGCGCAGATGCAGCAGGTGCTCGGCCTTCATGAAGGGCTGGTGATGCAGGGCGGTCAGGTCGCGCACGCCGTCGTGGAAGGTCTGGTCGCGCCCCTGGTCGAAGCCGAGATCACCGAGGCAAAGCGCGTCCAGCACGGTGGTGACGCCGGCGGCCGCGCATTGCGCGTCATGCGCGATGAAGGCGGAGACGGAGGGCCAGCGCGCATTGGCGCGGGGCTGCACCTGGCGCTCCAGATTGTCGGTATGCACATCCACGACGCCGGGGATGATCACATCGCCCTCGCAATCGAGCGCGCTGGTATGGTGCGCGCGGCCGGGCTGGATCTCGGCGATGCGGCCGTCGCGGAGGAGGATGGTGCCCTCCATCTCCGCTTCGGGCAGGATCAGGCGGGCATTGGTGAGTACCGTCTCAAGCGTCATGCGGCCTCTTCTATCGGAAGGATGTCATGGGTGCGATCCGCCACGCGGTCCCGCACTTCGATGTCATGGAAGATTCCCACCAGCGCCGCCCCCCGCGCCTTGGCCTTGGCGATGAGGGCGATCACCACCTCGCGATTGGCGGCGTCCAGGCTCGCGGTGGGCTCGTCCAGCAGGAGGATGGGCGTGTGCGGGGCGAAGCCGCGGGCGAGGTTCACGCGCTGCTGCTCGCCGCCCGAGAAGGTGGCCGGCGGTAGGCCATGCAGGCGGGGCGGGAGGGTCAGGCGGGTGAGCAGGGCGGTGGCGCATGCCTCGGCCTCGGCTTGCGGCATGCCGCGCGCGCGCAGAGGTTCAGCGACGACATCACGGGCGGAGATGCGGGGGATGACGCGCAGGAATTGCGAGACATAGCCCAGCGTCTCGCGTCGGATTTCGCGGACGAGGCGCGCATCGGCGGCAGCGAGGTCCACGTCCTGGCCGCGATGGCTGAGCCAGATATGGCCGGAATCGCTGCCGTAATTCCCTTGCAGGCAGCGCATCAGCGTCGATTTGCCGGCGCCGGACGGCCCGGTCAGCGCCACGCACTCGCCCGGCATGACGGTGAGCGCCTCATCGCGCAGAACCTGGAAGCCGATGCCGCCTTGCAGATGCAGCGTGAAGCCCTTGGCCAGCGCCTCGATTCGAATGGCGGCCCTCATGCCGAGAGCACCGAGGCGACCAGAAGCTGGGTATAGGCGTGGCGCGGATCATCCAGCACGCGGTCGGCCAGGCCTTCCTCCACGATGCGGCCATGGCGCATGACGATGATGCGATGCGCCAGCAGGCGGGCCGCGGCGATGTCATGCGTGACGAAGAAGACGGCGAGGCCAAGTTCGGCGACAAGGCCACGGATGAGGTCCAGCAGACGGGCCTGGACGCTGACATCGAGGCCGCCCGTGGGCTCGTCCATGAAGACCAGGCGCGGCTGCGTGACGAGGCAGCGGGCGATCTGCAGCCGCTGCTGCATGCCGCCCGAGAAGTTGCGCGGCGCCTCGTCAATGCGGGCCGGGTCCATCTCCACGCGCGCCATCCAATCGGCGGCGGCGGCGCGGATGCTGGCGTAGTTCCGGCCGCCGGCGGCCATCAGCCGCTCGCCGATATTGCCGCCGGCGGAGATGCCCAGGCGCAGGCCATCGCGCGCATTCTGGTGGACAAAGCCCCATTCGCTGCGCATCAGGCGGCGCTTGGCGGCTTCGCTCAGCGTGCCGATCTCGTGCGGCGCGCCCTCGGCGTCGCGGTAGAGGACGCGGCCGGATTGCGCGTCCATCGCACCCGCCAGCACGCGCAGCAAGGTGGACTTGCCCGAGCCGCTTTCGCCGACAATGGCAACGACCTCACCCGGGTGAATGTCCAGCGCCACGTCATCCAGCGCGCGCACCGCGCCGAAGCGCAGATGCAGGCCGGAAGCTTCCAGCAGCGGCGTGCTCATGGCGCCTGGTTCTCGCGGCAGTGATCCGTGTCGGAGCAGACATAGATCCGCCCGCCCTGGTCATCGGCGATGATCTCATCCAGGTAGCTGGTCGTGCTGCCACAGGCCGAGCAGGCATGGGGTGCGCGCATCGGCCGGAAGGGATGGTCCTCGAAATCCAGGCTCTCGACCGTGGTGTAGGGTGGCACGGCGTAGATCTTCTTCTCGCGCCCCGCGCCGAAGAGCATGATGGCGGGCGAGTTGTGCAGCTTCGGATTGTCGAAGCCCGGGATGGGCGAGGGCGACATGAGGTAGCGCCCGCCCACCATGACCGGGTGGTTGTAGGCGGTGCCGGCCTCGCCCTGGCGGGCGATATCCTCATAGAGCTTCACCTGCGCCAGCGAGTAGTCGCCCAGCGCATGCAGGCGGCGGGTTTCGGCGAGCCGCGGTTCCAGCTTGAAGAGCGGCTCGGGCATCGGCACCTGGAAGACCATCACCTGGCCCTCGGTGAGCGGGCGCTCGGGGATGCGGTGGCGGGTCTGGATGATGGTGGCCTCGGCGGTGTGCGTCGTGGTGGCGATGCCGGCCACCTTCGCGAAGAAGGCACGGATCGAGACGGCGTTGGTCGTGTCATCCGCGCCCTGGTCGATCACCTTCAACACGTCGCGCGGGCCGAGGATGGCGGCCGTCACCTGGATGCCGCCGGTGCCCCAGCCATAGGGCAGCGGCATTTCGCGCGCACCGAAGGGGATCTGGTGCCCGGGGATGGCGAGTGCCTTGAGGATGGCGCGGCGGATCATCCGCTTCGTGGCCTCGTCCAGATAGGCGAAGTTGTAGGCGGAATCTTGCCCGGCCGATTCACGCCTCCGGGCTTCGCCCTCCGGCGACCGGACGGGATCGGGCGTGTTGCGCGGCGGGATGGCGTTCATGCTTGCTGCTCCCAGCGCGCGCGGATGCTTCGGATCTTCTCCAGCTCGCTCTGGAAATCCACGTGGTGCGGCAGCTTCAGATGCTCGACGAAGCCGGTCGCTTCGACATTGTCGGCGTGCAGCAGGACGAATTCCGCGTTCTGCGCGGGGGCCGTGACCTCCTCGCCCAGTTCCGCCGCCATGAGGGCGCGGTCCACCAGCGCCATGGCCATGGCCTTGCGCTCGCCATGGCCCATGGTGAGGCCATAGCCGCGGGTGAATTGGGGTGGCGTGCTGGCGCTGCCGGCGAATTGGTTCACCATCTGGCATTCCGTCACGGTGATGTCGCCGATGGAGACGGCGAATCCGAGCTCGGGCGGCGCCAGCACCACCTCCACCTCGCCCATGCGAAGCTCGGCCACGAAGGGATGCGCGTTGCCGTAGCCGCGCTGGGTGGAATAGCCCATGCCGAGCAGGAAACCCTCATCGCCGCGCGCGAGGGATTGCAGGCGCAGGGCGCGCGGCGTGGGGAAGGGCAGGGGCTCGCGCGTCAGATCAGGCGGCGGCGTGCCGTCATCCGGCGCATCGCGCGCCATCAGGCCTTCGCGCGCCAGAAGTTCCGTCACGCGCGGCATGGTGGCACTGGCGGCCTCCGCCTCCTGCGGGGCATGCCCCTCGGCGGCCATTGCGAAATCCAGCAGGCGGTGCGTGTAGTCGAAGGTCGGTCCCAGCACCTGGCCGCCGGGGAGGTCCTTGTAAGTGGCGCTGATGCGGCGCTGCACGCGCATGGCACCCGTATCCACCGGCTCGCAGGCGGCAAAGCGCGAGAGGGTGTTGCGATAGGCGCGCAGCAGGAAGGCGGCCTCGATCAGGTCGCCGCGCGCCTGCTGGATGGCGAGTGCGGCGAGGCCGCGGTCATGGCAACTGCCCTCGGCCATCACGCGGTCCACGGCGAGGCCGAGCTGCTGCTCAATTTGCCGGGGCGTGAGCGCGGGCAGCGCCTCATCGCCGCGCCGGCGTTCGGCGAGCCAGGCATGGGCAGCCTCGATCGCGGCTTCGCCGCCCTTCACCGCGACATACATCAGACGGCCTCCGCGATGCGGGTGGGACGCGGCAGGGCCGCGAGGTGGCTGCCGGCGCAGAGGATGAGGTCAACCCCGCGCGGGAATTGCGCGCGGTTGGCGGACCATTGGGTGGGGAAGTCGCCCGGCAGGCCGTGGGCGGCAAGGCGATGCTCGTGCTCGATGCCCGGGCCGGTCAGGCGCCAGCCGGCGGCGTCATCCAGGGTGGCGATCTGCAAGATCAGCGTGGCGCTGTCCTGCGGCGTCTCATCGCTGCCCTGGTTGAGCGCGGCGAGCCGCGGCATGAGCCCGAGCGCCAGGGCGAATTGTGCCTGCGCGAGGGCGACGAAGGGCGCGCCGGTGTGAAAGGCGATCCAGTCCCGCGCCTCGCCCGTCGCATCGGTCCAGAGGGGCGTCTCCGAATCGGCTAGCGTTAGCAGCGCTGCTGCGGCGGCGGGTTCCAGGCCTGCCGGCAGGTCATGCAGCACGGCGCACGCCTGAATGCGGCCGGGCCGGGCCATGGCATTCATCAGTGCGGAGAAACCCTCCTGCGCACCGAAGACGGTGTCGGGGAAGCCGGGCTTCATCGCATGGTCGCCAGGGTGGCGAAGCGGACTTCCGTGGCCGCGGCGCGTCGCGCGGTCAGGGCCGCAGCCTCCTGCTGGCGTTGCCGCAGTGGCGTCACGATCTCGGCCAAAAGCATCTCCTGCCATTCCGGCTGCTGCAGGCAGGCATCCAAAAGCGCGGCCAGTTCTGCCACGCGGCGGTCGCGCCCCAGGCGCCAGCAATGGCCCAGTGTCCCATTCTCCAGCGTGACGGAGCAGCGGGTGATGGTCGCCTCGCCCAGGTTGAAGGCCGCGCCATCGCCGCCGGCGCGGCCGCGCAGCATGGTCAGTCCGATTTCGGGGCCGCGGATCACGCGGTGGGCGGGCAGGGGGGAGGGAAGGTCCTGCAACTCCTCGGCGCTGGCGCGGGCGAGGATGGCCATCCATTCGGGGCGGGTCATCATTTGTCTAGACAGCTATACATCCGCCCGTCTATGGTCAAGTTGTTATTGCCACCCCGGAGCCGCTTCTTGGTTGAAACTTCCGTGACGTTCGCAGGGGCGCCGCTGGACCGCGGCGCCGGTATCGCGCTCTGGCGCCAGATCGGTGCGGCCATCGAGGCCGCGATCCGGCAGGGGCACCACGCCCCCGGCCAGCGTCTGCCCACCGAGGCCGAGCTCGCGCAACTCTTCCGCGTGAACCGCCACACCATCCGTCGCGCCATGGAGGAGCTGGAATCGCGCGGCGTGGTG
>LNFM01012869.1_pt1 | contig 10839 bp, 12 predicted proteins | sample 596031 | NCBI WGS metagenome assembly LNFM01 (sample SAMN04254537, study PRJNA301005) | activated carbon metagenome | isolation source: dual media filters at the Ann Arbor, Michigan drinking water treatment plant | place: USA: Ann Arbor | reverse complement strand
TGAAAAACGGCTGTTGGATCAACGGATCCCGAGGGCTAACAAGCTCAGACTTTGCAAAACAAGTCTCGGTGGCTTCGGGCCCCCGCAACCAACCGCAACCACCGAAATTTGAATTCGGAAAGAATTTAGCCGATTGAAATCGCTGATCGCAGCAAAGCGTCGAACGCTCAGTCCTTCAACCGCGGCAGCCTGAGTAACAACGGACATTTGCTCCGCAGCTTCAAACTGCGCACGTGCACCCCAACCGAGTCCGTCGGAAGACCGCGACGTCGGCAACCAAGCTAAAAGGTGTCATGACGAGCCCTCATGCCCGCTGCTGAGGGGAAACCGGACCTGCTGAGCGCGGTTCGCGAAGCTCACTTTTGACCCCGAGCCGACGAAGTGCATGTTTTCAACACTCATGTTGCGAACTTGCAGGCCACGGCGGCAGGCGCCGAGTGCATCGCAACCGACTCACTTCTGACCGGTCTCGGCTGCGATGGCCGCGTGCCACCCAGGACCGCTTTCGTTCTCAACTTCGAGACGCGCCAATTTCCTCCGTCGGGTCGCACGGACGATCAGACGACATGAGCTTTTCATACACAACAGGCCCGTGGTTGTTGGCAGCAACATCGCTGCAGCGCGCCAAAATCCGCGTCTGGCGACTGCTTTCTGCCCCACCGCGTCGATCGACGATCACTCGCGGGATGGGGCCTTTTGACCCTATTAGGCAATCCAGGTTCTGGTGCTGTCCCACGCGGTTTTGGACTGAGGAGGAGCATTCTGTAGACCGCTACATTCTCGAGCGAATGCCTGATCGCCAAGCCCGGTCCTCGAACCTGGAGTCAACGCGGTCCAGAATTTCACATCTGCCCATCACCGGGATCTTGCGTCCATGCTGGTAGCCCCTGCAGGTGATGTCGGCCTCACATAGATCGCGGCACGCCTGTGGGTTCGGTTGACGTGACGAGCTGATGATACGACCCTTTAGGCGCACGTTTTCCTCAAGCGTCGTGGTCACCGTGCGAACTAGGTCTTCCTTCCTTTGGATCGGCGGCACCCCGGATTCGGCCATTGGGTTAGGAGACGGCGTCTCTGCTGCTCGAGTGGGCGGGGTCGATGTGCCAGAGGCACCGGAAACGAAATAGAAGTCCGAGGTCAACGCAGAGTGGTCCCAGGGCACTTGCTGGCCGTTGGTGGTCGCGACGACGTCCTTGCGCACCTCAATAAAGACTGCGGGCAGGTTACGTCCGGGCAGTGGCATGTGCTTCAGCAAGGCCGCCGTGAAGGGTGAGTTGCCGCCGGTCCCGTCGAGCGCCACGTTTCCCGGTTGAGTGGCGTAAGCGATGAATGTCCCAAGGCCGGCAGGCGCCGTCGCCAGCCCTCGCCCGATTGAAGTCGATCGCGTGCCCATGGATCGCGCAAGGTTTCTCGCGAGGGGGTTGTCCCGGCAGGCGTCAAGGATCACGATGCTCGTCTTTCCATCGCGGTTGATTTCCATCTGGCGAAGTATGAACTCGAGCTTCACGGCCTCGAAATCGACGTCGCGTTCCCGATCAAGTTTGGCATCGACGGGCACCAGGTAGTTTTGTAGGCCCACCTGGAGCCCGTGGCCGGCATAGAAAAGTAGGGCCACATCGGCATTTGGCAGCTTGTCGGCGAATTGTTTCACGACTCCGTCCATCGCCGCCTTTGAGACATTCATGGCCTCAACAACGTCGAAACCCCGCGCCCTCAATGATGTCGATATTGCGGACGCATCATTTTGGGGATTGGGGAGTGCCGGGGCGTTGACATATGCGCTGTTGCCAATCACCAGGGCCACGCGCACCTCGGCAAGCACCGGCGCTCCACTTGATGCCAACAGCATCAACCCCGCGAGTGCCATCCGGATCATGTTTCCCCCTAAAAGCGTTATCGTGACACAAGCGGCCATTACGGACAAAATGATGGCGCCGTTATCGGAACGACACCCTGCCCTCGGCGCGGCGGCAACTGCTCGTTGGGTGTCCGAAAGTGTTGCGGGTTCCGGATGCCGACGCTCACGGACCTCGCCGGGCGCACACGAGCCGGCGTCCGGAACCCTCAACAGGGGAGGCATCAGCAGCGTTCAGCCGATGACCGGAGTGCCTCCGATACCGACCATCGACTGCAGTCCCGGCGAACGCCGACGCGATGGGTCCGACACCGGCCGTCATGCCGCGTCGCCGCGAAACGTCGAGATGGGCCAAGGAGTGGAAAAGTCGCAGACTGCACGAAGTTACAGATTTTCGTCATCTACTTGATCTCGGCGCAGAAGTTTCGAGCGCTAGACTGCCAACTGTCGATCAAATGAGCGTCAAAGTCTTGGAAGTTCGTTGAAAGAAATAGCTTTGAGGCATTCCGATCTCCGGTTGACCGATAGTGCCGATGCCTGTCTCGGAGCGCTTGGCCCCATCGGGCAATTCTTCGCAATGCACGCGTGAGTGCGCCTCGTCTTGTTTGCTCGGCAAGATCTCAACTGCGAGCGCAACACTTGCCTCGATGTTCAGGTCGTCGCCCGTTGATCAAGAGGTCCCGATTGCCGCCGCTGTGAGATCCGTGCGCGCTGTCCCACCGAGACCGACCGTTGCGAGCAAGAGCGGCCGCTGTGCCAAGGGGCATAGTTCCAACATTGGATTCTCATGGTGGCGCACGAGTGTCCAACACGATGCAGACGCGAGCCACATCTCCGTGACGCGGAGCGACCAGTTCTGCAACGATGCGGACTGCCATTGGTAAGATTCCGGGCCCGAATATCGTGCGGTTATTTGCCCGCAAGCTCCGTGAGGCAATGCTTGAGGACACGCAGGTTCTCTGCACCGAGCCGCGTCGCGTACTCGCGCTCAATCAACAGCTTTACGTCATTGGCATCGTCCAAGGCGCGTAATCCCGCGGCAGTGTAGGCGACAATCTTACCCCGAGCATCTTGCGGGTCTTGACGTCTGGTGACGATCCCATCGTCTTCCAACTCGTCTATGAATTGCTTTACCGCTTGCTTTGAGAGGCCGGCTCGCTTGGCGAGCAAGCGTTGCGGAACCCCATCGCGATCAATATGGGCGAGCAGAACTGAGCGGGCGTCGGCATACCATGTATGCTTTTTCGCCAGCATGCCTTGTGTGAACCGCGCCCGCCAAGCGTCAGCCGCGCGCCACAGGTCCCAACCGATATGCTCGATCAATTCAGCGCGCTTCGCCATATTAGCCCTCTCGATATCGTCAAGTTACTTGACATCTAGCTCTGCAAGCTACAAAGTAAAGAAACTAGACGAATTCGCAAGAGGTGATCATGCGACGCAGAACGATGCTTGCAACCATCGGAGGGGCGGTGCTTGCCCCGATGACGCCAAGCGGTGCCCAGCAGTCGAGCGCTCGCCACGTCGCAATCGACGGTGTCACTTTTGATTGGCGACACGGCGACGACCGCTTGCACGGGACGCTGACGGCGCCGACGAGCGGTTGGATCGCCGTCGGCTTTAACATCTCCCGAAGTCTCAAAGGAACGCGCTTTGTCATCGCCGTGGCGCGGCAGAAGCCAACCGCTGAAATGCACGTGGCGCTCGTCCCGGAACATCCTACGATCGAGTCTCTTGGCGGCCAATCAGGTCTGGCCGACGTCACCGGTCGAAGTGACGACACCCAATCGACGTTGAGATTCTCGCTGCCGCATGTCAATGCGGCGCCGTTCGCCCTCGAACTTTCACCGGGCACCCCGGTCTACCTCATGCTTGCGTGGTCGCACGAAACGGATTTTGCGCATCACTCTGCATGGCGGCGTCACTTCGACGTCGTCCTATGAGACTTCGATCCCAAAAGGAGCAAAACACAATGGTTATTGAAGCAAAAGCACTGGCGATTCTGCTGACCGGCTTCACTCACTATGTTGACGTCGGCAAAGGCACGGACGCGATCATGTTCTACCGTGATGCGAAGCAGGTCCATATGACCCTTCCAGGCGGACCGACACTCGTCGGCGAATGGAAACTGCTCCCAGACGGTTACTACGTGAAGTGGACCAATGGACCGCAAGGAAAATGGCAGATCAAGTCGAGCCCAGGAGAACTCGTCTACATCGACCCGGCGGGACAGCCGGCCGGCAAAGTGACACGCATCGTGCCGGGGAATGCCGCCAAGTTCTGATCAGTTTCGCCGGGGCCCGTAACGATCGGGCCCCGGACGCAAATGAGTGGCCCAATGCCCACGCGTTGCAAATGGCAGATCGCCAGGGCCAAAGATCATCGCCCCAACAATTTCCCGATCGAAAATGGCCCCGGGCCGCAGACAGCCAGAACCACCAGCCCGCCTGCCATGGCGATATTCTTTTCGAAGTGCAGCAGCTGATTAATCTCCGAGAAATTGCTGTGAAACACGGCGGCGGTGAACAAGCAGAATCCGGCCAAGACGACAGCTGCCAACCGTGTGAACAGTCCGACCGCAACAAGGACGCCGCAGCCCAACTCGACGGCTATGGCCAGTGGCAGCAGCATTTCGGGCACACCGAATGAGCGGGCATACGCAGCGGAGCCGGCATAGTTGCCGAGCTTCGCCATGCCTTCATGGAGAAAGATGGTCGCGAGCATCAGCCGGCCGGCGAGCAAGCCGACCGGCTCAAGCCGCGATATGAGGGTTGAGCTGATCACCTCTGTTTCCCTCTGTTCAATTGGTCTTGGCGGAACTTGCTGCGTCAGAGATCGCGCGCTCCAGATCTTCGCGCTCCTCGCAGCCTCTGGGGCAGAGGGTGACGAGTTTGGCGAGATTGGCTTTGGCCTTCTCGATCTGTCCCTGTTCAAAGAACATTTCGCCTTGATATTCGAGCGCGCCCTTGTGATCGGGATCGAAGTCGAGTGCTTTGGCATAGAAGGTGGCGGCCTGCTTCAAGTCGCCGGATTTGCGCAGGCTGAAGCCCATCAAATTGTAGACGTCGGCGTGTTGGTGCGTGGCGAGGATGGGTGTGAGATCGACAATTGCACCGGCAAAATCCTTGGCTTTGATCTTGGCGCGCGGCGACGTCAGGTCGGGCGCAGTCTTCGAGATGACAGTGTCGACGGAGAAGGCCGCACTCGACATCATAGACGCGGCTGCGATTGCGAGGAGGCTCAAAGCAACTCTGTTGTAGGTTCGCATGGTGGTGTCCTTTCGGGGGTGAGGGAGAGTGTTGAGTGGCCGGTATCGAAACCAAGAACCTCGAACCCGGCCACGCATTCCGTCACGACACTTCACGCCTTGTTGAGCGCCAGCGCATAACCGGTGCCGTCTTTCGCAATGGTGCCCACGCCTGGGAATGGAAAATGGAAACCGGCGACCATCATGTTGTCAGCGACCAACTGGTCCATCATCGCGCGACGCGAGGCTTCAGCCGTCGCGCCGTCCTGATCGTAGGCACCGCGCCAACCGGGATTGGCGACGTTGAGTGCAGGCACATACATCGTATCGTTGGAAAGCATCAGGCTGGCGTTGCCGGACGTCAGCATGAAGGCGCGATGCCCAGGCGTGTGGCCAGGTGCCATCACGAACGCCATGCCGGGCGCGACGTCTGCGGGGCCAGTGACTTGACGGATGTTCTTCCAGGTCGGGAACGTCGCTTGGATCCGACGGGCGAGGCCCTTACGCGCTTCCGGCAGCTTGTCGATCACGGCCGGGTCGGTCCAAAATTTGTATTCGACATCGGAGACAACGATCTCGGCATTCGGATAGACCTGTGCGTTGGTGTCTTTCTCCATCAGCCCGAAGATGTGGTCGGGATGGAAATGGGAAATCAGGACGATGTCGATCTTGGCGGGATTGATGCCGGCCGCCTTCATGTTGGAGGCGATCTTGCCGGCCACCCATCCCGGAGCATAGCCGCCCGTGCCGCTGTCGCACAGGATCGTCTTGCCGCCATTCCGGACAACGGCGACCGTGCCCGAGATCGAGACGAAGTCCGGCGACAGACCGGCCTTGACCATCGCGGCCTTGGTGTCGTCGACGGACGCATTCGAGATGAAGGTCGGGTCGTGTGGCTTCTCGAAGATGCCGTCGTAGATGGCAGTGACTTCGGCGGCGCCGACTTTGTAGGTGATAAAGCCTTTTGCAGGATCGGCGGTCTTTTGAGCGAAAGCGTCGGGTATGGCGAGGCGCGTGGACAGCAAATACGAGGTTGCCAGACCAGCACTGATTACAAGATTGCGACGGGACAGTTCAAACATTGGACGTTCCTTCGACTGGACAACATGCGCGCGGCGGCGACGATCACGTGTTTGCGTGTGGTCGAGTGGCCTGCGAGAGGTAGAGCCTACGAGGGCGGCGCTTATTCCCGGCCCAGGCGAAGTTGCGCTTCAGAGGAATAAAAACGACCGCAGCAGAGTCTTGTCAGAAACGGATATCGGAGGCCCGCGGGCACACCATGACAGATCCGGCCCACCAGGCAGCTGCAAGAGCACGGTTCGAGCGCTTGGCGATGGTCCACATGGATGCCGCCTACCGTTTGGCGTTCACGCTCTTGCGTTCGCGTGCGGATGCTGAAGACGCGGTTCAGGACGCCTACTTACGGGCTTACCGCGCGCTGCAACAACTCCAGGGGATCGAAATCAAGCCCTGGCTACTGACGATCGTGCGCAACGTCTGCTACCGGCGTTTGCGGGAGCGGCGTGGCGCCGGCAACGTGATTTCACTCGACGAAGCTTTGGGGCCGCGCTTGGGGCTGGCGACAGACCCGGGGTTCGCCTCCAGCCAACCTTCACCTGAGCAGGCCGCGATAAATGCTTCCGAGCAGGAACTGCTAACCGAGGCACTCGGTGCGCTGGCTCCTGCGTTTCGCGAGGTGATCGTGCTCCGCGAACTCGAGGAGCTGTCCTACCGGGAGATCGCCGACATCATTGGCGCGCCAGTGGGCACAGTCATGTCGCGCCTGTCGCGGGCGAGAACGCAACTGCTTGCACATTTGACGAGATTGATGGAACAGGATGACCGCCATGCAGTGTGATGAAGTCCGTGACCTGCTTGGGGCCTATCAGGACGAAGAGTTGTCACAAGACGAGCGTCGTGCGGTGTCGTTACACCTGGAGACCTGCCGAGCGTGCAGCACCATGTTGGCCGACAACCAGCGAATCAGTCGGCTCGTGCGGTGCCATGGACAAACGCCGGCACCAGCCACATTGACGACGCGCATCTGCAAGGCTCTTGATCGTGCAGAGATTGAGGCCCCTTTGGCCCCATCTAAGGCGGCGGAGAGGATGTCTCCGGACTTGTCCCCACTCAGTGCTATTCGTGCGCGCAGCTTCGCACGGCGGGCAGCGGCTATGGCAGCGATGTGCCTGTTGTCGGTTCTCACGACTTGGCACGTGTTGGATTCGACCAACCGTTCCGACGGAATCGCACGTGAGGTCTTGAACGCGCATCTGCGCTCGTTGCTCCAGGACAGCCCTGTGCAGGTGGCGACGTCAGACCAGCACACCGTGCGTCCGTGGTTTGCTGGTCGGACCGACTATGCCCCACCAGTCAAAGATCTGACCGCCGATGGCTTTGCGCTGGTTGGCGGGCGCCTCGACTACGTTGCAGACCGCCGGGTGAGTGCATTGGTCTACAAGCGGCGTCTGCACGTCATCAACGTTTTCATGTGGGCCGCGCCAACGGCCGCCGACGCAGCACCGGCTGTCACAACCCGCAATGGCTACAGTCTGCTGACGTGGAGCCAGAATGGCGCGACATACTGGGCCGTATCCGATCTCAATCTGGAAGAACTGCGCGCCCTGCAACGGTTGCTGTGATGCCTCTCAGCGATTGTGTCGCGCGCCGCGATGAGGAGTTTGCGGACATCTTAGGTCCGCACGACGCGATCTGCTTGAGACCTTTTGCTAGTTCGCTGTCCCTTTGAGAGCCGCCGACCAGAACAATGGTGGTCTGGGTCAGGAGTTGCAACGCCGTGTTGCCAAGCCACTTAGACCCCATGTCACGGCAGCGTTCGTCGCACGCGGCAAGCAAGCCAACGCGCCTGCGATCTCACTACAGACTAATCTAATGTACGGCCTTACTACACGATCTGGATTGAGCGAACATCGAAGTGGATTGCCTTGCCAACGGATGAAGGTTCGCTCGTCTCAACGTACCTGATGCGCCACTAATGGCAAAAGTCCCACTTGGAGCAGCATCAAATGAAAGACCCACTTGTCGTCTTCGCTCGCATCACCCCCAAGCCCGAACATCTATCCGACGCGCGTCGAGCCATACTCGACATCGTTGCTCGCACCCGCGTCGAGCCTGGATGCCAAGTCTTCACTGTCTACGTCAATCGCGCTGACGTCGAGCACCTCTATCTGTATGAAATTTGGGACGACGAAGCTGCCCTGAAGGCTCACTACGCGCAGCCGTACACCCGGGCTGTGTTCGCCCAATATGAAGACTGGCTCGCATCGCCGGTCGAAGTCACGAAGCTTCGTGAGCTGGAATGAGTAGCACCAGCCGGTCGTTGGTCGTCATGCACAGTTGATGGGCCGGCATTTCATACGTGAACATCCGCCGACGCGAGTTGATCGGTTTGGATTGCCTTAGCAACGAGAGTGGAGCTTCCGTTCCGAACCATCAAGACGCGCATGGGGGCGACGCACTTCTTGTGCAAGACGCTTCCGAAGGTCGCGAGCGAGATGACGTTACACGTGCTCGCCTACAATATGACCCGGGTGATGAACATCACGGGCATCAAGCCACTTCTGACAGTGATCCGGGCATGAGCGCCAGATCGTGCGCCTCGATCTGGCGGACCAGCGCTCACCAGCGTCTCCAGGATCGATCAAGAGGCGCGCCCTGACGGAAAATCGCGACGAACCTGCCAAAACGACGATCATCCGCCCGAACCCGCCCTGCAGCGCTCTCACACAACCAAGACCCTTAACGGAAGTCGCGGAAGCATCTAAGAACCTGAGATCGCAACGCGTCAGCAATCGACTGATCCCGAGATTTGGTGCAACTTCAACGCTCGCATGACTTAGCATGGGGATAGGCCGACAACTGGTAAAATTAGAACGCTTTCAGCGCTCGGCCTCACACTCGAAATGGCCGTGAGGCAAATATGCGCGCCACAAGAGAGCGAGACATTTTGCAGTTCGACGACGGACGTAGATCAATGTTGGACACACATATGAATTTAAGAAAAACCCGACGAGTTGTCTCGCGCCAATACGGTTTCTTCTCGAATGTGTACTCGGTCCTCGGTGCCCTGAACCATTGCGAGAAAACTGGAGAAACTCCAGTCATCTATTTTAATGGTGGACCTTATCATGACCCCGCGCGGGGCGAGAACTGGTGGGACCACTATTTCGAGCCGACGATCGAGCTTTCTTACGATCCTTCAAGTACCGAAAGAAAAGACGAAGAAGAATTTGCAACCAACATGGCGCTTTCACTTCTCTCCAGTAGGTACCGTTCCTCGGAATTAATCCAAAAATACATACGGCCGCGCGATGAGATTCGACGAGCAATAAATGCGTTCTGGGATGAAAAGATCGGACACGCTTACACCGTTGGCCTTCATATAAGGGGCACCGACAAATTTAACGAAGTGCCTCCCGTTCCAGAAGATCTGATTTTGCAGACCATTGAACGCGTTGCCGGCAAGTGCCGAGACGATTGGAAGCTGTTTGTCGCCACCGACGAACAACAAATTCTGGAAAGGGTCAAAAACTACTTCGGCTCCCACGTCGTTTATCAAGATGCCATCCGCAGCCTGAACGGTGATCCTATCCACGCTCCAGACGCAAACACCAATGACCCCTATCGACTTGGATGCGAAGCCATGATTGACGCATATTGTCTAGCAAGGTCGAACATCTTCGTCGGATGCCAGTCCAACCTTTCGCTATTCTCGGCTGCCATAGATTCGGGCCTTCCATGGATCAATATGGTCCCGAACAGCGAGGTAGTGAATGTTAATCTGCACAAGGACCTGGTGGCCAAAGAAGCAGTCATTCAGTCGTTGATTTCACGGCAAGAACTGCTGCACGCCAGAATCAAAGATCAGAGCCGCATGGTCCTAGACAGCGAGGTAGTGAATGTTAATCTGCACAAGGACCTGGTGGCCAAAGAAGCAGTCATTCAGTCGTTGATTTCACGGCAAGAACTGCTGCGCGCCAGAATCAAAGATCAGAGCCGCGCACTTCACAGCCGCAATCTATTGCGTCGTGTGTTCCATAAGGTTCTTAGAATGTAACGTCCGAGCTATAAAGCCCGAATGGAGATGTCCCCGGCGTCGTGCCGGCTCCGGCTGAGTTGCCAGGGAAATATGACGTTCCTCAAGCCGCTCGTTTCGTCTCACAGGTGTCGATGTCGGCACCCCCGCCTCGTGCTCACGCAGGATGGCGATGATCGGCTCTTCCGAAAACCGCTTACGTTTCATCTTCCTGCTCCTCTCTACGGACCGGATTCCAGTTGCCCCCGGACAAAAAACGGGGGTCACATCCGTACGAGGCGTTTAGACCTCTGAGAGATCTTACGCGTCGCGATTTGGGCTTAGGATATTTTGGCGGCGGCAGCGTCAACGAGTTCGGCCGCGTGGTTGCGACCGGATGACCAGCAGCTACCCGGATGATGTTCGTGAGCAGGTCCGTAAATGGCCCGAAGTGGATGTCCATGTCACTCAAGCGCTCGTTCGCTTTTGATCCGCAGCCGACATTGCCGTCGGTGAGCACGTAATGTTGCCATGTACTTTTTTGGACGCTTGTCTTCAGCGGACGACAAGTTGGATGCGGCGTCTCGTATGGGTGAATACCGCATGAACGCGAGGTTCAGAGCCGGTTCAAGGGTCAACTCGCATAGTCCTCCCATCACAAGCCGGGACTACAGTCATCATCCAGTTTTGGGAGACGAACAATGA
>LNFM01017701.1_pt1 | contig 10841 bp, 7 predicted proteins | sample 596031 | NCBI WGS metagenome assembly LNFM01 (sample SAMN04254537, study PRJNA301005) | activated carbon metagenome | isolation source: dual media filters at the Ann Arbor, Michigan drinking water treatment plant | place: USA: Ann Arbor | reverse complement strand
CGACGTCCGGCACGCCGAGCTTGCCGACATCGTGCAGCAGCGCGGCGTCGCGGAGCATCGCCGCGCGGTCCGGGCTCCACCCCAGGCTCAGCGCGAGGCGGTGCGAGAGGCTCGCGACGCGTTCGCTGTGGGCCTTGGTGGACGCGTCCTTGGCGTCGACCGCCCGGGCGAGCGAACGCAGGGCGACCAGCGTCTGGTTCCGCTCCAGGCGGTTGGCGCGCTCCTCGATGGACAGGGCGTCCACGACCTCCGGCGAGTAGAGGCACACCTGGTCGCGGCCGTTCGCCTTCGCCCAGTAGAGGGCCCCGTCGGCGAGCCGGAACAGCTCGTCGGCGTCGCGGGCGCGCGACAGGTCGGACACCCCCGCCGACACCGTGATGCGCTCGTTCTTCCACAGTGGCTCGCCGGCGATCGCCGCGCGGGCGCGTTCGACGGCCTGCATGGCGGTGGGGGCGTCGGTCTCGGGCAGGACCCACGCGAACTCCTCGCCACCCACCCGTGCCACCAGCTCGCTGGCGCGCGCCGTGCGCGCCAGCACGCCGGCCAGGGATGCCAGCACGGCGTCGCCGGCCTGGTGGCCGTGCAGGTCGTTGAGCCGCTTGAAGTGGTCGATGTCGATGACCGCGAGGCTCAGCGGCCGGTTGTACCGGCGGGCGCGTGCCACCTCGGCCCGGAGCCGCTCGTGGAACGCCCGGTGGTTGGCGAGTCCGGTGAGCGGGTCCGACAGGGCTTGGGCCGACAGCTGGGCGCGTTCCTCGGCCGCCACGAGCGCCACCGACACGAGCTCGGCGAACCGCTCCAGGCGGGCCTCGGCGCCGGCGGGCACGGTGCCGCCGGGCCTGCCGACCGCGACGGCGGCGCCCCACAGGTCGTCGTCGACGCGCACGGGGGCGGCCACCACCGACACCAGGGCGGCGTGCCCGCCCGGCGACATCAGCGGCGCGGACGCCCGGGCCGTGCGACCCGTGGCGCGCATCATCGCCAGCGCCGAGCCCTCGGTGATGAGCAGGTGGTCGTGCAGCTGCCAGGGCAGGTTCGCCGACGCGGCCAGCGCGACGCCGGCGTCCCTCCCCTCGAACCGCACCACCATGCCCCCATCGACCTCCAGCAGCCGCGGGATCTCCTCCGCCACCATCTCCAGCACCGGTGCGGCCTCGGACTGGTTCGCCACGGCCATCGCGACACGTCGCAGGGCCGCCTGCTCGGCGGCCTCCAGCTCGGATCGCTCGGCGCGGTCGCTGGCCTCGCGCTCCGCGGCGAGACGGGCGGTGGCGTCGCGCGACACCCAGATCAACGCCGACAGCAGCCCGTCGTCGTCGTGGATGGGGCGGATGCTGGTGTCGAGCCACAGGGCGCTGCCGTCCGGCCGCACCACGCGGTAGGTGAGCGTCTCGACGAACGCCCGGCCCTCCCGGATACGGGCGAGGCTCTCGGCGACCCGCTCGCGGTCGTCCTGATGCACCTGGTTCAGCGGGCTGGTCCCGACCAGCTCGTCCGGCACACGCCCCAGCAGGGTGCGGCTGGCCTCGCTGACGGTGCGGAACACCCCGTCCGGGCCGTGCGCGGAGATCATGTCGCCGGCGTGGCGGGCCACGAACCCCAGCTCCTCGGCCATCTTGCGGCTCCGCTCCTCCGCGGCCCGGCGGGCGGTGACGTCGCGTCCCGAGGACTGCACCTCGATGAGCCGGCCGCGCTCGTCGCGCAGGGCGTGGGACACGGCCTCGATCCAGATCCACCGGCCCTCGCGGTGGCGGGTGCGGAAGGTGGCGGTGGCGGTGTCGGCCCCGCGGGCCAGCCGCCGGTGCTCGCGCAGCACCACGGCCGTGTCGTCCGGGTGGACGTACTCCAGCAGGCGCGCGCCGCTGAGCTCCGCGAGGCGGTACCCCAGCACCCGTTCCACCGACGGCGACAGGTACAGGAACCGCAGGGAGCTGGAGACCCGGACGACGATGTCCGTGGAGTTGTCGGCGAGCAGCTCGTGGGTGCGGCGGGCCTCCTGCCAGGCCTCCTCGATGAGGAGCCGCTCCGTGACGTCCTCGACGGTCACGACCACGCCGAGCACGTCGCCCGTGGCGTCACGGGCCGCGTCCCAGGTGACGCGGGCGACGAAGTTCGTCCCGTCGGCGCGCATCAGCGTGCACTCGCCCTCCACGGGCGGGTGCCCGGCCCACAGGGCCTGGACCTCCCGGGCCAGCGATGCCCGCTCCTCCGGAGGCCACCACGGCGGGGGCAGGGGGGTCCCGTGCAGCAGCTCCGGCTCGAAGCCGGTCAGCTCCCCGAGCCGGGCGTTCATCGCCAGCATGCGGCCCGTGCTGTCGTACACCGCCAGCCCCTCGCCGACCGCCTGGAGCAGGGCGCGTGCGTCCCAACCCGCCGGGAAGGGCGAGGCGGAGGGGGGCGGGGAGGTCAGTTGCGCGCGCGGCGCGCCGGATGAGGGCGAGGCGTGCTCGATGGCCGCGATTGTTGCGCGTTTCGCGCCGGTTCTCGACCTCGGCGGCGGGAGGTCCCCGGCGTCCCGCAGGTCACGCCGCCGGGTGTGCCCGGATCCCGCCGCCCACGCGGATCCTCACCGGTCGGTGCGTTCGCTGCTCGCCTCCTGATCCGCCTCTCCGTAGACGCCGTGCTCCGCACCCGCCTCCGGCGCGAAGGCGTCCCGCAGGATCCGCCGGGTGCCGTCGGGGGCCCCCTCGGTGGCGTGGTCCACCAGGAGCGCCTCGGCCGCCTCGATGACGGGGATCATCGCCGGGTCGACCGGGTCGTCGCCGTAGGCGCCGTCGACGGTGCGGAACGCCTCCGCGCGGAGCCCCTCCGGGGTGAGGAGGCCGGTCGGCTCCTCGATGGGGATCTCCTCCGTGGGGACCTCGTCCGGCGGGTCCGTCTCGCGTGGGTCGGTGCTCATGGTGCCTCCCGGTGTCGGGTGCCGTGGGTCGTATCTCCCACGTTCCCCGAACGGGGCGCCGGCGATCATCCGGTCGCCAACGGCCCGCCGGTCGTGCCGGTCCCCGATGTCCGCGCGGGGGACCCGGGTCAGCCGGGCAGGTTCACGACCACGAGCTTCGGCTCGGTCATGCTGCGCACCGCGTACCGCGGTCCCTCACGGGTGTTGCCGCTGTCCTTCACGCCGCCGTACGGCTGCTGGTCCGCGCGGAAGGTCGGGGTCTCGTTGATCAGCACCCCGGCGAAGTGCAACCGGCGTGCCCAGGCCATCGCGTGGTCCACGCGTGCGGTGAAGATGGCGGCCTGCAGGCCGTACGGCGTGCCGTTGGCGAGGTCGACCGCCTCGTCGTCCCGGTCGTACGCCGCGACGCCCACCACGGGGCCGAACACCTCGTCGCAGCTCACCCGCATCTCCGGGGTGATGCCGTCGAGCACCGTCGGCCGGATGATGCGGCCGTCCTGGGTCCCGCCGGTCGCCACCGCCGCGCCCGCGCCGACGGCCTGGCCGATCCAGTCCATCACCCGGCGCTGGGCCGCCTCGGTGATCACGGGCCCCACGTCGGTGGCCTCGTCCGCCGGGTCGCCGGCCACCAGCGCCTCGACGGCCGCGACGAAGCGCTCCATGAAGGCGCCGTGCACCGAACGGTGCACGTAGACCCGCTGCACGCTGATGCACGACTGGCCGGCGTGCGTGAAGCCGGACGCCGCGAGCTTGGCGGCGGCCGCGTCGAGGTCCGCGTCGGCGGCGACGATGACCGGGGTGGAGTTCCCGAGCTCCAGCGCCACGTGCTTGCGCGGTGCGCGGGCCCGGATCTCCCAGCCCACGGCCGCCGAGCCCGTGAACGAGATCATCGCGACGTCCGGGTGGTCCACCAGGGCGCGGCCGGCGATCGCCCCCTCCCCGACCACCACCGACAGGGCGTCGTCCGAGAGTCCCGCCTCGTGGAGGATCTCCGCCAGGCGCAGCGCCGACAGGGGCGTGGCCTCGGCCGGCTTCAGCACCACCGGGCAGCCGGCGGCGACGGCCGGGGCGACCTTGTGGGCGACCAGGTTCAGCGGGAAGTTGAACGGGGAGATGGCCCCGATCACCCCGACCGGCTCCCGGACCACGTAGGCGAGCTTCCCGGCTCCGGCCGCGGTGCCCTCCAGGGGGACCATCTCGCCGGCCATCGTCCGTGCCTCGATCGCCGCGTACAGGAGCGTGTCGGCGCAGCGCGCCACCTCGCCGCGGGCCTGCCGGATCGGCTTCCCGGCCTCCGCGCAGATCGTGCGGGCCAGGTCGTCCGCCCGTTCGGCGACCAGGCGCGACGCCCGCTCCAGCACCAGCGCCCGGGCGGCGGGCGGGGGAGGGGGCAGGGCGCCGGTCGCGACGCGCACCGCCTCGCCGATCTCACGGGCGCCGCCCTCCGGCACCGAGGCGACCACCTCGCCGCTGTACGGGTTGGTGACCTCGATCCGGGGCATCCCCACGGCCTACCCTCCGCCCCGGAGTGCCAAACCCTCCAGCTGGAACCGCCGCGCCCGCTCCATGTTCTCGGCGTCCGGCCCCTCGTTCGCCATGCCGGGCACCTCCAGCACCACGGGGAGGTGCTGCAGTGCGGGGCAGCCGAGGATCCGGCGCATGCCGTCCGCGCCGATCAGCCCGTCGCCGAGGTTCTCGTGCCGGTCGCGGTTCGACCCGAACGCGGTCATCGAGTCGTTGAGGTGCAGGCACCGCAGCCGGTCGAGGCCGACGACCGTGTCGAACTCGTCCATCACCCGGTCGATGCCCCCCTCCTCGTGGATGGGGTAGCCGCTGGCGAACAGGTGCTGGGTGTCCAGGCAGAACCCCAGGCGCGACGGCTCGCCGACGGCGTCGAAGACGCGGCGCAGCTGCTGGAAGGTGCGGCCGATGGTGTCGCCGGCGCCCGCGGTGTTCTCCAGGTACACCGCGCAGGATCCCGGGGCGGCGGCCAGGGCCTCGGCGATGCCCTGGCCGATGCGCGCGACGGCCTCGTCCTCGGTGGAGCCCTTGCTGCTGCCCACGTGCAGCACGACCCCCGCCAGGCCGAGGCGCTCGCCGATCTCCAGATGCTGCACGAGGCTCTCCACCGAGCTGCGGTGGATGTTGCGCAGCTTGGTGGCGGGCTTGCCCGGGGGCCCCGTCGGCACGTCCCGGTCGGGCGCGCCGAGGTTCATCAGGTACAGCCCGTGGCTCACGATCGGGCCCATCCCCGCGGCGGCGGCCTTCTCGCGGAACGCCCGCACCTGTTCGTCGGTGTGGTTGATGGGACGCCAGGTGCGCGGGTTGTGGGTGAACACCTGGAGGCTCTCGCAGCCGATCGCCTGACCCCGGTCGATCGCGTTGCTGATGCCGCCGGAGGAGGACACGTGGGCGCCGAACCGCATGGCCGGGATCCTACGTGCCGAGCGTGCGGGCGGATGGCCTGCGCGTCGGTATCCTTGGCGTGTGGCCCCTCCTCAGCGACGTGACATCACGGCACCGGCGCGTGTCCGGTTCGCCCCCAGCCCCACCGGCAACCTCCACGTGGGCAGCGCGCGCACCGCGCTGTTCAACTGGTTGATCGCCCGGAACTCGGGCGGCACCTTCATCCTCCGGTTGGAGGACACCGACCGGGAGCGCTCCACCCCGGAGAGCGAGGCGCAGATCCTTCGCGCCATGGCGTGGCTCGGCCTCGACTGGGACGAGGGCCCGTTCCGCCAGAGCGAGCGCGAGGACGTGTACCGCGACGCCATCGAGCGCCTCAAGGCCTCGGGCGCCGTGTACGCGGCGTGGGAGACCGACGAGGAGATGGAGGCCCAGCGGGTCGCCGCGCGCGCCGACAAGCGCGCGCCCGTCGTCCGTGGCCGCCGCGACTGGTCCGCGGAGGACCTCGAGCGTTTCGCGGCCGAGGGCCGCCGGCCCGCCTGGCGGTTCGCCGTCGAGACCGACGGCCGGACGGTGATCGACGACTACGTCCGCGGCGACGTCGCGTTCGAGCACGGCGCCATCGAGGACTTCATCGTCGCCCGCTCCGACGGCACCCCGACGTACAACCTCGCGGCCGCCGTGGACGACCTGGACATGGGCATCACGCACGTGGTCCGGGGCGAGGACCACATCTCCAACACCCCGAAGCAGATGATGGTGATCCGGGCGCTCGGCGGCACCCCGCCGGAGTACGCCCACATCCCGTTGATCCTCGGCCCCGACAAGAAGCGCCTGTCCAAGCGGCACGGCGCGGCCTCGGTGGAGGACCTCCAGGCCGGCGGGTACATCCCCGCCGCCGTCATCAACACCCTGGCGCTCCTCGGGTGGAGCTACGACGACAAGACGACGATGTTCACCGTGCCGGAGCTGGTGGAGCGGTTCTGCGTGTCGCGCATCAGCAAGAGCCCGGCGGTGTTCGACCTGAAGAAGCTCCAGGTCATCAACGGCCGCTACCTGCGGATGATGGACGACGCCACGTTCACCGACGTGCTGCTGGAGCACCTGGTGCGCACCGGGTACGTCTCCGGCCCGGAGCAGGAGGACCTGGCGCGGCGCATCGCCCCGTCGGTGAAGCGCAAGCTCTCGACGCTCGACGAGTTCGACGTGCTCGCGGGATGGCTGTTCCGCCCCCTGGAGATCGAGCCCGAGGCATGGGAGCAGCTCGCGGATGACGTGCGGCACTCCATCCAGGTGGTGGGTGCGGGCCTCGGCCGGCTGGAGACCCTCGAGCCGTGGACCGTGGACACGGTGAAGGAGGTGCTGCAGGACCAGCTGCACGTCCTCGGTGAGGACGCGCGCGGGTTCCTGGAGCCTCAGCGGATCGCCATCACCGGCCGCCGTGTGTCCACGGGGATCTACGAGAGCCTGGTGCTGCTCGGCAAGGACGAGGCGCTCCGGCGGTACCGCGAGACCCTCGGCCGCCTCGCGGAGATCTGGGTGGCATGAGACGGCTGCTGGAGATGCCCGTGGGGCGCGCCCTCACGATGGGCGCCGCGGTCATGTTCGGCGTCTTCTTCATCGCCGCCGCCGTCGCGACCGCCGTGGCCGGACGCGACGGCGCGTCCGTGGTGGCCGGCATCCTGGCCTACGCGTACCTGGCATTCGCTGCCGTGGTCGTGGGCCGGCACCTGCTGCGCCGCCCGAAGGGCGCGGAGCGGGCGGTGCGGAACTACCTGCAGCGCCAGCCCGCCATGCGTTCGCACATCGGTGAGCCCGTGCAGGTGACCCTGCCGCGGCTCCCCGCGGCCGAGGAGCCCGGGCAGGCGAACATCTCCGTCGAGGTGTCCGGCCCGCTGGGGACCGGCACCGTGGAGATGAGCATCGCCCGCCTCGGGCGGGAGTGGGAGGTGCTCCAGGCGATCCTGGTCACCGACGGGGAGCGCGTCCCCCTGGCACCGGCCGGCCGCTAGCGGACACGCGGCCGGGCGGCACCGGGGGACGGTGCCCGGGGCTCACCGCACGCCCTGCTGCTCGGGCGCGCGCACCGTCCGGCGCCGGTCCTCCCGGTCCGGCTCCCACACGCGGAACCGGCCGACGAGCTCGTGCAGGGAGTTGACGGCCTCCTGCACCTCACCGGCGACCCCGCGGACCTCGTCCGTGCCGGCCGTGGTCTGTTGCGCGGAGCGCGCGATCTCGCTCGTGGACGCCGCGGTCCGCTCGGTGAGCGCGGCGACGTCGCCGATGCGCCCGCGCACCTCGTCGGCGGCCCGCTCCAGGTCCGCCGCGGCCCCGACCACCTCGTCCACCTGGGCGGACACGGCGGCGACCCGGGTGCGGATGGACGCGAACGTCGCCCCGGCCCGCTGGACGATCTCCGACCCCAGGTCCACCTTCTCGCGGCCACCGGCCATCGCGTCGACGGCCCGCCCGGTCTCCTCCTGGATGTCCCCGATGATCGCGGCGATCGAACCCACCGCCTGCTGCGACTCCTCGGCCAGCTTTCGCACCTCGTCGGCGACCACGGCGAAGCCGCGGCCCTGCTCGCCCGCCCGGGCCGCCTCGATCGCGGCGTTCAGCGCGAGGAGGTTGGTCTGGTCGGCGAGCTCGCCGATGGTCGCCACGATCGCGCCGATCTCGCGTCCCCGGTCGCCCAGCGCCGTCACGACCTCGTTCGCCCGGTCCACGGCGGAGGTGATGTCGGTCATCGCCGACGTGGCGTCCTCGACGGCCGTCTCGCCCTCGCTGGCGCTCCGGTCGGCCTCCGCGGCGAGGTCGGCCACCGTGCGGCCGCCCGCGGCGGTGCGCACGATCGCGGACCCCATGTCCTCGACGAGGCGGCTCACCTCACCGACGCGCTCCGCCTGCCGGAGCGCGGCCTCGGCGACCCCGTCGACGGTCACGGCCATCTCCTGGACGGCGTCTCCCGCCGAGTTCGCGGTGGTCACCAGCTGGTCCGCGTTGCGGCCGAGGCCGCCGGACGCGACACCGGCCATGCGGACCACGTCGTGCACGGTCGCGGCGAACCGGTTGAAGGACCTGGCCACCTGGCCAATCTCGTCCTCACCGGTGATGTCGAGGCGCTTGGTGAGGTCGCCGTCACCGTCGGCCAGTTCCCACATCCGCTCGCGGAGCGCGCGCACCGGCATCGTGATCGAGCGCCACACCAGCCAGCCGAACACGCCGATGAGCGCGAGCCCGCCGAGGCCGATGCCCAGCACGAGCAGCATCGCGCCGCGCGCGGAGTCCATCGTCCCGACCGCCTCGCGTCGCGCGTCGTCGGCGAGCCGTTCCGCGAGGCCGGTCACCGCGGTGGAGTACTCCTCGGCGACGGGCGTGACCCTGTCGATGTAGACGCTGCGCGACCCGTCGCGTTCCTCCGCGGCCCGCACGGTCTCCGTGCGCGAGCGTGCCACGGCTTCCTCGGCTGCGGCCATGTACGTCTCGGTGAGCTCCGCGATCTCCGCGCCGCCGTCCGCCGCCGTCGACCGGAGGTCGGCGAGCGTCGCCTCCGTGGCCCGCCGGTTCGCGGCGAGCGTTTCCTGGATGCGGTCCTGGGTGGGCAGGTCACCGTCGTGGACGTACAGGTGGTCGGCGGTCAGCGCCTTGCGCTGCTGGCCGAGTTCGCCGAGCCGGAGGGTGGCGTCGACCGACGGCACCGTCCGCTCGGCGTACCCGGAGAGGCCCCGGTCGAGCGAGTGGATCGCGAGCACACCGATGCCACCGACGGCGACGATCAGCGCGGCTCCGGCGGTGAGGACCACCGCCAGGCGGATGCCGATGGGACTGTCGGACAGGAAACGGCGGAGCACGGGTCACCTCCTGCGGTACGGGCTGGCTTCCGGTGCGGGGGGCGACCCTCACCTCGGTCGATCCGACCACGAGATGAGAGACGAATCGGGCCGATTTCGGGCCTCTCCGACGGACCGGCCGCTCAAGCCGCCGGGTTCGGTGCCGATCCGGGGGAAAGTGGTAACCCATCCCCGCGGGGTCCGACGCGAGCGGGACTGTCCACCGTGAATCACCAGACATCAGGCACGGAGCCGGAAGCCGCGGTCGGCCGCGCGGTCGACGCGTTGGGCGACCTGCCCGTGCTGTCGGGAACCGTGGCGCGCGTGATCCGGCTCGCCGACGACCCGGAGTCGTCGACGGGCGATCTCGTCGCGGCGATGGACGCCGACGAGGCGTTCGCGGCGAACCTGCTGCGGTTCGCCAACAGCGCGCACAACACGCGACCGATCCGGGCGGGCACCATCCGCCAGGCCGTCACCCTCGTCGGCCGGGCCGCGGTGAAGCGGCTCGCGCTGGAGGCCGCCACCTACCGGTTCCTCGAGCAGGTGCCGGGCAACGGCAGCCCGTCCCGGGGGCACATGCACGTCCACGCCGTGGCGGTCGGCGGTGTGGCGGCGGTCATCGCCGAGCGGGCCGGCGTGGGTGTCGACACACCGCACCTCGGCGGGCTGCTGCACGATGTCGGCAAGCTCATCATGCCGATGGCCTTCGGGGAGCGGGCCGTCGAGGAGGTCGCGGCGCAGGCGTCGGGCGGTGCCGCCCGCGTCGTCGCGGAGCGTGAGCGGTTCGGCGTCGACCACGCCGTCGCCGGCGGCCTGCTGGCGGCGCGTTGGGGGCTGCCGCCGGAGGTGGCGGAGGCGGTGCGCCTGCACCACGGCGACCCGCGGGGCGGAGCCCCGGCGACCCGCGAGGTGGCGTGCGTCCAGCTCGCCAACGCCGTCGTCGAGATGCTCGACGGCAACGACCCCGACACGACCCTCATCTCGAACGCGCTGACCCGTCTGGGGCTCGCCGCGGAGGACCTCGACGACATCGCCGAGCGGGCCCTGTCGGGGCACGGAACGGCCTCGGCGAGCGGCCTCGGCGCGCAGGTGGCGCGGCTCGAGGAGCAGGCACGCGTCGACGACCTCACCGGCGCGCTGAATCGCCGCGCCTTCCTCCAGCACGTCCGCGAGCGGCTCGCGGACGGCGGACGGGGCTGCGTGCTGCTGTGCGATGTCGACAACTTCAAGGCCGTGAACGACGCGCACGGGCACAGGGTGGGCGACCTGCTGCTGGTCGAGGTGGCGCGCGTGCTCGGCCGGCTCGGGACGGTTGGACGGCTGGGCGGCGACGAGTTCGGGTGCTGGGTGGCGGGTGCGGTCACCGATGCCGAGACCGCGGCCGCCGAGGTGCGCGCCGCCATGCGTTCCTCGCTGGAGGGGGAGCCGTCCCTCGCGGCGGTGAGCGTGTCGCTGGGCGTCGCGGAGGGCGGCCCGGGCACCGACGTCATCGCCATGCTCGAGCGGGCCGACGGTCAGCTGTATCGGCGGAAGGCCGGCGCCGGCGGCTGACCCCGTCCGGGCCGCGGTGTTCCGCCGGGTGGTCCGCTAGCGTTCAGGCCGACCTCGGGACGTGGCGCAGCCTGGTAGCGCACCGGCTTTGGGTGCCGGGGGTCGCCGGTTCGAATCCGGCCGTCCCGACTGACTCCGACCGACCGACCGGG
>LNFM01012868.1_pt1 | contig 10841 bp, 9 predicted proteins | sample 596031 | NCBI WGS metagenome assembly LNFM01 (sample SAMN04254537, study PRJNA301005) | activated carbon metagenome | isolation source: dual media filters at the Ann Arbor, Michigan drinking water treatment plant | place: USA: Ann Arbor | reverse complement strand
GCCCAGCGCGCTCGCCAGCTGGCGCAGGACGGATCGGGCAGCATCCGTGCGTCCGAGGAGGCCGCGGCGGATCTCGCCGTGGCCGACGCGGCGCTCGCCGCGGCACGAGAGCGGCTGGCGCTCGCCGCGCGGGGCGTGAGTGCGTCGGGGGCGATTCGCTTGACGTCACCACGCGCGGGTGTGCTCCGGGCGCTCCACGCCAATGCCGGGCAGACCGTCGCGGCCGGCGTGCCGCTCTTCGACGTCGTCGGGCTCGACACCGTCTGGCTGCGCGTGCCGGTGTTTGCCGGTGATCTCGAGGCGCTCGATCGCCGCGCGCCCGTAGAAGTCGTTGCCCTCGGCGCCGCTGCCAGCGCCGGTGGCCGGACCGCCACGCCGATCGCGGCGCCGCCCACCGCCGACCTCGCCACCGCGGGCGTGGATCTCTTCTACAGTCTGGCCAACCGCGATGCCAGCCTGCGTCCTGGCCAGCGGGTCAGCGTCCGCGTGCCCCTCACGGCGGGCGGAGAGCACCTGGTGGTGCCGCGCGGCGCCGTCCTCTTCGACGCCCTTGGCGGCACGTGGGTCTACGAGGCCAGAGGCGATGGCGTCTTCGCGCGCCAGCGCATCACCCTGATCGACACGATTGGCGAGACGGCGGTGCTGGGGCAGGGGCCGGCCCCGGGCACGCGCGTCGTGACGACGGGCGCGGCCGAACTCTTCGGCACCGAGTTCGGTGTGGGGAAGTAGCCGCACATGCGCGCCCTGATCGGCACCGCACTGCGTCTTCGTCTGCCCATCGTGGCACTGGCCGTGATCCTCCTCGTCGTCGGTGTCCGCAGCACGAATGAGGCCCCGTTCGACGTCTTTCCAGAGTTCGCGCCGCCGTTGGTCGAGATCCAGACTGAGGCGCCGGGGCTGTCCAGCTCCGATGTGGAGGCGCTCATCAGTGTGCCGCTCGAGGCCGTGATGAACGGGGTGCCCGGACTGACCGTGCTGCGGTCCAAGTCCGTGCTGGGGCTCTCGTCCGTCGTGCTGATCTTCGAGAACGGCACCGATCGGATTTCGGCGCGACAGTTGGTGCAGGAGCGTCTCGCGCGCGTCGCGCCGACGCTGCCCGCCGCCGCCCGTCCCCCCGTCATCATGGCGCCACTGTCGTCCCTCAGCCGCGTGATGAAGATCGGCATGTCGTCGGCGACCGTGTCGCAGGTGGAGCTGACGACGCTCGCGCGCTGGACGGTGCGGCCGCGACTGATGGCCGTGCCCGGCGTGGCCAACGTGGCCATCTGGGGCCAGCGTGACCGGCAATTGCAGGTGCTGGTGGATCCGGATCGGCTGCGAGCCAACGGCGTCACGATGCAGGACGTCGTGGCGTCGACGCGCGATGCCGTGTCGGTGGCCGCCGGTGGATTCATCGAAGGTCCCAACCAGCGTCTGGCTGTGACGCACACGTCGCCGGTCAAGACGTCGGCCGATCTGGCGCTCATGGCCATCGGCGGCGGTCCCGGCGCGGTTCCGCGCAGTCCTCTGCCGACCGTGCGTCGGCTGTCGGATGTCGCGGAGGTCGTCGAAGGATTCCAGCCTCCGATCGGCGACGGCGTCATCAACGGCGGCCCGGGGCTCCTCCTGATCGTCGAGAAGCAGCCGGAAGGGAACACCCTCCAGGTGACGCGAGACGTCGAGGCGGCACTCGCGGCCTTGAAGCCTGCCTTGGCCGGCGTCGATGTCGACTCGACCATCTTCCGGCCCGCGACCTTCATCGAGATGTCGCTCGCCAACCTGAATCGGGCGCTGCTCATCGGGTGCGTGCTCGTCGTCCTCGTGCTGGCGGTGTTCCTGTGGGACTGGCGGACCGCGGTCATCAGCCTCACCGCGATCCCGCTCTCGTTGGTCGCCGCAGCGGTGGCGCTGGCCCGGTTCGGCGGCACGCTCGACACCATGGTGATCGCGGGGCTCATCATCGCGCTCGGTGAGGTCGTGGACGACGCGATCATCGACGTCGAGAACATCGTGCGGCGCCTGCGCCTCAACCGCGCGGCGGCCGTGCCGCGCCCGGCGTTCGAGGTCGTGCTCGAGGCGTCGCTCGAAGTACGCAGCGCCGTCGTCTACGGCAGCCTCATCGTCGTGCTGGTGTTCGTGCCGGTGTTCTTCCTCGACGGCCTCGCCGGGTCCTTCTTCAGGCCGCTGGCGCTGGCGTATGTGCTGGCCATTGGCGCCTCGTTGCTGGTCGCGCTCATCGTCACGCCGGCGCTGTCGCTGATGCTGCTGCCGCAGGCCATCCACGAGCGCGAGGCGCCGGTGGTCACGTGGCTGAAGGGGTGGTACCGCCGCGTGCTCCCGTCGCTCGTCGGCGCGCCGCGGCGGGCGCTCGGCATCATCGCCGTGTCGATGGCCGTCGCACTGGGCACGTTCTCGTTTCTCGGCGAGGAGTTCCTGCCGCACTTCAAGGAGTACGACTTCCTGATGCACTGGGTGGAGAAGCCGGGGACCTCCCTCGACGCCATGCGCCGGATCACGCTGCGGGCCAGCGATGAACTGCGCGCCGTGCCCGGGGTGCGGAACTTCGGCGCCCACATCGGCCGGGCCGAGGTCGCCGACGAGGTCGTGGGCATCAACTTCACAGAGCTGTGGATCAGCCTCGATCCCTCGGTGCCCTACGAAGCGACCGTCGCCAAGGTGCAGGCCATCGTCGACGGCTACCCGGGCCTGCAGCGCGATCTGCTGACGTATCTTCGTGAGCGCATCAAGGAAGTGCTGACCGGGGCCAGCGCGACGATCGTGGTCCGCGTGTTCGGCCCGGACCTCGACGAGCTGCAGCGCAAGGCCGCCGAGGTCGGCAAGGTCATCGGAGCCGTGAGCGGTACCGCCGACGTCAAGGTGCAGGCGCTCACGCTCGTGCCCCAGATCGAGGTGGCCTTCGATCCGGCCAAGGCCCAGCAGGTCGGCGTCACGCCGGCCACCGTGCGCGAGACGGTGGCCACCATCGTGAGGGGCACGAAGGTCGGGGAGGTCTTCGACGCGCAGAAGATCTTCGATGTCGTCGTGTGGGGCACGCCCGACGTGCGACACGACCTGTTCGCGCTGCGCCGCTTGCCGATCGAACTGCCGGCCGGTGGCTACGCGCCCCTGTCGTCGATCGCCGAGGTGCGCGTGACGCCGACGCCCAACGAGATCACGCGTGAAGGCGGGTCGCGGCGCATCGACATCACCAGCAACGTGCGAGGCCGTGACCTGGGCACCGTCGCCCGAGAGATCGAGGCCGCCGTGGCCGGCGTGCAGTTCGGCAGTGGTTACCATGCCGAAGTGCTCGGCGAGTACGCGGCGCGGGCCGAGTCGCAGCGTCGTCTGCTGATGCTCGGTGCGGTGTCGCTCCTGTGCATCCTGCTGGTGCTCCATGTGGACTTCGGGTCGGTGCGGATGGTGGGGCTGATCGCCCTCACGATCCCGTTTGCCCTCATCGGTGGCGTGGTCGGCGTCGTGCTGACGGGCGGTATCCTGTCCCTCGGGTCGCTGGTGGGGTTCGTGACGGTGCTGGGCATCGCCGCGCGGAACGGCATCATGCTCGTCAGTCATTACCGCCACCTCGAGCTCGAGGAAGGCATGCCGTTCGGACGAGAACTCGTGCTGCGCGGCGCCGAGGAACGGCTGTCGCCGATCCTGATGACCGCGCTCGTGACTGGCCTGGCGCTGGTGCCGATCATTCTGGGCGGCGATCGATCCGGGCATGAGATCGAACACCCAATGGCGGTGGTCATTCTGGGCGGGCTCGCCACCTCCACCATCCTCAACGTGTTCCTGTTGCCCGCGATCTATCTGCGATTCGGCCAACCGCGGGTTCGCTGAGCGAGGAGGACGCGATGTGGCTTCCCTGGGCGCTGCTGTCGGCTGCCGCAGCGGCCTTGACGGCGATTCTGGCCAAGATCGGCGTCGCCGACGTGCCGTCGACCAGCGCAACGGCGATTAGGACGGTCGTCGTCCTGGTGCTGGCCTGGGGCCTGGTGTTCGCGGGCGGTGAGCACCGGTCGCTCAGGGGCCTGCCACCCCGGTCCGTCGCGTTCCTGCTCTTGTCCGGCCTGGCCACAGGCGTGTCGTGGCTGGCCTACTTCCGTGCGCTGCAGGCGGCGCCCGCGTCGTGGGTGGCCCCCATCGACAAGCTGAGCCTGCCGCTGACCATCGTGCTCGCGGCGGTGTGGCTGCACGAGCCCATGAACTGGCAGGTGCTGCTCGGTGTGGCGATGATGACGGCTGGCAGTCTCGTCATCTGGTACTGGAGCGCACCATTCTGAGCGGCCCCTGGGGGACTGGCTGCAAGGTCTCGGCAGGAGTCTGCGTTCAACGGTTAATGGAGCGGTACGAACGTCATTGCGCTGTCCCTGTTTTGTACCTGATACTCAGGTTTCTAGAGGATCTGGCGGGTTCTGGCGGTTCCGATCGGGCCTCAATCGTTGAGGATTGAGGGTTCGTCGGGAACGAATCCCACCCTCTCCGCCAACCTTCGCCAATCGCTCGCTTCGCTCGCTGGCTTCGGTTGGCAAGCCAACCTCTTCGGGCGTCTTGCAAAGGTTGTCCGCCGTAGCGCGCAGCGCGGAGGTGGGCCTCACTACTTCGTTCATCGTTGGCGTCGTGGCTTATCGACCGCGCCGCCGCTGCGTGGTTCGAGCGCAAGACGACTCTCGCCGCCCAGCAAGGCGCCAGCGAGAGCCAGTGCCCGCTCACGCCGGCTCCCGTCGAACGTGGGACAGCAGCACGAACATGGCGGCCGTGGTGAGTAGGGCGAGCGTGCCCCAGACCGGGAGTTCCCCCGGCGCCCGGGCGAGACCACGCGCAATCGCGACCCATGCGTTCACCGACAGTACCGTCAGGTAGAGCGCGCTCTGAATCCCGGCGATCGCCGCGATGACGTATCCCCACCTGCTCCGGCGCCAGAGTAAGACGCCTCCCAGTACCAGCGCCGTCACCATCATCGACAGATCGAGGGCGGCCACGAGCTTGAATGCCTCGGGCTCGATGGGTGTCGCCCGTCCCGCAAAGGCATACGCCGCCCACATCGTGAGCCACACCAGGGCCAAGCCAAGGCCCACGACGATCAAATACCCGCCGACGGCCCGGACCGGCGTACTCCGCGCAAGACTGGCGGCGACAACATCGACCTTGGTACGCGAAAGCACGAGCACCAAGGTGACAGCCGACAACACCCACGTCACGACATATAGAGGGAAGAAGGCATTGAGCGCCGCGCCGAACAGATAGTACGCATAGTTGTAGACGTCGTAGCCGAGCAGGCCGACCCACAACAGAAAGCCGCGGACCGAACCCTGTCTGGCGAGCGTCAGGGCGACGACGAGCAGCGGCACGGCCACAACCAGCGTGACCCAGTCATTGCCGTACCACGTGGCCGTGATCCAGCCGACGTCGCGATACTGCCCTTCGAACAGCAACCCCAGAACGGCCTGCACGGCCATGAGCGACGCCACGGCGGCCGACAGCAGGCGCGGCGTCCTCACGTTGCCCAGTGTCAGAGCCAGCACCGGTAGGGGAGGCCTGCCGCGACGCGTGAGGAGCGTCACGGCGACTCGATGCGGTCTCCGCGCACCGGATAGCGGCCATTGAGCAGAATCGGCATCGGGTCACCGCCCAAGGGGGCACCGGCCGGGCCCGTGGTCTGCGCATGCACATGCAGGTGCGGCTCGCCGGTGTTGCCCGAGTTGCCCACCGAACCCAGCCAGTCCCCAACGTCCACGTGAGCTCCCGGCTGCACCTGCAGGCTGCCCGGCCGCAGGTGCCCAACCAGCACATCGGCCCGGGCGCCACCCGCTGGATCGCCCTGAGCGCAGCGCACCAGCACGTGGTTGCCCGCGAGATGCTCGCGGTCCACCTCCGGCACCTGCATGTCTGGCAGGCCGTCTACGGCCAGCACCACGTGGCCGGCGCAGGGCGCCAGCACGCGGGCACCGTAGATGCGGTACGCCTTCGGATCGGAAGGCTGGACACCACGCGCGCGCAGGCCGAAGGGACCGAGTTGAACCATGTCGACACCGTACGACTGCCCGCGCCACGCGCGGAATCTGGGCACGCTCGTGTCGAGGGTCATCAGGTGCGCGTTGGTGCTGATGTCACTGCCGCCGTTGACAACCAGGTAGTGGCCTGGTCCCAACGGGAACGCGAGTCGCACTGCAGGAACCGGCGGCAACGTTCGGCTGCGCAGCGCGACCGCGACGCCGTAGGCGGACGACACGCCCAGTACAACGAACAGGGCCGCGACGACCCATGCACCCGGGGTCAGAGGCCATGAGGACGCAATGGGCCGGCGCTGGCGTGGTCCAACCCACGCCACAACCCCGAGGCCGAGACCGAAGCCGTGCGGCGCCCACCACGGCGGCAACAGCCAGATGCCGAGCAGTGCCAGCGCGCATAGACAAGCGGCGCTGGCCCCCAACTGGAGGCAGAACAGGGCCGCGCTGCGCGGCGGCGCCAGCGCCATCCACAGCAGCAACGCCAGCGGCACGGCGAACTGCGCGACAAAGAGGGTGGTCATGGCGTCGCCCCAACGACGTGCGCCGACGCGTCGAGTGGCACGAGAACGCATGCCGTCATGGTGCCGTCAGGGACAATCCCCACACGTGAAGAACTCCGAAACAGAGGGCGGCGCCGAACATCAACCAGGAGTTCATCAGGTACGACGAGAGCACTAGAAAGAGCCACTGGCGCGAGCGCCAGCGGCGAAGGGATGGCCAACAGGGGGGCGCGCAGCAGCGCGGTGGAGCCGCCGCCCGGGAAGAAGCGGCCCCACGCCAGATGGTAGACCGCCAGTGCGCCGGCCATGGCGCCCAGCACCGCCATCGACCAGGCGCGCTTCAGGTGCAGCGGATCGAAGAACGGCAGTGCCAGCGCGACGGACCGCACCACGTTCGGCAGCATCAGCAGCACCGGGACGAAGGCCCCCGACCTGACCGCGGGCTTTCGCGTCATCCGCTCGCAGGGCCTGTGACCAGCCGGACCACCGGCACCCGACGACTGTCCAGCCGTGCCGGCCCTCATGGCGTAACTCGTAGCGCAGTGCCGGTAGATGTGATCACGATCTGACCATCCGACGCCGCGTGCCGGCGGTCGCCAGCAGGCCAATGCCCACCACGCCGGCTGCAATGAGGCCGATGTCAGGGCGGACGCCGAAGAGAAACGCAGCCTGGGCACCGACAAGGCACCACAGTATCGGAACGATCAATGGGCTGTGCGGTGTTGGTGGCACCGCGAAGCACAGCACGCCGATGGTGAAGATCGTCGTCGGGCACGGCACACCGAACGTCGGCGTCTCCGGATAGGGATGGCCGGCGCAGGCAGACCAGACCGGATACACGATCAACGCGAAGACGATGAGTGCCGTCCCTGCCATGGCCTTCGGTCCAGACACCCACTGGAAGGCCAACCTGCGTCGAATCGTCCCCTGCCAGATGAACACGGCTGCGCCGACCATCGACAGGGCGGTAAACGCATAGGCCGGAGGACTGATGCGGGCGAAGAACGTGAGGTGGTAGGCAACGGCCATCCACCCCCACAGGAACCCGAGAATGGCGGTCACGGCAACGCCGGACCACGGCCGCGGCCTCAGTACCGCTATGACCGCCAGCAAGGCCAGGGCGACGAGAAACCATTGCGCCGGCCACACGGCAGTGTTGTAGTCACGGAAGACACCGTGGAACTCTTCGGGCGTGAACGGAATCTCCAGCGTCTTCATGGCGACCACTCGTAGTCGACCTGTGTGACGGCGCCCGTGAAGTACGTCTTGCGCCCTTCCGGCCGCATCCAGGCCACCTCGCCGACGAAGGGAATCTGCATGCCGTCACGTGTCTGGTAGTTCGAGAAGCGGCCCTCCCACGGTGCGTGGACCATGGTCGTGCCCACCATGCCGCCTCGCGACTCAGCCCGGAACGACTCGATCAGACCGGCGTCGTCGAAGCGGAACAGCAACGTCAACATGATGGGGCCGTCCACGAGCGTGGCGTTCGCCGACCGGGCATCGACTGCTTCCCACCGCACGCCCTGGCTCGGTAGCAGCGCGGTCGGGTACCACGCCGCCTCGGCGAAGTAGCGCATGAACTCGCCGCGCGCCATGTCGTCGCCGCCGTGCATGTCGGCCATGGTGAACAGTCCCAGCATGCTGGCTCTCAGCAGGCCATTGCCCACGATGTAGCTGTCGACCACGCGCACCGTCACGCCCGGCAGCATCGAGATGCGGGCATCCCAGAGGAAGCCCGGGCGGCGAGTGGTGACGCTCTGGCGCGACGTGAACGGCTTCCACTGTTCGCCGGTCGCGGACATGTTGAACGTGCCGGTCATCTGCAACGTGGCGGCAGTGACCATGGCCTGACCGGGCGTGAGGGCGGCCCGGAAGTAGCGCTGCACGGGCTCGGGGAGGCCGTCGTTCTCGCTGACGTCGTAGCGCGCTGGGGCCGCGGCGGAATGGGCAACCGACGGTACACGTCCTCGCGCCAGGTCCGCTGCCAACGACTGCATGGCCGCCGCCCATCGCATCGATCCGAAGGCCGTCAGGCCCGCGACGGCGGTCGCGAGCGCCGCGGCAATGAGAGTGAGCCAGGTGAGCCAGTTCATGGTGAGGGCGCCATCCAAAGAGAGGGTGTCAGACGAGCACGGCGTCAACCGGCCGGCGGAGCGAGCGCGGCAGCACCGGGCCGCGACCGAATCGCACGACGAGGTCCGGCCGCTGGCCAGCCAGGCCCATGGCCGCGGCGAACTGCGGACGGAGTGCGGCCACTTCGACCGGCTGGTTCAGGAAGGCGTTGCGTATGCCCAGCGCGGTGGCCTGCAGCGCGAAACGCTCGTAGCAGCGCCCAACCTCCACCCAATGTGCCTTGTCGGGGGCGTTGCCGACGAACACTGCGATGCCGGCGGAGCTTCGCACCTGCCGCGCATACTTGTCGTTCTCGCCTTTCGCAGTGAAGACCCAGCGAAATGCCCGGTCGCCGAGCCACGACGGTATGTTGGGGTTGCCCGAGGCTACGCTGTACAGCCCGTCGCGCGTCCGGACGGCAGCCGCGCCGTTGAAACGAATCCAGGCCTTCAGTTCCTCGACAAACGCAGGGTCGGCCAGTTGCGTCGTGTTGCCCCGTATCACGTATTCCAGCGTCTGCTCCATCGCCGGGCGCTCGGTCTGCAGTATCAGGCGCACGGTGTCAGAACTGCCGACGCGCTGCAGCAGCGCCAATTCTTCGCCAGACAGGGGCGTGCCGTCGTAGTCACCGCGCGTGCATTGGCGAAGGGGGATGGCGGTGAACAGCGGTGTGCTCTGCGCGCGAGTCGGTTCGAGCGTCACGCGCAGCACATCGCCGGCCGGGTCGAACTGCGTGTCGGCCCTCAGGCCGTGCGCCAACGCGGCCTGGATCAGGTTCTCGGTGGCGCAGCCAAGCGAGACAAAGACGTGATGGTCGTCCGGGTCCACCGCCGGGCACCGACGCGCCCAGTCGGGCCGCATGGCGATCGACCGACCACCGGCGTCGAGAGCAAACGTCCAGCACTGTGTATTGTGGCTGGATGGGGCCAGTGTGGCACAGCGCACCAGTTCCCGAAGGAGCGACGCGCCTCCCAGACCCGCTACGGCACTCAACTGCCAGGTACGCTCGGCCACCGCTTCGTAGCCGTCGGCTGCGGGCTGTCGGGAACAGCCGGACAGCGCAAGTGGAGTGGCCACCAGCCACGGCATCGAAACCGCAAACTGTCTGCGCGTGATCATCGGTGTGTTGTCCGATGCGGTTGACTGGCGGTCTCCAGAGGGAGAGCGCGCACCCACTTCACTCCGACCGCGGTGAGGACAACTCCGAGCACGAAGTACCCGGCCTGCAGCGGCGGGTCGTTGGAGTAGCCAATGATGGCGATCTGCACGACGAGCCAGACCAGGAGTGCGCCGCCCATGGCGACCGTCAGCATCGGCGCCACCGGGCGGCGCCAGGCGAGGATGGCGGCGCCCAGCGGGCCGGTCCCGAGGATCGTGAACAGGATCGCGCCTGGCAGGAAGTAATCGCTCAACGGCGATCCGTCGAGCGCTGACACCGGAAGGGGGAGCACTTCGCCGTGTGGCCCCGCCATGAGGGCGAGACCTCCGCCGATCGCGCCGATACCGAGGAAGATTTCGAGCGCGATGGCGGTCACGGCCCATCGGTCCAGGCGAGTCGCCGCCAGGAGTGTTCCGCCCACGTCGCGCGCTGCCTTCGGGTGCCTGCCTGCGCTGATGCCCATGGTCAACCTCCACTGGCGGCGGTGAACGTGATCGTGGAGCTGACGTCAGAAGAGCCGACACCGCCATCTTATGTGCTGGGCCAGTGACGGTCTGTGCTCGAATGGACAGGACACCACGGGCCCGGGTGGGGCGCTGCAGCCATATGGCAGAGCCAGCCGGAACGAAGACCCGCGACAAAGGGAGCGCGCAACCATCGTGATCAGCGACAGACAGTCGCGATTCGAAGAAGAAGAGATCGACAGTTGCCAGCGGGCAATGGCGGCCAATGCGGGCGGGCGTCAGCCCGATGTTCATGATGCGCGCCGCCTCGTACTCCTGCGACTTCACCGGTGATGGCCGAGCGGCTTGCCGGTGAGCGTGCGGCACTTGGACTTGATCTGTTGGCCTGGACACCTTCGCAAGGGCTTCAATGGCCCCCGAGGCAGTCGCCTGAACGCGCTTGACGTCGATGGAAGGGGTGAACCGGACGCCCCGGCGAAGCGCCTGTATGGAACCGTCCTCGGATCGGGTTCATCTGAGTAAGCGGAAACGCAGGGAGGCTGGTCGCGCATTGCCCGCCATTGCCCGCTGGCAACTGTCGATCTCTTCTTCTTCGAATCGCGACTGTCTGTCG
>LNFM01012867.1_pt1 | contig 10841 bp, 9 predicted proteins | sample 596031 | NCBI WGS metagenome assembly LNFM01 (sample SAMN04254537, study PRJNA301005) | activated carbon metagenome | isolation source: dual media filters at the Ann Arbor, Michigan drinking water treatment plant | place: USA: Ann Arbor | reverse complement strand
TTTCGAAGGCGAGCTGCACGCAGTAATCCATCTCGAAGCCGCGCTGGCTCTGGCGGATCAGGCCGAGGTAGCTGTTGTTCACCAGCACCTGCACGTAGGGAATGCGGAACTGCGCGCCCACCGCCAGCTCCTCGACGAGGAACTGGAAGTCGTAGTCGCCCGAGAGGCCGACCACGGTCTTGGTCGGGTCGGCGGCGGCCACGCCCAGCGCGGCGGGAATCGTCCAGCCCAGCGGGCCGGCCTGGCCGCAGTTGATCCACTGGCGCGGGCCGTAAACGTGCAGGAACTGCGCCCCGGCGATCTGACTGAGACCGATGGTGGACACGTAGACCGTGTCCCGGCCGAAGGCGGCGTTCATCTCTTCGTAGACGCGCTGCGGCTTGATCGGCACGTTGTCGAAATGCGTCTTGCGCTGCATCAGCTTCTTGCGTTCGGCGCAGCGGGCGGCCCAGGTGCTGAAATCCTTCAATGCCTTCGCAGCCTGGCGCTCACGCGCCACCTGAACGAACAGTTCGAGCGCGATCTTGGCGTCGGAAACGATGCCGAAGTCGGGCATGAACACGCGGCCGATCTGGGTGGGCTCGATGTCCACGTGCACGAACTTGCGGCCCTTGCAATAGACCTCGGTGCTGCCGGTGTGGCGGTTGGCCCAGCGGTTGCCGATGCCCAGCACGAAGTCGCTGGCCAGCATCGTGGCGTTGCCGTAGCGGTGGCTGGTCTGCAGACCGCACATGCCGGCCATCAGGGGATGGTCGTCAGGGATGGTGCCCCAGCCCATCAGGGTGGGGATGACAGGCACGCCGGTGAGTTCGGCGAACTCCACCAGCAGGTCCGAGGCGTCGGCATTGATGATGCCGCCACCGGCCACGATTAGGGGCTTCTCGGCAGCCTGCAGCATGTCCAGGGCCTTCTCGATCTGCTTGCGCGAAGCGGCCGGCTTGTAAACGGGCAGCGGCTCATAGGTCTCGATGTCGAATTCGATCTCGGCCATCTGCACGTCGAAGGGCAGGTCGATCAGCACCGGGCCCGGGCGGCCCGAGCGCATCAGGTGGAAAGCCTGCTGGAAGGCACGCGGCACCAGGGCCGGCTCGCGCACGGTGACGGCCCATTTGGTGACCGGCTTGGCGATGCTTTCGATGTCCACGGCCTGGAAGTCTTCCTTGTACAGGCGGGCACGCGGGGCCTGGCCGGTGATGCACAGGATCGGGATGGAGTCAGCCTGGGCCGAGTACAGGCCGGTGATCATGTCGGTGCCGGCGGGGCCGGAGGTGCCGATGCACACGCCGATGTTGCCGGCCCGGGCGCGGGTGTAGCCCTCGGCCATGTGCGAGGCACCTTCCACGTGGCGCGCCAGGACGTGGCTGATCTGGCCGTGCTGCCGCAGCGCCGCATACAGCGGGTTGATGGCAGCGCCGGGGACGCCGAAGGCTTGTGTGACGCCCTCTTTTTCCATCACCCAGACGGCGGCTTCGATTGCTTTCATTTTGGCCATGGCGAGTTCTCCTTGGTTATCAATAGCGATGCCGGACTGTAAAAAACCCCGGGCACTTGCGGAAGACGGCTGGAGTCCATAACATCTATTCCATATCGGAATAAACCAGGCGAAAACAATGGATCGATTGCATGCGATGGAGGTGTACGTGCGGGTGGTGGAAACCGGCAGCTTTTCCAAGGCGGCCAAGGAGTTTTCCATCACCCAGCCCACCGTGACCAAGCTGATCGCGGCGATCGAGGAGCGCCTCAAGGTTCGCCTGCTCAATCGCAACACGCGCGGTGTCAGCGTCACCGAGTCGGGCGCGCTGTATTACGAGAAGTGCAAGGTCATCGTGCGCGAGTCGGACGAGGCCGACAACATCGTGCGCCTGCGCCAGACCCAGGCCCAGGGCCTGCTGCGCATCGGCACTTCGGTGGCCTTTGGGCGGCGTGTGGTCACGCCGCTGGCGCTGGAGTTCATGGCCAAGCACCCGCAGGTGCAGATCGACCTGAGCTTCGAGGACCGTTACACCGACCTGGTGGCCAACGGCATCGACCTGGCCATCCGCATGGGCAAGCTGGCCGACTCCACGCTGGGCGCGCGTTTCCTCGGCGTGAACCCCTGGGTCATGGTGGCCTCGCCCAAGTACCTGCGCAAGCATGGCACCCCCAAGCAGGCGGCCGATCTGAGCCGTCACCCGGCCCTGATCTACAGCAGCGTGCTGGGCGACGATGTGTGGCGCATGACCACGCCCAAGGGCGAGACGCTGACCGTGCCCGTGGCCGGGCGCCTGCGTTCCAACAACCTCTCGGCGGTGCTGGCGGCGGCGCGCAATGGCTACGGCATCGCGGCCATGCCGCACTACGTGGCCAGCGATTCGCTGAAGTCAGGTCAGGTGGTGGAGGTGCTGCGCGGCAACACCCTGGCCGAGCAGGAGATCCACGCGGTGTTCCCCAGCCCGAAGCTGGTGCCGGGCAAGGTGCTGGCCTTCATCACCCACCTCCAGTCCCGCCTGGGACCGCAGTGGTGGAACGATCTGCCCAAGGCCTGAAAAGCGGCGAAGACCTCGTGGCGCTCGGGTCGTGCCGCAGATGGCTGCGGCAGCTGGCTGCGAGAGGACTTAGCGCGCGGTCAGGCCCGGGGCCGACACCAGACGCACATTGCGCGGGTTGGCGGGCATGGCACGGCGCGGGGTGCCCTTGGGGCCCTGGCCTTCGCTCAGCGTGTGCAGCTGGAAGGTGCCGCTGGCGTCCCACAGCCAGGTTTCGATGTAGCTGGTGCTGCCCAGCTGCACCGGGGCCGGGAAGGGGGCGGCCTGGCGCACGGTGCGTTCGATTTCGGCGATGACTTCGGGCGCGTGATCGGGCGCGCGCATCCAGTTCAGCGCGATCAGGTTGCCGCGGCCGTCCACCTGCAGTTCCAGCACGCCGATGGCGTAGAGGAAATGCGGCATCACGCCTTGGTAGATGCGGCTGTGGTTCTTGTCGTAGAGGTGATAGGCCGCGTCCAGGCGGTAGTCCAGCGCGTTGATGGCGGCTGAGGGCGTACCCATGGGCAGTTCAGGGCGGACGGCTGGTGCTGCCGCAACCGGCGGGGGCGGGGGTGGGGGCAGGCTGGCGGAGGGGGGCGGGGAACTGGCGCAGCCGGCCAGCAGGGCGAGCAGCAGCAGCGCGCAATGCAGCGGGGACAGGAGTCTTGGGATCTTCATGACACACAAAGGCGCCGACCCTAGGGGCCGGCACTGGAGAGGATGCGGCTACTGTGCCACAAATGTGAGGAACTGTTACGAAGACTGCGCCTCAAGTGGGCGCCGACAGGGTCGGCAGCCCACCATCTGTGCCCCGTGTGCAACAGCCGGCGGCTGGCCGGCCGGGGTTTTCAGTCGGCCGTGATGCCCGCGTCGCGGATGGTCTTGGCCCAGAAGGCGGTCTCGCGCTTGACCAGCGCATCCAGTGCTTCCGGAGGCAGGTAGCGGATCTCGATGCCCGCGGCGTCGGCACGGGTCTTGGTGTCGGGCTGCTCCATGGCCTGTTTGATGCTGCGGCTCAGCTTGGCCACCACGTCGGGCGGTGTGCCGGCGGGAGTAAAGATGCCGACCCAGGCCTCGAGCTCGAAGCCCTTGAGGCCGGCTTCTTCCGTCGTGGGGATACTGGGAATGCCCGGGTGGCGGCTCTTGCCGGCCACGGCCAGGCCCTTGAGCTTGCCGGCCTGAATATGCCCCATGACCGAGGGCGGCGTGGTGATGAAGACCTGCACCTGGCCAGCCAGCACGTCCTGCACGGCCGGGCCCGAGCCGCGGTAGGGGATGTGGACCATGCTGGTCTGCGTCTGGGACTTGAACATCTCGGTCCCGATGTGCGAGAGCGAGCCATTGCCCTGGGAGGCGTAGCTGAGCTTGCCCGGGTTGCCCTTGAGGTAGGCGATGAATTCGCTCAGCGTGTTGGCCGGCACCGAGGGGTGGACGGCGATGACATTGGTGGCCACGGTGATCAGCGCCACGGGCAGCAGGTCTTTCTGGGCCCAGGGCAGCTTGGGATTGAGCGCCGGGTTGCCCACGTGGTAGGCCGAGTAGGAAGTGAGCAGGGTGTAGCCGTCCGGGGCGGCGCGCGCCACCATGCCGTAGGCCACGTTGCCGCTGCCGCCGCCGCGGTTGTCCACCACGACGGACTGGCCGAGCACGCGGCTCAGCGGATCGCTCAGCAGCCGTGCCGAGGCGTCGACAAAGCCGCCGGGCGGGTTGGGCACGATCAGCGTGACCGGCTTGTTGGGATATGCCTGGGCCTGGGCCAGGACGGGGAGCAAACCGGCGGCCAGCAGGGCCACCCGGCGCACAAAGGCGGGGATATGCATGGAAGGTCTCACTCGTTTTTTTAGGAGCCTACAGTTTAGTGGTTTGTGCCACTTTGTACAGCCACCACGTCCAGGCCGCCGGCCGAGCGGGTTACGACCGGGTTACGACGTCACAATGGCGCCAGGAGACCCGAATGAGCCACCCCGATCCTCGCACGCAGCCGCGCGACTTTCTGATGCACCTGTACCAGGCCGCCGTGCGCCGCGCCCTGCCCCTGCACAACACGGCGCCTTATCTGCCCCCGCCGCCCCAGGGGCGGACCGTGGTCATCGGTGCCGGCAAGGCGGGTGGGGCCATGGCCCAGGCCGTCGAGGCCCTGTGGCCGGCCGACAAACCCCTGTCCGGCCTGGTCGTCACGCGTTACCACCACACGCCGCCACGTCCGGCCGGGCTGCCGCAGCGCATCGAGGTCATCGAGGCTGCGCATCCGGTGCCCGATGCCGCCGGCCTGGCGGCTTCGCAGCGCATCCTGCAACTCGTGCAGGGGCTCACAAAGGATGACCTCGTGCTCTGCCTGATCTCGGGTGGCGGCTCGGCCCTGCTCACGCTGCCGGCCGAGGGCCTGACGCTGGCCGACAAGCAGCGCATCAACAAGGAGCTGCTCAACAGCGGCGCCAACATCGGCGAGATGAACTGCGTGCGCAAGCATCTCTCGCGCATCAAGGGCGGGCGCCTGGCCGCGGCCTGTGCGCCGGCCCGGGTCGTGACGCTGACCATCAGCGATGTGCCGGGCGACGACCCTTCGGTCATCGCCAGCGGCCCGACCGTGCCCGATGCCACGAGCTGCGCCGACGCGCTGGCCATCCTGCGGCGCTACCGCATCGAACTGCCGGCCCCGGTGCTCGCGGCACTGGAGCGCGGCGAACTGGAAACGCCCAAGCCCGGCAGCCCGGTGTTCGCGGGCCAGACCGTGCACATGATGGCCACGCCGCAGCAATCGCTCGAGGCTGCGGCCGAGGCCGCGCGTGCCGCGGGCCTCCAGGCCTACATCCTCAGCGACGAGATGGAAGGTGAATCGCGCGAGGTCGGCAAGGTCCATGCGGCGCTGGCGCGTGCCGTGGCCCGGCAGGGCCAGCCTTTTGCCAGGCCCTGCGTCATCCTCAGCGGCGGCGAGACCACGGTGACGGTGCGCCCCCATCCGTCCGACGCCCCGCGCGGCAAGGGCGGTCGCGCCGGCGAGTTCTGCCTGGGCCTGGCCCTGGGCCTGCAGGGCCAGCCCGGCGTCTGGGGCCTGGCCGCCGATACCGACGGCATCGACGGCATGGAGGACAACGCCGGCGCCTGGGTCGAGCCCGGCACGCTGGCGCGCGCCCAGGCCCTGGGCCTCAAGGTCGAGCGCCATCTGGACCACAACGACGCCTACGGCTATTTCCAGCCGCTGGGTGACCTCGTCGTGACCGGGCCCACCCACACCAATGTGAACGATTTCCGGGCCCTGCTGGTGCTGTGAGCGCCGGCGGCCGCGACCTGCGCGGTCTTTGATGTGGCTCAAGACCGCGGCCTCGCTGTGGCGGCACAGTGACGATCATGCTGCCGCAGCAATTCATGGACCCCCAGGCCGAACGCCGCCATGTGGCGGCCGGCACGGTGCTGCTCAGGCGCGGCAGCACGCCCAGCGTCGTGCTGCACGTGGAGTCGGGCCGGGTGGCGCTGGGCCTGCTCGAGGGCGAGGCGCTGGCCCATCAGCTCGGCGAGGTGCAGGGTCCCTTCTGGCTCGAGGCCACGGCCGCGGTGCTGGGCCTGCCGATCGCCGTCGATGCCGTGGCCGAGACCGAGGTGGTGCTGCGCCGCATTCCGCAGGCGCGTTTCCGCCAGTCGCTCGCGGCCCTGCCTGCGGCGGCACGCCATGTACTGCATGACGTGGCGGTCGCCCACCGGCACCAGACCGAACTCGCCGTGAGCCGCCTGGCCAAGGACGCCGAGGCGCGCTGTGCCGAATGGCTGCTGCGCCACGCCAAGCCGGCGGGCGAGCAGGGGGTGCTGGCCGTGCCGCTGGAGCAGCGCAAGCGCCTGATCGCGGCCCAGCTCGGCATCGCGCCCGAGACCCTGTCGCGCGTGCTGCGCCAGCTGCGCGAACGCAGCCTGATCAGCGGCACAGGGCGCCTGCTGCAGGTGACCGACCCGGGCGGTCTGCGCGCGCTGGCCGGGGTCTGAGCGCGGCGCGCCCTGTGGCGTGCCTACCACCCAAAACATGCGGGGGCACTGAGGCGGTGACCAGCCACCTGGGCTCCCACAACCTACACTGGCGGCGGCCTGCTGCTTCAACTCTTCAGAGGCCCGCCGCGGGGACGACTCCGACGGTGATCCAATATTTCCGGGACGGCCTGGACGTGGCGCACAGGCGCCGGGAGAGATGTCATGGCGTGGTTGATTCTGTTGGTGGCGGGGCTGCTCGAGGTCGGCTGGGCGATCGGTCTGAAATACACCGAAGGTTTCACGCGTGTGTGGCCCAGTGTGGGCACGGTGACGGCCATGGTGCTCAGTGTCGGCCTGCTGGGGCTGGCCATGCGGACCCTGCCCGTGGGCACGGCCTACGCCGTCTGGACGGGCATTGGCGCGCTGGGCACCGTGATCCTGGGCATCGTGCTCTTTGGTGAACCCGCGACGGTCGCGCGCCTGCTCTGTGTCGGGCTCATCCTCGCGGGCATCGTGGGCCTGAAGCTCACGGCCTGAGGACGCGCCGCGCCATGAAAAAACCGCTCCGTAGAGCGGTTTTTCTCAGAGGCACAGGGCCTTGATGTCGGCCGGGATGGGAATGGCGCGTATGCCCTTGCCGTCCTCACGGTATGCCGCAAAGATGCGCACCTCGTCGCACTCCATGATCAGGTCCACCGAACCGTCGGTGTTGCTGCGCTTGATCTGGTAACGCTGCACAAAACTCTTGTCGCGCCATTCGGCCACGTGCACGTGGATCTGCAAGGTGTCGCCGTAACTCGCGGTCTTGACGAAGCGCGCATGCGTGTCGACCAGCGGGGTGCCGATCAGGCCGGTGGCTTGCTCGGTCTCCTGCCAGGGCGGCACGCCGCACTGGATGAAGAAGTGGCGCGAGGCCGCATCGATCCAGCGGAAGAAATTGGGAAACCAGACGATGCGCGCGGGGTCGCAGTCGCCGAATTCGACGCGCTGGGTGTAGACGATGGTGCGGGGGGAAGTGGTGTCGCTCATGGGGTGCACAAAAAAGCCCCTGCGCGTCGCGCAGGGGCTGGTGAGGGGCGCGGCTCAGTCGCCCGTGATGTTGCGTTCCTTGATCAGCTTGCCGAAACGCTTGGAGTCGTCGGCTGCCTTGGCGGCGAAGGCTTGCGGGCTCATGGGCGCGGCCTCACCGCCCAGGGCAGCGATACGCTCCTTGGTCGCGGTCGAGTTGAGGATCTTGTTGATCTCGGTGTTCAGGCGCGTGATCACGGCGGCGGGCGTGCCGGCCGGCGCGTAGAAGCCGAAGTAGGTGTCGGCATCGAAGCCCTTGAGGCCGGCTTCCTCGACGGTGGGCACGTCCGGGAACAGGGACGAGCGCTTGGGGCTGCCCACGGCCAGCAGCTTGAGGCGGCCGGCGCGCACATGCGTCAGGCCGATGCCCGGGTCGAAGGCGTAGTCGATCTGGCCGGCCAGCAGGTCGTTGAGCGCCGGGGCCGCGCCGCGGTAGGGCACGTGCACGGCAAAGGTGTTGCTCATGCTCTTGAACATCTCACCGGCCAGGTGCGGCGAGCTGCCATTGCCTGGCGAGCCATAGGACAGCTTGCCCGGGTTGGCCTTGAGGTAGTCGATGAACTCCTTGGCGTTGTTGACCGGCAGATTGTTGCGGGCCACCAGGAAGACGGCCACGCGCGCGACCGAGGCCACGGGCGTGATGTCCTTGGTCGGGTCGAAGGGCATCTTGGCGTAGATGTGCGGGTTCACCGACACCAGGCCGCCCGAGCTCATGAGCAGGGTGTAGCCGTCGGCTGCGGACTTGGCCACGACGTCGGCGCCGATGTTGCCGCCCGAGCCGGCGCGGTTTTCCACCACCACGGGCTGGCCCAGCGCATCCTGCAGCGGGGCGGCCACCAGACGGGCCAGCACGTCGGCTACGCCGCCGGGCGGGAAGGTCACGATGACCTTGACGGGCTTGCTCGGGTAGGCCTGGGCCTGGGCCTGCGCCATGGGCAGCAGGCCGGCCGCAGCCACCAGGGCACCGAGCGCGGTGCGTCGCAGCACATGGGAAGCAATCTTGAATGGCATGGGAGTCTCCTTCTCTCTGTGGGTCAAGTGGTTTTGTTCTTGAGCTGGGGCTTGCGCACCCAGCGGATGGGCTGCGCCTTGATCGGTCGCGCGGGCACGCCGTGTTGTACCAGAGTCTGGTCCAGCGTCTTGCCGGCTTCGTCGCTCAGCGCGGCCTGGCGGGCCGCGGCGATGGCCGCCGCGCGCGCGGCATCGTCGGGGAAGTGCGGGGCCGCAGCCAGGTGCTGCACCACATGCAGCAGGTTGTCCTTGCCGCGCTCGTTGGTGCTGCCATAGCCCTTGATCAGTCGGCCGCAGAGCGCGACCTCATGGCCCGTGGCCCAGTGGCGCGCGGTGCTGCTCACCACGGCGGCCAGCCACTGCCCGATCAGCTGCTGCTCGGTGACATAGCGGCTGCCGTGCGGGCGCAGCCAGCGCAGCGAGGCCAGGCCACGCAGCGCGATCATGCCCAAGACCGAGTGCGTGCCGATCTTGAGCGGCAGCGCCCAGGGCGTCTTGCCGGCCAGCACGCGGCGGCGGTCCCAGGCCAGCAGGCGGTGGGCCGGGCCTTGCGGCAGCAGGGCCGCGAACTCGGGCACGCCGGGCTTGAAGTGGTCGTAGAGCTTGAGCAGATCGGCATCGCCGGCCTTGACCTCGCCGATCACGCGCTGCCAGCGGCTGGCGCGGCTCTTGAGATCGGCCACGCGGATGATGTCGTCAAAGGCCATCCAGAGCGCGAGCCAGCGCGCCATCTCGCGTGTCACGGCCCAGCCGCGCGTGCCCTGCGGGTCGCTCGTGCGCTCGGCCTGCAGCACGCGCTGCAGGCGCTCGATGTAGAGGCGGGCATAGGCCGCGCCCTGGTACTCGACCAGGCGCGCATGGCCCAGGGCGATGAGCTCGTGCAGCACCGAGGGGAAGGCCAGTGCCACGTCGGCGGCCAGGGCCGGCACCTCGTCCGCGGGCGCGACGGCCTGGGGCTGGGGCGCGGCCAGCACCTGCTCGATGTACTGCGCCTGGGTGCGCTGGGCCTGCACGGCCTCGTAGCCCAGCGCGAAGCCGCGCAGGCTGGCCTTGGCGGTGGCGCCGCCTTCCTTGAGGATCTCTTCGTAAGCTTCACGGCGCATGGGCAGCAGGCCGCTGGCGGCGATGCTGCCCAGCATGACGGCGCTGACGATGGTGCCGGCCTGGCGCGTGAGCTCGGCCATGTCCACGATGTGGTGCTTGTGGCTGTGTGCGGCCACGAGCTGCATCAGCCCCTGGGTGTCGCGGCGGCCGTCGCCCATCTGCATCTTTTCCATGGTGGTCAGGGCGCGCGCCGACGAGGTGAGCACCAGCGTGCGCTCGCGGCTCGCATGGCCCAGGCTGATCTGGCGCACGGTCTCGAGCAGCTCACTGGAGAGCAGGGCGTCGAGCCGGCCCGGCACGGGGTAGAGACCGAGCACGGGGCGTTTGCCGCCGAGCTCGGCGAGCGGCACGGGGAAGAACTCGAGGTAGTAGGTGGTGGCACCGGTGCGTTGCGCCACGCCGGGGATCGACGTGGCCTGCACGGGGTAGCCCGCGTGGCGCGCGGTCTCGACCAGCCACTCGGTGAGCACACCGCCGCCCTCGCCGCCGAGGGCGCAGACGAGCAGGGAAATGGGTTGGGTCATGTTCTTCGGGTCCAGGATCAGGCGGGTTGCAGCACGCGCACGACCGAGCGGCGCAGGCCGGCGAGCAGGCGTTCGTGCCAGCGCGGGTTCTGCACGACTTCGGCGCGGTAGAAGGAGGGGCAGAGCGTGGCCGCGTGCGCATTGGCACCGCACAGGCCACAGCCCACGCAGCCGTCGATGACCGTGGCCACGGGGTCGACCTTGAGCGGGTCCGGGTTGTCCTTGAGTGTGAGCGTGGGGCAGCCCGAGAGGCGGATGCAGGCGTGGTCGCCGTTGCAGACGTCTTCGTCCACGCCGTACTTCACGCGCTCGACCCGTTTGCCCTTTTTCAGCAGGCTGGCCAGCCAGGGCTTGATGCGGCGCTGGCGCTCCAGTTGGCATTCGCCCTCGGCGATGATGACCTTGAGGCCGTTGAAATCGGAGGTGAAGGCGTCGACCAGGGTCTTGCGCACATGCTCGACCTCGTAGGTCGTGACGGTGCGCAGCCACTGCACGCCCAGGCCCTTGAGCGTGCTCTCGATGGTCTGGTTGGTGTGGACCACACTGTCGCGTTTGTCGACGGCGCCGTCCTTGGCCTCCTCGCCGGGCGTGGAGATGATGTCCTGCGTGCCGGTGGCCGAGGTGTAGCCGTTCTTGAAGATCAGCAGCACGGCGTCGTCGCCGTTGAAGAGCG
>LNFM01012866.1_pt1 | contig 10841 bp, 12 predicted proteins | sample 596031 | NCBI WGS metagenome assembly LNFM01 (sample SAMN04254537, study PRJNA301005) | activated carbon metagenome | isolation source: dual media filters at the Ann Arbor, Michigan drinking water treatment plant | place: USA: Ann Arbor | reverse complement strand
GATCGCTCGGCGAATGGTGTCTGAGTTCCTGTCGCTGGCGATCATCCGACCGATGCTCGGTTCGGTGATCGGCGGCCTGTCGCAGATCGGCGTGGTCAGCCCGTCGACGGCGTCGAGCCTGGGGTACGGTCAGGGCGCTAACGGCTACGGCATGTCGTTGTCGTCGATGGGCGGCGGCAGCACGTTCGGCGGTGGGGCGGGTGGCGGCGGGCTGGGCTCGATGTTCAGCTGGTGGAACCAGCCGATCACGCCGACGACCTACAATCCCGGCTACGGCATGGCGGCGGACTATGCGTCCCTGTCCGGCACGCAGATGCCATCAGGCATGACGTCGGGCGGGCAGCTCGGGAATATGACCTGGGGGCAGGGCATCGGTGCTGCCGGCGGCTTCGCGATGGGCGCTTTCCAGCTCGCCAACGCCAAGGGCAACACGGGCAAGACGATCGGCGGCATCGGCCAGATGGTCGGGGCTGCCGTCTCGCTGATTCCCGGCATCGGCCAGGTGGCCGGGCCGATCATCTCGCTGGTCTCGACGCTGCTGCCTAGCCTGTTTGGCGAGACCGATACCCGGACGCACAACTCGACCAATGCCTCGCTGCGCTACGGCACCGGCGGCTACGGCACGTCGGGCGGCGCCTGGGGACCGGGCGCCAATGTCAGCCAGTCGCAGTCGGCGCTGGGGCAGGTGGGTGCCAACGTCAGCGCCGTGTACGACCTGTTCGGCGGGGTGCAGGACGCCAGCAAGGTCTGGGGCATGGACCTGTCGAGCTGGACCGCCAGCGGCAAGGACTGGTCCTATACGTCGCGCGCCACGCACCTGGTCGACCCGAGCGGCAACCGCACCGCCTGGCGCATGAACGAAGACAACATGGTCGACACGGCATCGGCTCAGGTCGCGATGCGGTCGATACTGGGCGGCGCCGTCGGCACGATCACCGAGAACATGCGGACCGCGGTGACGGCCATGCTGCCGGCCACCACCACGCTGCAGGACGTCGCCAAGGGCGTCGCCTTCGTGACCGACACCTACGAAAAGCTCGGCAAGACCGTCATCTCGATCCAGCCCGACTTCGAAGCGCTGCAGAAGACGTTCAAGGACATGGCCTCGACCGCGACGTCGCTCGGCCTGTCGCTCGACCCGGTGACTGCCGAGCAGAAGAATAAGACCGAGCGCCTGGCGCAGGACTATATCGACGAGCTGGTCGACCCGATCGCGCTGGCCCTGCGCCAGTTCGCCGACGAGAAGGCCACGATCCTCGCCAACGTCGATTACCTCAAGGAGCACACCGACGTCGTCGTCGACATGGCGCGAATCAACGAGGCGCTGCTGCGCAAGGAAGCGGCGCTGAAGGAGCAGCTCTATGGCGGCGCGATCTCGCAGCTGCAGGACGCCATCAACCGGCTGATGCCGGGCGGCAACCTGGCGAACCTCGACCCGGCCGGCACGCTGGCGGGCATGAAGGCGAGCTACCAAGCGAGCTACGCGCAGGCCGCCGCCGGCGACGCCGCGGCGATCGGCCGGTTCGGCAACGAAGCGACGGCCCTCGCCGAGTACGCCAAGAGCTACTTCGCGGGCGGCCCGGAATACAACGCGCTCAAATTGCAGCTCCTTGAGGCTCTGCAGACGGTGCAAGCCACGGTGCAGGGGCCGGTCACGGCCAGCGACACCGGGGCGATGGCCGCCGCGGCCAACACGACGAACGCGCAGATGCAGCAGCTCATGGCGACGATCCAGAACCTGACGGTCGAGCTGCAGGCCGAGCGCGCCGAGTCGGCCAAGCTGCGGGCCGTGCTGTCGCGCTACGTGACGACTCAGGTGGCGTGATATGGCGCAGGTCGAGTATGCCGAGTTCTTTCCGCCGCTCGGCCAGATGGGTGGGCCGGGGGAGCCCTGGCCGCTGGCCGCCGGCGTCGATCCGCTCGACTTCGGCGCCTATCGCGGCAAGGACCTGCTGCTGGTGGCGGAGCCGGCAGACCCCACGAGCGGCCCGCCGCTCGGCCTGTTCGGGCCGCTGGGCGATCCGCTCTTTCCGGCGGAGGGCGAGTGGGGCTGGAAGGGCGGAACGGTCGTGCTCTATCCGGCAGCGACCGTGGGCCGCTCGACGGACAATGACGACGTCCCGCCGGCGGCCTACGTCCATGGCGGCCTGCCGGCGTCGCCGAACTTCGCGGCGTCGCTGTTCGACGGTGTCGATCCGCTGAGCCGCAGCCGCCCGACCGTCGGCGAGATCGAGATCGCCGACCCCGCGGGCGAGCTGGACTGGCTGCTCGACTATGCTTGGGACGGCGCGCGGCTCACCCTGAAGCGTGGTGCCAGGGGAACGCCGTTCGCCTCCTGGGAGACGGTGGCGCGGTTCACGACGTCGGGCATCGCGCCGTCGCTCGAGGCCAAGCGCTTCGCCCTGCGGGATCTCGGCTGGCAGCTGCAGGGGCCGCTGCACGCCGAGTACTACCGCGGCACCGGCGGCCTCGAGGGCGATGCCGGGCTGGCCGGCCGCTGGAAGCCCTGGGCGCTGGGCTACAGCTTCAACGACGAGCCGGTGCTGCTGAGTTCCGCCGACCAGATCTTCCAGTGGAGCCTGGGCTCGTCGCAGGCGCTGCTCGCCTTCAAGCACGGCGGCGTCGTTCTGCCGCTCGAGGCCGACTATCCGACCTACGAGGCGCTGAAGGCGGCGACCATCCCGTCCGGCAAGGTGGGCACCTGCCTCACGTACTCGCTAGCCCGGCCGAACGTCGATCTCCAGTACGGCGTCCGGGTCGACGTGATCGGCGATGCCGACACCGCCTACGGGCATCCGGCGCCGACCACCCGCGCGGCGATCGCGCGGCGCATCGCGACCACGCGCGGCAACAGCCGGCTCGACGACCAGGCCGACATCGACATGACCGGCTTCAACCGGATGGAGATCCGGCACGCCGCGCCGGTCGGCTGGTACTTCGGCGAGGAGACCACGAAGGCCGAGGCGCTCGACCTGGTGCTGGCCGGCATCCTCGGCTGGTGGCGCATCCGCCCAGACGGGCTGCTGACCGTGGGCTTCGTCGAATCGCCGCGCACCGGCTCCTCGCTCTCGATCGCCTACCGGGAGGAGGGCATGGGCACGCCGCGCGTCGTGGGCGTGGCTCCGCCGCGCGCCGGGACCAACATGAGCTGGCGTTCCAATGCGGCGCCGCAGGGCCGCTCGGATCTCGCGCCCTCGGTCGACGACGAGACGGCCGCGATCCTGGGCCAGGCGGCGCGCTACGCCGTCTCGGCCTCGCCCGCGGTGGCGACGCTCTATCCGACCGCGCGGACGGTGATCGTGGCGGACTCCGGCTTCTGGAACGAAGCCGACGCCGCGCTCGAGGCGGCGCGCCAGCAGGGCATCCTCGAGGTGCCGCGCAAGCGTTGGCAGTGGGAAATGAAGGTCGATCCCTATGCCGACCTGCTGGGCTCGGTCGCGACGCTGGTCGGCTTCGACCGGCTGGGCGCCGGCGAGGCGAGCCCGCTGCTGTCGATCGGGAACGACGCGAAGGGCGACGACGACGTGATCTTCGACTGGTGGGGGTGAGATGGCGCACAAGGTATTCGATCTCGCCCAGCAGCTCACGATCTCGACCGGCACCGGCGCGCTGGCGCTCGGCGCCGTGCCGGCCGGCTGCATCGGCTTTGCCGATCAGGGCGCCGCCGCGGCCGACACGTTTTGGGGCTGCATCCGGCACACCACGGCGAACGAGGTGGAGATCACGCTCTGCACGATCGTGGGCGACGGCACGATCACGCGCGCGGCCACGCCGCTGATTTCGACCACGGGCGCCAAGATCGCCTTCTCGGCCGGGACCAAGACGATTTCGTGCGTGGCGCCGGCTTCGAAGAGCCTGATCGCCGATGCCAACGGTCAGGTCGTCATGCCCGGCCTGGTTGTGACCAACGGGCAGCGCGAGACCGTGGCGGCGCCGTCGATCGCCGCCGGCGCTCTTTCGCTCGATCTCAAGGCAGCGACGGTCTTCGCCGTCGCCCTCAACGCCAACGTCACCGCCATGACCTTCGCCAACATGGTGGCGGACTACGCGGCATCGTTCCTTCTCGAGTTCACCGCCGACGGCACGGCCCGCACCGTCGCCCAGCCGGGGAGCGTCGTCGCCATGAATGGCCCCTACACGCCCTCGTCGGGCAACGGGAAGAAGGACCGGCTGCTGTACGAGACGATCGACGGCACGACCTGGCGGATGTGGATCGTCTTTCTGAATCAGTAGGAGCCCCTCGCATGAAAGTCTCCCTTCCGATCACGGTCGCGGCCAACAGCTATTCGGTCGGCCACTGCGTCGGCGGCAAGCTGTCGCTTGGCTTTCTGACGGCGCAGTCGCCGCTCAAGCTGCAGTCCTGCGCGATCGTCGATGCCGTGCTGCTCGACAAGGCTGGCAACGCCGTTCCTTACGACCTGGTCTTCTTCGACGAAGACCTGGCGACGGCTCCGACCGACCGAACGGCGTTCGTCGTGGCCGATGCCGATCGGTCGAAGGTGGCCGGGCACATCGCGCTTGCGATCTCCTCATCGCTGGGAACGCCATCCGGCGGCGCCGGCGGCGTGGTGCTGACTGCGACCGGGCTCTACAAGCGCCTCGAACTGGCCGGTCAGGGCTACGCCGTGCTGATCGCGCGCGGAACGCCGACCTTCACCAGCACCTCGGATCTCACGCTGAAGCTCATCATCGAGCCGGCGCAGGGCTGAGCCATGAGCATCGCCCGCCGCCTCGCCGCGCTGATCCGCAGCGCCGATCCCGACGTCCGCCTGTGGACGATCGCCGTGGGGGCCAATGGCGGCTGGGTGTCGCCGACGCGCCTCGCGATCGTCACCGCATTCGTCGCCGCCGAGAAGGCCTCCGGCGCCTGGGCCCTGACGGACGACTATTGGAGCCTGTGGGGCGAGAACGAGGCGCAGGCCCTCACCTCGCTGAAGCAGCGGCGGCTCGCGACGAAGGTCAACGCGCCAACCTTCACCGTCGACCGGCAGTATGCCTTCGACGGCGTGTCGAGTTATCTGAACACCGGCTTCATCCCCTCGACACACGGCATCGCCTATAGCGGCGCCAACCAGCGGCTTGCCGTGTACGAGCGCACGAACGTGAGCGCGAGCGCATATGCGGCCGGTGCCCGTGTCGGCACTGCTGCGGCAATGGGCCTGATCCCCCGCGCTTCTGGGTCGATGACTGGCACCGTCAATAACACGGCGGGATCCGCTGCATTCGTTCTCGGGGTTGCCGATAGTCGTGGCTACAAGGCTGTCAGCCGCGCTGGCGGAACAACGGCGCTTGGATACGATCGTGGCGTCCGGCTCACGGATGCCACAGGCCTGACTATCGGCGGATCCACGGGTCCGACCGTTTCCATCGCCATCGGCTGCTACAATAGCTCTGGCACGCCCATTTCGTTCCGTGCAGCCAGTATTGGCCTCGTCGCGATCGGCGCACCGCTGTCCGACGCGCAGGAGCTGGCGCAATACAACGCCGTCCAGGCCTGGGCGACTTCCATAGGAGCAAACGTCTGATGGCACTGTTCGTCATCCTCACCGCGGCCGAGGCCGACCAAGTGCGCGGTCCGTCCGCGACCGATCCGATGTCCGCGCTCAACCCGATCGCGCGGCAGGGCGGAGCCTTCATCCTGCCCGTCGCCGTCCTCGCGGATCCGGCGCACGCGGCTCACTGGGAGTTCCTCGGCGGCCTGCCGCAGCTCGACGCCGGCGACCCGGACTTCCCGGGCGAGATCGAGGAGGGCTGATCGATCATGCCGACAAGTCCCGCCCCGTACAGCTTGCTGCCAATCGGGGCGGGGGAGACGTACGTCGCGCCGACGGCCGCGCCTCAAAACTGTCTCTTCCTGTCGTCGCGCACGATCGACCGCGCGACGATCGTTGCCGGCACCGAAGTCTCGACCCTGCCGGCCTCGTACCTGGCTGACATCCAGCCGGCGAAGAAGCACCGCACGACCGGCAAGGTCGGCCAGTACTACAACGTCACGCTCGAGCAGGCCGAGGCCTGCGACACGGCCGCCTTCGTCGCCCCGAACTGGGGACCGTCGACGGTGGTGCGGATCTATGCCGCCGAAACCATGGCCGCGCTGCTGGCGTCGCCGGCGCTCGATACCGGCTGGCAGAGCACGTGGCCGGGCGGCGAGAAGCCGGTCGTCGCGGACTGGCCGGTCTTCACCGGGCTGATCCGCTGGACCAACACGGCGGCCTACAAATACTGGCGGTTCGAGTTCGCCGACCCCGGCTCTCAGATGAGCTATTTCGATCTCGGCCGGCTGTTCCTGGGGCAGGCCTACCAGCCGGTCGCCAACGTCGACAACGTGCCGGCGATCGGCCTGCAGTCGCCCGACGCCCAGACGCGAACGCCGTTCGCCCGGACCTACACGGATCCGCGCGGCGCCGCCTCGCGCCGCCTGGTGCTGCCCTTCTCCTACGTGACGCACGACGAGCTGGTCGCCTCGCTGTTCGAGCTGCAGCGCTATTGCGGTCTGGCCCGGGACTTCGTGTTCACGCTCGATCCCGGCGCCATCCGGCGCGACGCGCATCTCTACACGCTGCAGGGGCTCTTCGCCGAACAGGCGCAGTTCGAGAACCAACCCTGGTGGGACGGCGACGCGATGACCTGGCGCACGACGCTCACCGTCACCGAACCGATCTGACCGGAGAGACCCGCCATGGCGCGCACGTTTGCCGAGGAAACCGTCGAGACCAGCAACACGACGGGCACCGGCGCCTATTCGCTCGAGGGCGCGAAGGGCGATTACCTACCCTTCGAGGCGAGCTTCGTGACCGGCGACAAGCCGGCCTACGTCGTGCGCAACAAGAACAACACGAAGTGGGAGATGAACCGCGGCGCGGCCTTCACGCAGGGCTCGCCGTCGACGCTGGCGCGCGGCGTGTGGAAGTCATCGAACAGCGATGCCCCGGTGCCCTGGACGGTCGACGACCTGCCGCTCACCGTCTATGTGCCGGCCTCGGCCGAGTTGCATGAGGGTGTCGTCACCGGTTGGCTGAAGACCGCCCGGCATGCGCTGCTGCGCGCCGGCGCCTTTTTCTGGACCACGGCCGATGTCGCCGTGAGCTGGGAGCGTTACCTCGCGACCGGCGATGCCGCCCAGACGCGCGTCGGCCTCTACGATGCGGTGAAGGGGCTCTACTTCAGCGACGACCGCCGTCGCTCGATCTCGGTCGGCGCTTCCGACCGCACGATTGTGGCGGCCGACGTGAACGCGATCTTCTCCTACAACACGACCGCCGCCGCGCGCACCGTGACCCTGCCGCCCGGCAGCACGGTGAAGGACGGCTTCGTCACCCACCATATCGGCCTCGACGTCGCGAACGGCCTGGTCTTCACGCCGGACGCCGGCGACGGGATCGATGGCGGTGCCGACGGCGCCACGCTACCCGTGCCGGGCAAGGTGCCGGTGTCGGTGCGCTGGGATGCGGCGCGCGACTGCTGGGCCAGCTCCTACGTGCCGGCGCAGGCGCCCAACTGGGCCGGCCGGCGGCAGACGGCCGCCTCCGGCCCGATCGATACGACGGGCCTGCCGACCTTCCTGCCCTCGTCGAGCGTGTCGCTGAACCTCACCACCCAGAACGTCAACACGACGGCGCTGATCGTCGCCGCGGCCGCCGGCTGGCTGTCGGCCAACGGCCGGCCGAACGACTGGATCGGCCGGGCCTCGGTGAACTTCACCTGGTCGGGCCTGACGGCCAGCCGCGCGGCTGCGACGCCGAACTTCGTCTACGTGATCGTCAACGCCGACGGCTCACTCACGACCGGCGCTACGATCCTGCCGCCGATCTACCAGTGGGGCGGTACGCCGGGCACGGCGGCCGGGCAGTTCACCTTCAACATCGCCGAGATGAAGGGCTATCTCGGCAACGGCACAACCGCGCCGCAGACCAACCTGGTGATGCTGGGCGAGGCGGCGACGGACGGCAGCACGGTCATCAGCACCGTCGCCTATGCCTATAACGGTCGGTACGATTCCGGCTACACCGGGCTTCCCGTGAATTCCACAGTTGTTACCGGAAACCACAACATCGGCTGCACTCCCGGGCAGTTCGATGTCCTGCTGAAAAACACGACGACAGACAGCGGCTATCCAGTCGGTGCAGTCGTCAGCCTGTCCCGAAACTTCGTCGACAACGATGGCGCCAACCAGCGACCACTTCCTATGCCGGTCACAGAGAAGACCATCCGCATGATCGCGTCGAGCGGTTGGAACGGGTTCAACTACGGACGCTCCGCGGGCTTCTCAATCACGCTCGCAAGCTGGAGCTACAAGTTCGTGGTGGAGCGCGGCTGGTAAGGGGGGTGCACATGATCTCTGTACTCGACTGGATCGTTGAGCGGATCGACACCCTGGCGCTGTGGCTGCTGCCGCCGTCGCTGCTGGGCGCGATCTTCGGCGACGCCTTCCGCAAGGACATGCTGACACCGAAGCAGCGGCTGGCGGCCTTCGCATTGGCGGTGATGCTGAGCCCGCTCGCCGGCATGGCCGCCGGCAAGGAATGGGGCTGGCATCCGTATACCTGCGGCGTGATCACCATCCTGGCCGGTGCCCTTGGCTTCGACGTCCTGGCGCTGGTGTTCGCGGTGGTGCGCGAGTTCCGCAGCGATCCCTGGGGCGCTACCGGCAAGACCGCCGACTCCATCAAGCGCCTCGCCGATGCGCTGCTCAGCTTCGTCCCCTGGAGGGCGAAATGAGCGGCGCCGAGCTGGCCTTCATCCTGGCCGTCGTCGTCTTCCTGGCGTGGCGACTGCGCCACGTCCTGCGCAAGGCCTCCCGCTAGGCCACGCCTCCTCAGCGTCCCTCACTGAAGGAATCGCCATGATCTCCGAACTGCTGTTACGGCGGATGATGCCGCTCGCCGGCGCGCGCCTCGAGCCGCACCTGCCTTACATCGGGCCGGCGATGGAGAAGGGCAGCATCACTACGCCCGACCGCATTGCCGCCTTCGTTGCTCAGCTCGCTCACGAATCGGCTGAGTATCGCTACATGCAGGAGCTGGCCGACGGCTCGGCCTACGAAGGCCGCGCGGATCTCGGCAACGTGCAGCCAGGCGACGGGCCTCGCTTCAAGGGGCACGGGCCGATCCAGATCACCGGCCGCGACAATCACCGCGCCTGCGGCCGTTACCTCGGCCTCGACCTCGAGCGCGAGCCCCGGCTGCTGACCGAGCCGCGCTACGGCACGGCCGCCGCGGTGTGGTTCTGGACGATCGGCAACGGGCGGATCGATCTCAACCTGCTGGCCGATCGGGGTTGGTTCAAGAGCATCACCCGAGTGATCAACGGCGGGCTCAACGGCCTCAGCGATCGCCGGCAGTACTGGGATCGCAACCGCGCGCTGCTCGGCCTGCCGCCGATCGACCTCGAGGGCGAGTCGGAAGAGATCCGCGCGTTCCAGCGTGCCCGCGGCCTGCTGGTCGACGGCGTCGCCGGCGCCAGGACCTTCGCGGCGATCCGGGCGGCGTCATGATCGCGCTGCTGGCAAGGAACCCGCTGGCCTCCGGGCTTGGCATCGTCGGCGTGATCCTGGTCGCGCTGCTCGGCCTTCAGACGATGCGGCTGGCCTGGAGTGAGAAGGAGACGGCCGCAGCCGAGCTCGCGCTCGAGAAGTACAAGACCGGCGTCGTCACCGAGACGCTGCGCCTCGAGCGCGAGGCGAAGACGAAGTCCGACGCGAAGATCGACGAGCTCGCGCTCGAGATGCGCAGCGTCGGCCAGGTCGCCACTCAAGCGAAGACGGAGATCCGCCTTGTCCAATCGAACGGCGGCCCTTGCCGCGCTGATCCTGCCTGGCTCGCTACTGTTAACGGCGTGCGGAACATCCTCGCCGCCCCTGGCAGTGGCGGTGCCGGTCAAACCCGGCCCTGAGCTGCTGCGCAAATGCGAGACGCCGATGCTGCCGGATCCGGCGAAGACGATCGAGCAGAACGGCGAGGCCCTCGCCGATCTCGCGGTGAAGTTCCGCGAGTGCCAGACGCGCCAAGCCAAGCTGGTGGAGTGGTTCGACTGAAGGCCGAACGCCGTTCGCCGCCGCCGCCGACCGACGAGGAGCTCGAGCAGATCGCACAGCGCCGGCGGGACGAGGCCGCCGGCATCCGGATCCCGCTCGGCAATGGCGGCGCCTGGCGCCGGCGATGCCGGCCTGCACCATAGACCCAGAGATCGCCGCCGCTTCTTCACGGCGTCGATGCGGCCCTCGTGGCCGTCCTCCCTAAACTGAAACGCCCGCCTCGACTTCGGTCGGGGCGGGCGTATTTTTGCTTTGGGCATTCGGTTAAGTTGCGGAAGGGATGACCTGAGCGTGCAGGGTGCTCATGAGCCGACAGCGACGAAATCTTGAGCCAAAGCCTACGACGTGCATGTTCTGCGGCCCGCTGACTGATGGCGCTGTGATCAGCAAGGAAGACATGTGGCCGGTCTGGATGAGGCCGTTCCTCCCCGCGACGCCTCCTCGGCACGTGCGAACGGTCCAATACTTCAAGAAAGGACAGCTCTTCGGAACCGTGTCTCAGCGTTGGTCGAAAGGAGAAGCAAACAAGATCGTCGTCAAGGCACCGTGCACACGTTGCAACAACGAGTGGATGAGCCGGATAGAGATGTCTGCAAAGTCTCATCTGGCTCCACTGATCAAGGGTGAGCAGGACGTGGTCACGCCGGCGGCGCGAGAGATTTTGGCGCGTTGGATCACGCTCAAGATGTTGGTCAACGACCAGGGTCCAGCGCCTGGCTACCCGCCTTTTCCCGTTTTTGGCCCGACCCCGAACGCCGAATTCATGGTTTCACTCAAGCCCCCTTCGGGCACTCGTATCTGGATCGGA
>LNFM01012865.1_pt1 | contig 10841 bp, 10 predicted proteins | sample 596031 | NCBI WGS metagenome assembly LNFM01 (sample SAMN04254537, study PRJNA301005) | activated carbon metagenome | isolation source: dual media filters at the Ann Arbor, Michigan drinking water treatment plant | place: USA: Ann Arbor | reverse complement strand
GGCCGCGCCAGTCCATGCGCGTGAGTTCCTCGTTGACCAGGCCCAGCAGCACGACTTGGCTGTGGGTGTCGCGCTCGGGCTTGAGCAGCAGCGGGTTCATGCGCACCTCAGGCTCCGCTTTCGCCGCCAGGGCCTGGAAATACTGCGCGCTGCCGATCTCGCCCCCAGCAACCACCCGGGCGTTGTTGCTCATGTTCTGCGCCTTGTAGGGCGCGACCTTCAGCCCCTGCCGTGCGTAGTAGCGGCACAGGGCGGTGGCCAGCCAGCTCTTGCCGGCGCCGCTTGTGGTGCCGAGCACCATGACCGAACGGGCGCTCATCGGTGGATTCCTCGGGGGTACTGCATCGTCAATCTTCTATCCCGCGCTGGGCCGGGATGCCGGCGCGGAAGGCGTGTTTGACCAGGGCCATCTCGGTCACGGTGTCGGCCAGCGCTATCAGTTCCGGCGGGCAGCGCCGGCCGGTCAGCACCACATGCACGTCTTTGGGACGATCGCGCAGCGTGGCCAGCACCTCGTCCAGAGGGAGCCAGCCGTAGATCAGCGGGTAGGTGATCTCGTCGAGGGTGACCATGAAAAATTGACCGCCCAGGATCTCGGCCCGTGCGCGCAACCAGCCGGCGCGTGCGAGTTCGGCGGAATGGTCGAGATCCTTGCTCCTCCAGCTGAAGCCGTCACCCAGGCCAACGACCGGAATGCCGAGCTGCTCGAAGACACGGTGTTCGCCGAAGCGCGCGCCGTCGGGTTTGATGAACTGGTAGACCTTGACTTGCTTGCCGCGGCCATGCGCACGCAGGGCCAGGCCGAAGGCAGCCGTGCTCTTGCCCCTGGGGATGGTCTTCAACACTCCCGTCATGCGCGTTCGAGTCCAAAACGGGATGATTTGACCGCCAACACCGCGCGTCGTGTGCCCGTAGGCACACGCAAGGGGTTTGGTGGGCAAAGGGCCCGTTTTGGTTCGAACCCGAAGGGGCGTGGTTTTGCGGGCGATCCACTTCGTTGCAAAACCAGGCAAGCCGTCCAGGCTTGCCTTGGGTTTTGCGCCTTGCGGCTCATCCCGCAAAAGCCACGCTGCGCACGGCGCGAGTGTTGAAGACCATCCCTTACCATCCCCTGTATTCACGATGAGCAGACCGCGGCGCTCACCCTCGCGCGGCCCGTAGGGCTTTTCGGTGGGCGGGGTTTCGATCTGCATGGGGCGCTTCCTACAAACGCGGCAGCGAGAGCCACAAGCCGTCGACGGCGGCAATACGGATGCGCTGATCGAACACCCGCTCCAGCGCACGGTGGGTTGCCGCATCGGCGCAAGCGCCTTGGTGGCGCACCTGGCCGGCGGCCATGATGACCATCTCGTCGGCCTGCAGGGCCAGCGAGAGTTCGTGCAGCACGCTGACCACGGTCTTGCCCTGGGCCACCAGTTCGCGCATCAGCAGCATCCAGTCGACCTGGTGGGGCGGGTCCAGGTTGGCCAGCGGTTCGTCCAGCAGCAGCACCTCGGCCTGCACGGCCAGCGCGCGGGCCAGCAGCACGCGCTGGCGCTCGCCGCCCGAGAGCTGGCCCAGAGGCCGGCCGCGCCAGTCCCAGGCCTGGGTGGCGCGCAGGGCCTGCTCTACCGCGGCCAGGTCGGCTGCGCCGGGCGGCGCCAGCCAGGCCTGGTGCGGCAGGCGGCCCAGCAGGGCCACGTCGAACACGGTGAGGTCGTCGCCCGCACTGCCGTTCTGGCCCAGCCAGGCCAGCTGCCGCGCGCGGGCGCGACGATCCAGGGTGTCCAGCGGCTGACCCAGCAGGCTCACGCTGCCCTGTGCAGGCAGCAGCTGAGCCAGCACCTTGAGCAGAGTGGACTTGCCCGCGCCATTGGGGCCGACGATGCTGGTCCAGCGACCCGCGGGCAGGTCGAGGTCGATGCCGTGCAGCACCTCGGCCTCGCCCAGGCGGGCGCGCAGGGCGCGGGCGCTGAGCGCGTGGGGCTTCATGCGACGCGCCCCTGCACGACCTGGCGGTGCATGAGCCAAAGGAGATAGCCACCACCGAGCACGGCGGTGAGCACGCCCACGGGCAGCTCCTGCGGCGCCAGCAGGCCGCGCGCCAGGGTGTCGGCCGCCATCAGCAGCACGCCGCCCATCAGGCTGGACAAGATGATGAGGCGGCCATGCGTGGTCTTGGTCACGGAGCGCACCAGATGCGGTGCGGCCAGGCCGACGAAACCGATCAGCCCGGTCTGCGCCACGGCCGTGCCTGTGGCCAGGGCCAGCACCACGACCAGCACCGCGCGTTGCGTGGCCACCGGCAGGCCGAGGCTGGCCGCCGTCGCCTCGCCCAGGCTCAGTGCGTCCAGCACACGGCTGCCGGCCCAGGCCAGCAGCAGGCCCGGCAGCAGCACACCGGCCATCAGGGCGCAGGCGGCCCAGTCGACAAAGGCGGTAGAACCGAGGATGAAGGCCTGCAGGGTCTGCATCACTTCGGGCACCAGCAGCATGGTGAGCGAACTCAGGGCGCCCAGCACCACACCCACCACCACGCCGGCCAGCAACAGGCGCAGAGTGTGCTGCACGCCGCGCGCCAGCACCAGCGTGAGCAGCACGGCGACGACGGCGCCGAGGAAGGCGGCGCCGGTCAGGCCCAACTGGCGCAGCCAGGGCGCGAGCAGCGGCGCGCCTGCGCCGAGCAGGACCAGCGCCAGCGCCACGCCCAGGGCGGCGCCCGCAGCGCTGCCCAGCAGGTAGGGGTCGGCGAGCGGGTTGCGGAACAGGCCCTGGGCGATGGCGCCGGCCAGGCCCAGCAGGGCCCCGGCCAGCCAGGCCCCCAGTGTGCGCGGCACGCGGATGTCCCAGACGATCTGCCAGGCCAGCGCATCGCTGCGCATGCTGTGCAGGCTCTCCAGCCCGGTGCTGCCCACGCTGGCACCCAGCAGCAACAGAACCGCGATGAGCAGCAGCAGCACCATGCCCAGCACCAGGGCACGGCGCTGCTGGCGCGTGATCTCGGTCATGGGCATACCTCCGTGCTGCGCACTGCGGTGCGAGCGACTGCTGGCGGCCGGGCGGCGCTCATGGCGGCACTCCCTGGCCGCTCAGGCACGCGGCCATGAGGCGCGCGCCTTCGGCCATGCGCGGACCCGCGCGCACCAGCACGTCGGACTGCTGCGGCGTGTAGGCACAGACGCGCTGTGCGCGGATGGCGCGCAGGCCGGCCCAGCCCGGGCGGCGCATCATGGCCGCCGCATTGCTGTCGCCGACCATGATGAGATCGGGATCGGCGCGCACCACGAACTCGGGATTGAGCTTGGGGAAAGGCCCCAGCTCGCCCGGCACGATGTTGCGCGCGCCCAGGCGCGCCAGGGTCTCGCCGATGAAGGAGGCTTCGCTGGCCGCATAGGGGCCGCTGTTGACCTCGAAATAGACACGCGTACCGCGGGCGGCAGCGGGTAGCGACTGCCCGGCGGCATCCATCTCGGCCTCGATCTCGCGCCACACGCGCTGCGCCCCGCTCTGCGAGGGCACACCCAGCAGCTGGCCCACCTGCTCCAGCACGCGCAACACGCCGGCGTGATTGCGCGGCTCGAAGGCGGCCACGGTCAGCCCCAGCGACTGCAGGCGCTGAGCGGCACGCGAGGACGTGGCCAGCAGCACGAGGTCGGGCTGGAGGGCCACGACCGCCTCGACGCTGGGGTCGAGGCCGCCGCCGACCCGGGGCAGCGCACGCACGCTGGCCGGGTGGTTGGAATAACGGTCCACTCCCACCAGGCGCTGGCACTGGCCCAGGGCGCAGACGGTCTCGGTCAGCGAGGGCAGCAGGCTGACGATGCGCTGCGGCGGCCGGGTCAGGGTGACGAGTTCGCCGCGGTCGTCGGTAAGCTCGATGGCGGCGTGCGCCATCTGCCCCGCCAGCAGCAGGGCCAGGAGGAGCCAGAGGCGCAGGCCTTCACGCATGGCGCGCTCCCCAGGCCATGACCAGCCAGTGCAGCTGCGCCACGCCGTCGCTCAGCGCAGCCGGGCCGGGCTGCAGGATGTCGGCGGACTTGATCTCGAAGATCTGCCGGTCCAACACGGCCGGTACACCCGACCAGCCGGCGCGCGCAGCCACCTTCTCGGGGCGGAATTTCTTGCCGCACCAGGAGCCGATGATGATGTCCGGCGCGCGGCGCACGATCTCCTGCGGGTCGGCCACGATGCGCTGCTTGCCCAGGGATTGGGCTGCCAGCTCGGGAAAGATGTCGTCACCGCCCGCAATGGCGATGAGCTCGGACACCCAGCGGATGGCGCTGATGGGGGGCTCGTCCCATTCCTCGAAAAAGACGCGCGGCCGGCGCGGCAGCGTGGCGCTCGCCGCGCGGATGGCGTCAAGCTGCGCCTGCAGGGCGGCGATACGCTGCAGCCCCTGCTCGGCCTGCCCCACCATGGCTGCGAGCTGGTACATCATGGAAAAGATCTCTGCCACGCTGCGCTGGTTGAACACCGTGACCTGAACGCCATGGCGGATCAGTGCAGCCGCAATATCAGCCTGCAGGTCGGAGAAGCCGAACACGCAATCCGGCTCCAGCGTGAGGATCTTGTCGATCTTCGCGCTGAGGAAAGCGCTGACGCGCGGCTTCTCCTGGCGCGCGCGCGGCGGGCGCACCGTGTAGCCCGAAATGCCCACGATACGCCGCTCCTCACCCAGCAGGTAAAGCCACTCGGTCGTCTCCTCGGTGAGGCAGACGATGCGTTGGGGGCCCAAGTGCGAAGAGGACGGCGCGAGCTTCATCCGATGCTTCAGTTCTGCTGGTACGCCAGCGTAACCCAGACCCCGGCCTTGGGCGTGTTGTAGCCGTAGGCCAGCTGGTAATTGCTGTCCAAGACGTTCTCGGCCCTCAGGCGCACGGACCACTCACGCGTCAGTGGGTGGGTGGCGTAAAGCGCCACCGTGGAATACCCGCCCAGGGTCTTGCCCGGTGCTCCACTGTCGTAGCGATCGCCCGAGGCGTTCAGGCGAGCACCGACCGTGCTGGGGCCAAACAGGCGCCAGACATCCAGCGAGCCGTAGGCGCGCGCCCGGCGCGCCAGACGGATGCCATCGGTCTCGTTCCACGGGTCCTGGCTCACCAGGGCGTAACGGATGTTGTTGCCCAGCCATTGGTTCTTGCCGCTGAGTTCGAGGCCACTGTTGCGCACCTTGCCGATGTTGATCGGCGCAAACGGCGACACGTTCTGGTAGTAAATCGCATCCTCGGTTCGCGTCTGGAATGCCACCAGGCGAAGGGCGTCGGTCCCGCGCGCCCAAGCCACACCAGCTTCGCTGCTTCGGTGGGTTTCGGGCCTGAGGTTGATGTTGTTCGAAAGCTCGCCTGCGCTGGGCGCGCGAAACCCGGTGGAAACGCTGCCCGTCAGGCGCCAAGCCTCGCTGAGTTTCCAGCCCAAGCCGAGCAGGCTCGATGTGGCGTCCCAGTTGCTCGTCGTCGTGGTACCCACCTTGTTCACATCCACTCGGTCCACGCGCAAGTTGCCCTGCACCGAGAGAGCGCCCAGCTTCTGGTTCACGCCAGCGAAATAACCCGACATCTGGCGCTTGGCGCGATAACCGGAGCTGGTCGCGTCCGACGTAAAGAACTCATCATTCAACTCGACACCGAAGTTGAGCACCCGATCCGCCCCCTGGGACAGGGTATTGAACCAGCGCAGCGCGTTCTGATCACCGGCCAGGCGACCCGCGGAAAATGAACCCAGGTTGGGCCGGCCATTCAGGTAGTCCAAGGTGCTCAGGGTGCCTCGGCTCAGGTCAAGGCGGCTTCGCCAATCCGGGCTCAGGCGCCCGTCGGCATAGAGATTGAGCAGTGCTGTCTCACGGCGCAGTTGGTGCACGTCGGTAGCGACCGCCGGACTGAAGCCGTTGTCGAAGTTCACTTCACTTTGAATCACACTCGTGTAGAGGCCAAGGTCAAGGTCTGGTGAGACCTTCTTGACCAGCTTGCCGGAGAAATACTGGCGGTTCACGGAGTCGCGATCCGGGTTGACGCGGCTGTTCTGGGCCGGGTTCATGGCGGAGAAGCCCTCTGTCGTCTCCGCACCGGCATCGAGCCGGAAACGCAGATCATCCGATCGGCCGGAGTAACCCGCCGTAACGCCACGGCTTCCGAGACTGCCTGCTGTTGCGGAACCATAGGCGCTCGGCTTGTCAGAGGGCGCCCGGGTGAATATCTGGATCACACCGCCTACCGCGGCTTCGCCGTACAGGGCACTGGCGTTGCCTCGCAGTACCTCAATGCGCTCAACCTGCGACAGCGGCAAATCGATCGCTGTGATATTGCCAAAGCCGTCGACCTGCGTGCGCACGCCGTCGATCATGACGACCAGGTTGGTGCTGGCCGCCCCACGCAGAAAGAAAGAAGTGACGTTTCCTGGGCCGCCGTTGCGGCCGAACTCGAACCCAGCCTCGCCTTGCAAAAGGTCGGCCAGCGAGGCCGCCTGGGTGCGCTCGATCTCGGCGCGGGTTATGACGGTCAGTGACGGCAGGACGTCGGCCAGAGGCTGTTCGATTCGCGCCGCGGTGACCACGGTCTCGCCGAGTTGAGGGGATTGCGCCAGCGCCGGCAAGCTCGAACCGAGTTGCAGGGAAGCCAGCAGGGACAGCGCGATGAGGCGCGTCTGCTTGTTGCAGTTTTTCATGGGGATACCCGATAACATTGCCCTCACCGTCTTCCCCGACAGTGCATGGGCGGCACGGCATCGCGCAGGCGCGATGCCACTCATTGGCCGGTATCCGGGCTGGTGGAAACAACCTTCATCGCCTTCCCGGCTGCTTGTTCAGGGCAGCCAGTGGCTAAGTGATGAAAGCGGTGTCTGGCGACACGTCCACTTACCGTTGCGGGGGCAGCGCAGGTTAGGTTTGCCGGGTTGGCTCGCCCTCCTGCTTCCCGTTGAACTGCGGCATGTGAACCACACCGCGAGCACCAACGGTTGTGATTTTACTTTCGAAATCTTGCGTAAACCCTACAATTGCAAGACTAATTTAAAAGCCCTATGACCACTCCGTCCCAAATCGAACAACTGGTCGAGCGTGTCGAGCGCCTGCTGGTGCGCCATGCGGAGCTGCAGCGCACCAACGAGCTGCTCACCGACCAGCTCGATGCGCTGACGGCAGAGCGCGACCAGCTCAAATCGCGCCTGGGGGCTGCACGCTCACGCGTGGATGCGCTTCTGGAGCGCCTGTCCGAGCCGGCCGAGTCCGACGGCCACAAGGACGCCGCATGAGCACGAAACAACTCGAAGTCCAGATCATGGGGCAGAGTTATCTGCTGGGCTGCCCTGAGGGCGGCGAGGCCAGCCTGCTCGAAGCCGTGGAGCGCGTGGACACCGCCATGTGCAAGATCCGCGACGCCGGCAAGGTCAAGGCACGTGACCGCATCGCCGTGCTGGCCGCGCTGAACCTGGCTTTCGACCTGAGCGACCGCAGCACGGCTGCACTGGCACCGGCCCCGCGTGCTGCCAGCGCCATCGTGCCGCGCGCCGACGACAATGCCGTGCTGGGCACGCTGATCGAACGCCTCGACACGGCACTGGGCCAGGACGGCCAGCTGATCTGACAAGCGCGGCGGCGACGTTCGCCCGAACCTTGCGCATCGCATCGCGTCGCGCAAAAGTCCCCGGCAACTTCCTGGCATCCCACTACAATGGCTTGGTCTGCAATGCCATCGGGCTTTAAATTCCTTGAACCAATGCTCATTGAGCCCGGGCTTGGAAATTGCCTGGCTAGCGTGATCGTCTCGCGTCAGATGAACCCAAAGCCAACGCTGACCTCGCCCACCTGAACCCCGGTTCAGGATGCGGCCCGGTGGCACTTGCAGACACCTACACCTCGCGCGCCCCTCTGAAAATTCCCCGATGTTTCTTGAACCCCAGTTGATTGTCGAACTGGCCCTGATGGGCGTGTGTGCCGGATTCCTGGCCGGCCTGCTGGGCATCGGCGGGGGCATGATCATGGTGCCCTTCATGACCATCATCCTGGAATCCCAGGGTTTTGCCGAGGAGTACGTGGTCAAGATGGCGGTGGCCACCTCGCTGGCCACGATCTGCTTCACCTCCCTCTCCTCGGTGCGTGCGCACCACAAGCATGGCGCCGTGCTGTGGCCGGTGGCGCGCCTGCTGGCGCCGGGCATCCTGGTGGGCGCGCTGATCGGCGCGCAGATCGCAGCCGCCCTGCCCACCCGCATACTGGGCTGGGTGTTTTCGCTCTTCATCTTCTACTCGGCCACGCAGATGTTTCTGGACCGCAAGCCCAAGCCCTCGCGCACCCTGCCCGGCGGCTGGGGCATGTTCGGCATGGGCAATGTGGTCGGCCTGCTGTCCTCGGTGGTGGGCGCCGGCGGCGCCTTCGTCTCGGTGCCCTTCATGACCTGGTGCAACGTCAAGATCCACCAGGCCGTGGCCACCTCGGCCGCGCTGGGTTTTCCGATCGCGCTGGCCGGCACGCTGGGCTACATCTGGGCCGGGCGCGGCCTGCCGGACATGCCGCCGGGGGCCTTCGGCTACCTCTACCTGCCCGGCCTGCTGGTGATCGCCACGACCAGCATCCTGACCGCACCGCTGGGCGCGCGCACCGCGCACCGCATGGACATCCGTCCGCTCAAGCGCGCCTTTGCCGTCGTGCTCTACATGCTGGCGACTTACTTCCTGATGCGTTGATGCCGCGGGGCTGATAGGTCGGCCCTGTAAGCCACGGATAATCCGGCTTTTATAAGCTCGCACTGAATTCCGAGGAGACAAGAACCCCATGCGCATCACCATCATCGGCCAGCAGGATTTCGGCAAGGCCGTGCTCGAAGCCTTCCTGGCGCGCGGCGACGAGGTCGCCGGCGTGTTCTGCAAACCTGAAAAGCCGGGCGAGAAACCCGATGCCCTGCGCGCCGCCGCCGAGGCGGCCGGGCTCAAGGTCTTCCAGTTCCCCAGCCTCAAGAGCCCGGAGGCCGAGCAGGCCCTGCGCGACCTTGACGTGGACCTGGGCGTCATGGCCTATGTGCTGCAGTTCGCGCCACAGTCCTTCGTGAACATCCCGAAGCACGGCACCATCCAGTACCACCCCTCGCTGCTGCCGAAATACCGCGGCCCCTCCTCGATCAACTGGCCGATCGCCTGCGGCGACAGCGAGACCGGCCTCACCATCTTCCGGCCCACCGACGGCCTGGACGAGGGCCCGGTGATCCTGCAGAAGCGCTGCCCCATCGGCCCCGACGACACATTGGGCGACGTCTATTTCAAGCAGCTCTTCCCGCTGGGTGTGGCCGCCATGCTCGAAGCGGCCGACCTGGTGCTGACCGGCAAGCACAGGGAAGTGGTGCAGGACGAAAGCCAGGCCAGCTACGAAGGCTGGTTCAAGACCGAAGAGTCGAAGATCCACTGGGCCAGCCACGTCGACCAGGTCTACAACCTGATCCGCGCCTGCAACCCGGCGCCCGGCGCCTGGTGCGAGCTGGCCGGCACCCGGGTGTCGATCTTCGACTGCCGCAAGCACCCGGTGCGCACTTTTGGTGCCGTGCGCGGCAAACCCGGTGAGGTGGTGCAGATCACCGAGACCTCCATCTTCATCAACGCCCAGGGCGGCGTGATCGAGGTGCTGCGCCTCAAGCCCGACGGTGGCAAGAAGGTGGATGCCGGTGAGTACGCCCGCAGCCAGGGCCTGCAGGCGATCGCCGAGAAAAAGAGCAGCGCCTGAAAGCCTGGCAGCAAGGATCGTCCTGATGGATCACAAGGGCAGCCGATGGCTGCCCTTGTGTTTTGAGCCCACGAGCGTACGATGGGCCCGGACCGAAAAGCATAAGCACTCATTGATGCATGGGCCAAGGAAAGTGAGTGTTCAAAAGACAGCCTGCGCAGTAGCATCGCCGCTTGCGTTGTGCGCGCGGAGACAAAGAATTTCCCTCGGGGAAAAACGCGTCCGAACCGACTCACAAGCCGGCTGCGCGCATACGCAATATCCCCACTCGGAGAAACCCTAGGGAAGAGTGGAAAATTTTCAAAAGTTGACCGCAATCAAGAGCAATTTCAAGAGAAAATTTCACAGTAGCCACACCGGGCGCTACGAGGCTCCCGAGAGGCTATCGAAGAGTGGTCTTAGCCGATAAACATTTCATCAACAGGAGACAAACAGATGAAAAGCTTTCAAGCCAGAATGAAAACCAAGGTCGTGGCAGCCGCCACCGCCGTCATCGCCGCAGCCGGCCTGAGCGCCCCGCTGTCGGCCATGGCCTGGGAGCCGACCAAGCCGGTCGAGTTCGTGGTGCCCGCTGGTACCGGCGGTGGTGCCGACCAGATGGCCCGTCTGATGCAGGGCATCGTGATCAAGCACAAGCTGATGAACCAGTCCCTGATCGTGGTGAACAAGTCGGGCGGCGCTGGCGCTGAAGGTTTCCTGTCGGTCAAGGAAGCCAAGGGCGATCCGCACAAGATCATCATCACCCTGTCCAACCTGTTCACCACCCCCCTGGCCACCGGTGTTCCCTTCAACTGGAAGGAAATGACACCCGTCTCCATGATGGCGCTGGACCAGTTCGTGCTGTGGGTCAACGCCGATAAGCCGTACAAGACGGCCAAGGAGTACCTGGACGCCGTCAAGGCCGCCGGCCCCAACAAGATGAAGATGGGCGGCACGGGCTCCAAGCAGGAAGACCAGATCCTGACCGTGGGCATGGAAAAGGCCACCGGCACCAAGTTCATCTACATCCCCTTCAAGGGCGGTGGCGAAGTGGCTGTGCAGCTGGTCGGCGGTCACGTCGACTCCAGCGTGAACAACCCGGCCGAAGCCGTGGCCCAGTGGCGTGCCGGCAAGCTGCGCGCCCTGTGCGTGTTCGACGACACCCGCATGCCCTACAAGG
>LNFM01012864.1_pt1 | contig 10842 bp, 13 predicted proteins | sample 596031 | NCBI WGS metagenome assembly LNFM01 (sample SAMN04254537, study PRJNA301005) | activated carbon metagenome | isolation source: dual media filters at the Ann Arbor, Michigan drinking water treatment plant | place: USA: Ann Arbor | reverse complement strand
CCATCTGTTAAGCGAGTGATCTCATGAAAATCAACGCGGTTGAAATCAAGCCGGGTAACATCCTTGAATATGAAGGCGGACTCTGGAAAACCGTTAAGACGGCGCATACCCAGCCTGGCAAGGGCGGTGCGTATATGCAGGTCGAACTTAAAAATCTGCGCGATGGCCGCAAGAACAATATCCGTTTCCGCTCGGCTGAAAGCGTTGAAAAGGTTCGGCTCGACCAAAAGGATTTTCAATTCCTTTATGCTGAGGGCGATAATCTCGTGTTCATGGACAAGGAAACTTATGATCAGGTAACTTTGCCAAGCGACCTGTTGGGTGACGCAGCGGCATTCCTTCAGGACGGCATGGATGTTGTCATGGAAATGTATGACGATGAAGCACTTTCGGTCGCCTTGCCCGACCAGATCGAGGCGATGATTGTCGAGGCCGATGCAGTGGTCAAAGGCCAGACCGCGTCGTCAAGCTACAAGCCAGCAATACTCGATAACGGGGTACGCGTAATGGTGCCCCCATTTATCGGCGCTGGCACGCGCATTGTAGTCGATGTTTATGCCCGGGAATATGTCCGGAAGGCCGACTAATGCCAGCCTTAACCGGTCTTTTGACCATCATGGAAAAAGCCGCGCGTAAGGCGGGCGGCAAATTGCGTCGCGATTTTGGCGAGATCGAACAACTGCAGGTCTCGCAAAAGGGGCCTGCGGATTTCGTTTCGAAAGCCGACGAGCGCGCTGAAGACACGATTTTCCGCGAACTCGAAATCGCGCGTCCCGATTGGGGCTTCCTTATGGAAGAGGGCGGCGAAATTGCGGGCGCGGAAGGTAAGCCGCGTTTCATTGTCGATCCATTGGACGGCACGACTAACTTTTTACATGGCATTCCGCACTTTGCGATCTCCATTGCTGTGCAGGACCCGAAGCCAGACGGGTCTGGCTGGGGCGATATCTTTGCCGGGCTCGTATATAATCCGATAACCGACGAAAGCTTTTGGGCAGAGCGCGGCAAGGGAGCTTATCTCGGGCACAAGCGTCTGCGCGTATCGGCGCGGCGGCAATTGAACGAGGCACTGATTGCCACGGGCACGCCTTATAAAGGCCATGGCGATTTTGATGAATGGTCGAAGATTTTCGCCGCAATCGGGCCGCAAGTTTCAGGAATCCGTCGCTTCGGTGCAGCGAGCCTCGACCTCGCATGGCTCGCGGCGGGCCGCTATGATGGCTTTTGGGAAAGCGGTCTTTCACCTTGGGATAGCGCGGCGGGAGGCCTGCTGGTCCGCGAGGCAGGGGGCTTTGTCACCGACTATCGTGGTCGCAGTCCGCATATTGCCGACGTCCAGGTTTTGGCCGCAAACGACATCCTCCACAGCAAGTTGCATAAACTGTTAGTCGGTGCGCTTAATTTAACAGCAAAATCGACGTAAAAAGCGCGTCTCGGGCCTTGCGGCAGGCCGTTCATGCCCCTAGAGGTGCCGCAGTTTAACGCCCTCAAAAGCGAGTCCGATTTTGACTGATTTGTCGCAATATTTGCCCATACTGCTATTCCTTGTGGTGGCGCTGCTTTTGTCGTCGGCGTTTGTGTTTCTGCCGATGGGCGTTTCGCGGCTTACGGGATCGCATCAGCCTACCGAGGCGAAGCTTGCCGAATATGAATGCGGCTTCCCGGCATTTGAGGATTCGCGCAGCCAGTTCGACGTGCGCTTCTACCTCGTCGCGATCCTATTCATCATCTTCGATCTCGAAGCTGCGTTCCTCTTTCCCTGGGCGGTGAGCCTTGGTGAAACTGGTTGGGTGGGCTGGGGAACCATGATGCTGTTTCTGTTCGAACTGGTTATCGGTTTCATTTACGCTTGGAAAGTGGGAGCACTCGAATGGGAGTGATTGCACCAACGCCAACCGCGCCAGGCGCCGATTTCTTCAAAGACATCGACAGCGAAGTCAGCGACAAGGGCTTTGTCGTCACCACGACTGAGGACCTCTTTAACTGGGCGCGCACGGGCTCGCTATGGCCGATGACCTTTGGTCTGGCATGTTGCGCGGTCGAGATGATCCACGGCTATATGCCGCGTTATGACTTCGAACGCTTTGGCATCGCCCCGCGCGCCAGCCCGCGTCAGTCGGATGTGATGATCGTTGCGGGCACGCTTTGCAACAAGATGGCCCCTGCGCTGCGCAAAGTGTATGATCAAATGTCCGAGCCGAAATATGTTATTTCGATGGGCAGCTGCGCCAATGGCGGCGGCTATTATCATTACAGCTACAGCGTTGTACGTGGATGTGACCGGATTGTGCCGGTGGACATTTATGTTCCGGGATGCCCGCCGACCGCTGAAGCCTTATTGTACGGTATTATGCAACTACAGCGTAAAATCCGCCGAACGGGAACGATTGAACGGTGAACCATTCTGCGCCTCTTATTGAAAAGCCCAAAGGTACCGTTGCTGCGATAAAAAAGGCGCTTGGCCGGGATTTGGTTACGGTCGAGGAGGATTTCGGCGAAGTAGCGCTTTTCGTGAAGCGTGATGCGATAGTCAGCGTCATGACGGCGTTGCGCGATGAGTGCGATTATCAACAGCTGATGGAAATTGCTGGCGTCGACTGGCCCGACCGCGATCCGCGCTTCGAGGTCGTCTATTGCCTTTTGAGTCTTACCAAAAACCACCGCATCAGAGTCCATGTGGCAACCAATGAAGATACACCGGTGCCGTCGGTAACCGGAATCTGGCCCGTCGCTGGCTGGCTCGAGCGTGAAGTGTTCGACATGTACGGCGTGCTGTTTTCGGGCAATACCGATTTGCGCCGTATTCTTACCGACTATGGCTTCACCGGCCATCCGCAGCGCAAGGATTTCCCGCTGACCGGCTATGTCGAGTTGCGTTATTCCGAAGAAGAAAAACGCGTGAAATATGAGCCAGTCCAGTTGGCGCAGGATTTCCGCAATTTCGATTTCCTCAGTCCTTGGGAAGGCGCAGACTATCCGTTGCCGGGTGACGAGAAGGTCATCAAGTCCGGCGAACCACCGCGCGGAACTCCGCCGCAGGTGAATGATCCAAAAACGACCGAAAAGCCTTCACAGACCGGGGCAGGCGCTGCCGCTAATGAAGAGGCAAAGAAGCGTACCGTTCGCAAGCCTAAGGCGGAGAAGCCGCAATGAGCCTCCAGCAAGATCTCGCGCCGACAACAGGTGACGAAGTCATCCAGAACTATACAATCAACTTCGGCCCGCAGCATCCGGCGGCGCACGGTGTGTTGCGGCTCGTCATGGAACTCGACGGCGAAATCGTCGAACGGCTCGACCCGCATATCGGATTGCTCCATCGCGGGACCGAGAAGCTGATCGAGCATAAAACCTATTTGCAGGCGCTCCCCTATTTCGATCGGCTCGATTATGCTTCACCGATGTGCATGGAGCACTCCTACGTGCTCGCAATCGAGAAGTTGCTCGACCTCGAAGTGCCAATCCGCGCGCAATATCTTCGGGTATTGTTTGCCGAGCTGACCCGGATCAAGAACCATACCCTCAATATCGCGCACCACATTCTCGATGTTGGCGCGATGACCCCAGGGTTGTTGTTGTATGAAATCCGCGAAGATATCATGGGCTTTTACGAACGCGCCAGCGGTGCACGGATGCACGCTGCATGGTTTCGCCCCGGCGGCGTGCATCAGGACGTGCCGTTGAAGCTACTCACCGACATTGCCGACTGGCTTGATGAGCGGATGCCGCGCCTGTTCGAAGACGCAATTGCGCTCGTTGCCGACAACCGCATTTTCAAACAACGCAATGTCGATATCGCCATCGTGTCGAAAGAAGACGCGATCAAATGGGGCTTTTCTGGCCCGATGATCCGCGGTGCTGGTATCGCTTGGGATATCCGCAAGTCGCAGCCTTATGACGTCTACGCCAAGATGAATTTCGACATCCCCGTCGGCACGCGCGGCGATTGTTATGACCGGTTCATGGTTCGAGTCGAGGAAGTGCGCCAGTCGGTCCGCATCATGAAACAGTGCCTGCAACAAATGCCCGAAGGACCGGTATGCAGCGATGACCGCAAGATCGTGCCGCCCAAGCGCGCCGAGATGAAGCAGTCGATGGAAGCTTTGATCCACCATTTCAAACTCTACACCGAAGGCTTCAAGGTTCCCGCTGGCAGCGTCTATGTTGCGACCGAAAGCCCCAAGGGCGAATTCGGCGTTTATCTGGTATCGGACGGCACCAACAAACCCTATCGCTGCAAGATCCGCCCGACCGCCTTCTCGCATTTGCAGGCGATGGATTTCATGTCGCGCGGACATATGCTGGCCGATACCACCGCGATTTTGGGCGCGCTCGATATCGTGTTCGGGGAGTGTGACCGGTGATATTGCGCGAACTTTTGATCCTCGTGCTGGCCTTGGCAGGTTTTGCATCCGGTGTTGCTGCTTATCTCGTTGTCTTTCATGGTACTGCGACGGTGAAAGACGTCCTTTCGATTTCTGCTGCAGCGACTATTGGCCTTTATGTTGGTCGTTATGTCGAAAGAGGGCTGAACCGTGGCTGACGCAGCACATTTACCAGATGAAACCGAAACCCGCGCGAAGTGGGGCGGTTTTTCCTTTGCTCCGGATTATAAGGCGAAGGCTGATATTTACATCGGCCGTTACCCCGCCGGGCGTCAGCAATCGGCGGTAATGGCGTTGCTCGATCTTGCCCAGCGGCAAGTGGGTGATGAAACGCAAACTCAGGGCTGGCTGCCGGTGCCGGTGATCGAGTATGTCGCGCAGTATCTCGGCATGCCGTACATGCGTTGCTATGAGGTCGCGACCTTCTACACCATGTACAATCTTGCACCCGTTGGCCGATTCCATGTGCAAGTGTGCGGCACAACGCCGTGTATGTTGCGCGGGTCCGATGATATCATCGCGGCCTGCAAGAACCGTGGCCTCGTCAAGGGCGCGACTACGCCCGACGGAATGTTTACTTTGTCCGAAGTCGAATGCCTCGGCAACTGCGCGTCGGCACCAATGGTGCAGATCAATGACGATAATTATGAAGACCTCGATTACGACAGCATGACCGGCATCCTCGCCGATCTCGCCGATGGCAAGCAGCCCAAGATCGGCACGCAATTGCCCGGACGGCACACGGTCGAACCTTATGGTGGGCCGACTAGTCTGCAGGCGATGGTTGAAAGCAACCATGACTATCGGGGGGAATATTGATGGAATTCTTGCCGCTCATCGGAGTGCTGGTCGCCGTTTTCATCGCCTGGAAGTTGCTGACAGGCATTGTTAAACTCGCCGTCATCGGACTGCTGATCGCAGGTGCGGCTTGGTTTCTGCTTGGAGGCATCGCATGAGCCTGCAGGACAAAGACCGCATCTTTACCAACCTCTACGGCTATCAGGACTTCGGCCTGAAAGCAGCGCAGGTGCGAGGCGATTGGGACAAGACTGCCGACCTCATGAAGGTTGGGCAGGACGCGATAATCGATGAAGTCAAAGCCTCTGGCCTGCGCGGACGTGGCGGCGCGGGGTTCCCGACGGGAATGAAGTGGAGCTTCATGCCCAAGGCACCGACGCCCGAACGCCCCAATTTCCTTGTTATCAACGCCGATGAATCCGAGCCCGGCAGCTGCAAGGACCGCGAAATCATCCGCCACGATCCGCACAAGCTGATCGAAGGTGCGCTGATCGCCGGGTTCGCGATGCGTGCGCGGGCGGCCTATATCTACATTCGCGGCGAGTATATTTTCGAAGCCAAAGTTCTCGAAAAGGCAGTTGCTGAAGCCTATTCGGCGGGACTGCTTGGCAAAAACGCCGCGAAGTCGGGCTATGATTTCGACGTCTTCGTCCATCGCGGCGCTGGCGCCTATATCTGCGGTGAAGAAACCGCGATGATAGAAAGCCTTGAAGGCAAAAAGGGCCAACCTCGCCTGAAACCTCCATTCCCCGCAGGCGCAGGTCTCTATGGCTGTCCGACGACGGTCAACAATGTCGAAAGCATCGCGGTGGTTCCCACTATCCTGCGGCGCGGCGCGGCGTGGTTCAAAAGCTTTGGCCGCGAGAATAACCACGGCACCAAGCTGTTCCAGATTTCGGGTCATGTCGAAAAGCCCTGCGTCGTCGAAGAAGAAATGAGCATCCCGTTCCGCGAGCTGATCGAAAAGCATTGCGGTGGCATAAGGGGCGGATGGGACAATCTGCTCGCGGTCATCCCCGGCGGATCGTCGGTGCCATTGGTGCCCGCCGCGATGATGATGGACGTGCCAATGGATTTTGACGGCTGTAAGGAAGTCGGCTCTGGCCTTGGCACCGCAGCGATCATCGTAATGGACAAATCCACCGACATCGTCCGCGCCATCTCGCGGCTTTCCTATTTCTACAAGCACGAAAGCTGCGGCCAGTGCACGCCGTGCCGTGAAGGCACTGGCTGGATGTGGCGCGTGATGGAACGGATGCGCGAAGGCAATGCCGACATATCGGAAATCGACACCTTGTTCGAAGTGACCAAGCAGGTTGAAGGCCACACCATCTGCGCACTTGGCGATGCAGCGGCATGGCCTATCCAGGGGCTGATCAAGCATTTCCGCCCCGAAATGGAGCGGCGTATTGTTGAGAAGCAAGGTGATATGCTGGAGGCGGCGGAATGATGCGTAAATCGTTATTTTTTGCTTTGGGCTTGCCGGTATTTGCGGCTTCGGCTTTGGCGCAGACATCGCCCGAGCGCGCGGATGACGATTTGCCGGCTCGTCGTGATACCGGAATCGAAAAAACGATGCAGGACGCCGAACGCCAACGTGCCGCGGACCGAACGGATCAAAACACTATCATTTCCACCCCTGAAGCGCGATTGGCATTGCATAAGGCGGCGGCGTGTCTGGCGCAGTCGAGCGGTAACGAAGCACGCGATTTGCTAAAAATGGACTTTCGTTCAAAACAATATCGTACAAAAATGGACCGGCTATTTGACAACAACCGCCCCTGTCTTCGCGGTGTCCGGTATTTGCGCTCCAACCGGCTCTTAGTGGCCGGTGATTTGGCAGAACATTTATTTGCATCGGCACCACAAAAATTAAATGTGCGTTTGGCGGCTATTCCAACGGACAAACCCTCAAAACCACGGACAGATATGGACCGTGTTGCGATGTGCGTTGCAAGATCGGACCCCGATAATGTCGCGCGATTATTTGGTACAGGTGTTGCAACTGCTTCAGAAACCACGGCATCTGGCTTGCTGACGCCTGCATTGAACGCCTGCAACAGCACCGGAAAAGCAATTTCTGTCAGCCCGTCCGGTCTGCGCGCGATGCTGGCAACGGCAAGTTTTCGTTTGATTGAAGGGCAAGACGGCTAATGCCTAAAGTCACCGTAGACGGCCTCGAAATTGAAGTTCCAGCAGGCGCTACCGTCTTGCAGGCGTGCGAGATGGCCGGGAAAGAAATTCCGCGTTTTTGCTATCACGAGCGGCTGTCCATCGCGGGCAATTGCCGCATGTGTCTTGTTGAGGTTGCCCCCGGGCCGCCCAAGCCGCAGGCAAGCTGCGCGCTACCCGCGACCGAAGGCCAGATCATCCGCACCGACAGCGCGATGGTCAAAAAGGCGCGTGAAGGGGTGATGGAATTCCTGCTCATTAACCACCCACTCGACTGCCCGATTTGCGATCAGGGCGGCGAGTGCGATTTGCAGGACCAGAGCGTCGCTTATGGCCGCGGCGCATCGCGCTATGACGAGAACAAGCGCGCGGTTACCGAGAAATATATGGGGCCGCTGGTCAAGACGACGATGACCCGCTGCATTCAGTGCACGCGCTGCATTCGCTTTGCCGAAGAAGTGGCCGGCATCGAAGAAATCGGCGCAATCGGGCGCGGCGAGAATATGCAGATCACCAGCTATCTCGAACGCGCGGTGACCAGCGAACTGTCGGGCAATGTGGTTGACCTATGCCCAGTCGGCGCACTGACGTCAAAGCCCTATGCGTTCGAAGCGCGGCCGTGGGAATTGAAGAAAACGCCGAGCATCGACGTGATGGACGCGGTCGGCACCAACATCCGTCTCGACAGCCGGGGCAGGGCCGTGCTGCGCGCGTTGCCGCGCATCAATGACGATGTGAACGAGGAATGGGCGTCGGACAAAACCCGCCACGCAGTCGATGGGCTGATGCACCGGCGTTTGGACAAGCCTTATGTGCGGCGCGATGGCAATTTGGTGGCGGTAAGCTGGGCCGAGGCGTTTGAAGCAGTTCGCGCAAACTGGTCGGGCGAGGCGGCAGTAATCGCAGGCGATCAGGTCGATTGTGAAACGATGTTTGCCGCGCGCGAACTGGCAGGTTCTGCTATGCTCGAAGGGCGTCAGACCGGATTGGCTTACGACACGTCGAGCCTGAGCGCGGTCAATTTCAACACGACGATTGCCGGCATTGAAAATGCCGATGTGATTTTGCTGGTCGGCAGCGATTTGCGCCGTGAAGCGCCGCTCGTGAATACACGCATCCAGAAAGCTGTTCGCAAGCGCGGCGCGAAGGTATTTGCGATCGGGCCTGTGACGGACCTGACCTACAAGGTCGAATGGCTAGGGGATGATCTAGGCGCGCTGGCGAAAGCGCCGAAGGTATTGGCCGAAGCGCTCAAGACAGCCGAACGCCCTGCGATCATCGTCGGTGGCGGCGCTCTTCGCTACGAAGGCGTCCACGGTGCGGCATTGGCTTTCGCCAAGAAGTTCAAGCTTGTCCGCGACGGGTGGAACGGTTTCAATGTCCTGCATTTTGCAGCGGCGCGCATGGGCGGCCTGATGCTCGGCTTTGCGCATGACGGCGGGATCAAGGCGCTGGCGGCGAAGAAACCAAAGCTCACCTTCTTCCTCGGCGCGGACGAGGTCGATTATGCGCTCTTCGCTGACAGCTTCAAAATCTATGTCGGCCATCATGGCGACAATGGCGCACATTTTGCCGACGTCATCCTGCCCGGAGCGGCTTATAGCGAAAAATCGGGCACTTATGCAAATCTCGAAGGCCGCGTCCAGCGCGGCGAACGCGCGGTATTCCCGCCTGGTGATGCGCGCGAGGATTGGGCGATTTTCCGGGCGCTTTCGGATGTGCTCGGAAAGCGTTTGCCGTTCGACAGTGTCGAAGCCCTTCGCACCGAAATGTCCAAAGCAGTTCCCGCATTGGGCGTTGAAGGCCTTGCCAATTACGGTTGGTCCGAACCCAAGTTGCCATCGACCGTCAGCGGCAAGATCGCGGACTATCCCATCAAGGATTTCTACCTGACCAATGCCATCTGCCGCGCGTCGGAAACGATGCGGCGTTGCTCGGCGGAGTTGGTACATAATGAGCAGTTTCTGGAGGCGGCGGAATGACCTCCTTCTTCCAATCTATCGGCTTGTCGTACGAAGGCGCATGGTTCACCGCGACCATCGCGGGCATCCTACTCATAGCGTTCCCGTTGATGCTAGCGGTCGCGCTCATCATTTACTCTGAGCGCAAGCTCTGGGCCGCCTTCGCGCTTCGCAAGGGCCCGAATGTCGTCGGGCCTTTCGGTATCCTCCAGTCCTTCGCCGATGGCCTTAAGGTCTTCCTGCAGGAAACGATCATCCCGTCTGCGTCGAACCGGGGGCTTTTCCTGATCGCACCGATCATCACCTTCACCGTCGCGTTGATGGCGTGGGCGGTTATCCCATTCGATTACGGGGTCGTGCTCAGCGACATCAATGTAGGCCTACTCTACGTCCTCGCGATCAGCAGTCTGGGCGTTTACGGGATCATCATCGCGGGCTGGGCGTCGAATTCCAAATATCCGTTCTATTCGTCAATGCGCGCCGCTGCACAGATGATCTCTTACGAAGTATCGATCGGTTTCATCCTTATCTGCGTCGTCCTTTGGGCTGGCACGTTCAACATGGGGGGCATCATTGAGGGCCAGAAAGGCCACATCTTCGGCTTCATCAACGCTTACGGATTTAACCCGTTGCTGTTCCCGATTGCGGTGATGTTCCTGATCAGCTCAATGGCCGAAACCGCGCGCGCGCCTTTCGATTTGACTGAAGCGGAGAGCGAAATCGTCGCGGGTTACCAGACCGAATATTCGTCGATGGCCTTCGCGCTCTTCTGGCTCGGCGAATATGCCAATGTGCTCCTGATGTGCGCGCTCAATGCGATCCTGTTCTGGGGCGGGCATTTGCCGCCGGTCGATTGGGCGCCACTGTACTTGGTGCCGGGCATCATCTGGTTTTTCGCCAAGATCCTCGTGATGTTTTTCATCTTCGCGTGGGTCAAAGCCACGGTGCCGCGTTACCGCTATGACCAATTGATGCGTCTGGGTTGGAAGATATTCCTGCCGATTTCGCTGTTCTGGGTCTTCTTGGTTAGCGGTTATCTCATGTACATAGGGCATTTCGAATGACCACCATCGCCCACCTCATCAAATCCTTCACTTTGTGGGAATTTATCAAGGCGCATCTCATTACCTTGCGCTATTTCTTCAAGCCCAAGGCGACGATCAATTATCCGTTCGAGAAGAATCCGCTGTCCCCGCGTTTTCGCGGTGAGCATGCTCTGCGGCGCTATCCCAATGGCGAGGAACGCTGCATCGCGTGCAAATTGTGCGAGGCGGTGTGTCCGGCGCAGGCTATCACCATCGAGGCGGAACCGCGCGAGGACGGAAGCCGCCGCACCACACGTTACGATATAGACATGACCAAGTGCATCTATTGCGGTTTCTGTCAGGAAGCGTGCCCGGTCGATGCCATCGTCGAGGGACCGAATTTCGAATATGCGACCGAAACGCGTGAAGAATTGCTCTATGACAAGGACAAGCTGCTTTCGAATGGTGACAAATGGGAACGCGCACTCGCCGCGAACCTTGCCG
>LNFM01019283.1_pt1 | contig 10843 bp, 11 predicted proteins | sample 596031 | NCBI WGS metagenome assembly LNFM01 (sample SAMN04254537, study PRJNA301005) | activated carbon metagenome | isolation source: dual media filters at the Ann Arbor, Michigan drinking water treatment plant | place: USA: Ann Arbor | reverse complement strand
AGCCGTTGTTCTTGGCCCAGTTGATGAAGTCGCCCACGATCAAAAAGTAGCCCGGGAAGCCCATGTTCAGGATCGTGTTGATCTCGAACTCCAGCCTCTCCACGTAGCGCGGGCGCTCGGCGTCGCGCCTGGCCGGGTCGGGGTACAGGTGGGCCAGGCGCTCCTCCAGTCCCTCGAACGACGACTGGCGGAAGAAGTCCGCCATCGGCATCGGCACACCATCGATCAGCGGCGTGGGGAAGTTGGGCAACTGAGGCTTGCCCAGCACCAGCGTGAGGTTGCAGCGTTTGGCGATCTCCAGCGTGTTGGCCAGGGCTGAGGGCACGTCGGCAAACAGCGCGCCCATCTGCTCGGCGCTCTTGAAATACTGCTCGCGGGTGAAGCGGCGCACGCGCCGGTTGTTGCCCAGGATCTCACCCTCGGAAATGCACACGCGCGCTTCGTGCGCCTCGTAGCCATCGGGCTCCAGAAACTGCACCGGGTGCGTGGCCACCACCGGGAGGTGCAGGCGCGCGGCGAGTTGCACGGCCTGCGTCACGTGGCGCTCGTCGTCGGCGCGTCCGGCGCGCTGCAGCTCGATGTAAAAGCGGTGGGTGAACAGCGTGGAGAGTTGCAGCGCCATGTCGGTCGCACGCTGCGTGTCGCCCTGCATCAGCGCCTGCCCCACCGGGCCGGCCTGCGCGCCCGACAGCATGATCAAGCCGGCGTTGCACTCCCGCAGCCAGTCGCGGTGCACCAGCGCCTGCCCACGTCCTTCGTTGCGCGTCCACGCGCGGGCGAGCAGTTCGCTCAGGTTCAGGTAGCCCTGGTGGTCCTGCACCAGCAGCAGCACGCGGGGGGCGGCGGGCTGGTGACTGCCGGGCATGGCGCCCGGGGTCTCTTCGGTGAAGCCCTGCAGCATCACCTCGGCGCCGATGATGGGCTTGACCCCCACACCGCGCGCGGCCTTGTTGATGGCCAGGGCGGGCTGGCGGTCGGCGGCCGCGGCGGCCACGACTTCGTCGATGCGGTTGGTGCCGTCGACGACGGAGAATTCGGTGTGCAGGCGCAGGTGTAAGAACATCGCCCCATTTTAGGAGCCGGCATCCCTTGCCACGGCCTCAGGGCAGCGGTGTCACATCTTCTTTCAGGATGTGCAGCACTTCGGACCGGAACTCACGCATGTAGAGGATGGCGACCACCGCGAGGGTCGCCAGCACCATCGACAGCGGGGACACGAACCAGGCCAGTGCCGCGAACGAAAAGTAGTACGCGCGCAGGCCGTCGTTGAAGGTCTCGGCGGCCGCACCCACCATGGCGGCTGCGCGCCGCGCGTAGTGTTCGCGGTCGAACTTGCCCGCGTCAAAGTCTTCGGCTGAGGGCATGGCGCCGATCACCAGCGCCACAAAGGTGTACTGCCGCATGCACCACGAAAACCGGAAGAAGGCGTACACGAAGATCGCCACCATCACGAGGATCTTGAACTCGAAGACGATGAGCGTCGTGGTTTGCGCGAACGGGATCTCGCTCATCAACTCGGTGGCTTTGTCGGTGGTGCCCAGCAAGGCAAACAGACCACCGATGACCAGGATGGAGGTGGACGAGAAGAACGCGGGGGTGGTGGACAGCGTCTGCGTGATCACACCATCGAGCATGCGCGGATCGCGCGAAGTGGCCTGGGTCATCCAGTAGCCGCGGTAGCGGTTGGTGGTCTGGATCAGCGAACCCTTTTTTCGTCCCCAGACGCGGGCAAACCAGGCGTAGCCGGTCCACAACGCAAAAAAGCAGACCAGCGCCAGCCAGTCTGCCCAGGGAATGATGCTCAGGAATTTCATCCGGCGAATGTTACGCCGCAGGAACCCTGGATCAGGCCTTCAAGCCTTGAATTTCGCCGCCGTCGCAGCGACGCGCTCACCGAACAAACGAGCCGTTTCCAGATCACCTGGCAACATCTCGTTGGCGCCGGCGTCCGACGGGCTTTGCGCCATGGCACCAGCGAACGAGCCGACGTAGTTCACGTCGTTGCGCTGCGCCGCCTTGCTGTTCGAAGGCATCAGGCCGGTGCCGACCCAGATGCCGCTGTGCTGCATGGCCAAGGTGAACTGTTGGTGAAGCCGGCAAAGACCTTGTCTTTCCACTGCTGGCTGAACCAGGGCTTGCTGGTGGCGTCGGCAAACTTCTTGAACTGCCAGCTCACGGTGCCCATGTAAGTGGGCGAGCCCATGATGATCGCGTCGGCCGCGGCCAAGGTTTCCCAGCCGCCTTCGGGCAGATTGCCTTCGGCGTCAATGGCGAGCAACTCGGCGCCGGCGCCGTCGGCGACCGATTGCGCCATGCGCTGGGTGTGGCCGTAGCCGGAGTGGTAAACAACAACAACTTTGGTCATGGGATGGCTTTCAGAAAAAGCGCCCTTCGCAAGTCGGGCGCGGGTTGAAGGAAAAGCGGGATTGTGTGGGCTTCAGGCCTTGCGGCGGGCGTCCACGCTGAATGCACCAGCGCCGAAGGCGGCCAATGCCAGCAGGCCACCGACCACACCGATGTTCTTCATGAACATCAGCTGCTGCACCATCTGCTGCTCGGCGGGCAGCGCCCAGTAGGCGTGGAAGAAAAACGAGGCCACCAGCGTGAAGCCGGCCAGTGCCAGGGCCGCCCAACGGGTGCCGAAACCAATGATCAGCGCGATGCCGCCGAGCACCTCGACCGCGATGGCAATGGCGGCGCCCAGCTCGGGCATGGGCAGGCCGACCGACCCGATGTAGCCGGCTGTGCCGGCGAAGCCGCCGATCTTGCTGATGCCGGCGGGCAAAAAGAGGGCTGCGAGCAACAGGCGGGCCAGCAGGGCGAAGGGGTTTTGCAGAGCGTTCATGAAAAGTCCTTGGGGTCAAAAAAACAGGATTGAAAGATTCAGGCGGCGAGGTCGAACACCAGCACTTCGGCATCGTTGCCGTTGGCCAGCTGGAGTTGGCTCTCAGCAGCCAGCACCGCGGCGTCACCGCCCTGGAGCGTTTCGCCGTTCACATCGAGCGAGCCGCGCACCAGATGCACATAGGTCTTGCGCGCCGGGTTCAGGGCCAGTTCGGCGGTCTCAAGACCATCGAACAAACCGGCGTACATGGCCGCATCGGCGTTGATGTGCACCGAGCCGTCGGCGCCGCCGTTGGACGCCACCAAGCGCAACTTGCCGCGCTTCTGGTCGTCGGCAAAACTTTTCTGCTCGTAACCCGGCTCGATGCCCGTCACGTTGGGCTCGATCCAGATCTGCAGGAAGTGCGTGGTGCTGTTGGGCGCGTGGTTGAACTCGCTGTGGCGCACGCCGCTGCCCGCACTCATGCGCTGCACGTCGCCGGGCGGAATGCCTTTGACGTCGTAGCTGATGATTTCCATGTCGCGGTGGCCGTGGGTGCCGAAGCCGGTGCCCGGGGCGATGCGGTCTTCGTTGATCACGCGCAGGTTGCCCCAACCCATCCAGGCCGGGTCAAAGTAGTCGGCAAACGAGAATGAGTGAAAGCTCTTGAGCCAGCCGTGGTCGGCATGGCCGCGTGCATCGGAGCGTCGAATCTGGAGCATGGTGTGGTCCTTTCCATCGGGGAGTGGCGCCGCTGAAACCGGGTGGATTTCGTTGGCATGGGACGAATTGTGGGTGGGCGCATGGACTTTGAGACTGCACGGATTTGATGGCATCATTCAAACCGTTTGAACAGTCAGCCTTCACCACCATGGCCACTTCCACCCCGCGCGCTGCCCTGTCCCCCGAAAACCTGGGCCTTCTGGAGGCCGTGGCGCGGCTGGGCAGCATGGCCGCCGCCGCGCGCGAGGTCGGCATGGTGCCGAGCGCGCTGACCTACCGCATCCGCCAGGTGGAAGACGCGCTGGATGTGCTCCTGTTCGACCGCAGCGCGCGCCGCGCCGTGCTCACGCCGGCGGGCGCCGAGCTGCTGCGCTCGGGCCAGTACCTGCTGAACGAACTTGACGCGGTGGCGCAGCGCGTCAAACGCGTGGCCACGGGCTGGGAGCCGCAGCTCACCATCGCCGCCGATGCGATCATTGCGCGCGCCACGCTGTTCGAACTCTGCGAGGCCTTCTACGCCGAAGGCGCACCCACGCGCTTGAAGCTGCGCGCCGAAACGCTCTCGGGCACGGCGGAGGCGCTGCAAATGGGCCAGGCCGACCTGGCTCTGGGCGTGCCCAGCGACCTTTCGCTGCCCGAAATCCAGTCGGCACCATTGGGTCCGATCACCTTCGTCTATGCGGTGGCACCCCACCACCCTTTGGCAGCCGCGAACCACAGCCTGTGCGACGAAGAGCTGCGCGAACACCGCGCCGTGGCGGTGGCCGACAGCACGCAACGCGGGCGCGGCGTCACCCACAACCTCTTGCCCGGGCAGGACGTGTTCACGGTGCCCACCATGCAGCACAAGCTCGAAGCCCAGCTGCGCGGCCTGGGCGCCGGCTTCCTGCCGCTGCCGCTGGCGCAGCCTTTCATTGCGGCCGGCCGGCTGGTGGTGAAACAGGTGCAGCGCCCCGATCGCAGCCTGGGCGTGGCCTATGCGTGGCGCCTGTCCCGCACCGCGAGCGAGATGGGTCGCGCGCTGCGCTGGTGGCTTGATCACTTGCAGACGCCGCAAACGCGAGCGGCACTGCTCAACCACCACCACCAGACCTGATCTCGATGCCGGCCCGCATTCCGCAGGCGGGCTGCTACAGTCAACAGCACACGATCCAGCCCGAGCAAGCGTCACCCAGAAAGCGCCCCGAGACATGACCACCGCCAAAAAATCCCGCGCATCCAAAACCCCTGTTCCCCGAAGCGCCCAAGTGCCGGGCTTGCAGATCGCCGTGGTGGGTGGCGGCATGGCGGGTGTGGTCTGTGCACGCACGCTGGTTCAAGCGGGGCATCGCGTCACGCTGTTCGAGAAGAGCCGGGGCCTGGGCGGTCGCATGTCGACCCGGCGCACCGAGTTCGGCGGCTTCGACCACGGCTCGCAGTATTTCACCGTGCGCGACCAACGCTTCGAGACCGCGCTGCGCAGCAACGCCACCTCGGTCGTGCGCCCCTGGAGCGCCAGCACCGTGCGCGTGCTCGACGAGTTCGGCCATGTGCTGGCCAGCGCACCACCCCCCACCGAGCCGCATTTCGTGGCCTCGCCCGGCATGAACGCGCTGGTGGGTCTGTGGGGCCAGCCGCTGGCCGCCAGCACCCTGCTCGACACCCGCGTGACCCAGATCGAGCGCGACGCCCTGCACGCCGAACAATGGCAATTGCGCACCGAAGACAGTGCCGGCGGTCAGCAAGTCGTGGGTGGCTTCGACCGCGTGGTGCTGGCCATGCCGCACCCGCAGGTGCACGACCTGCTGCGCGCCTCGGGACTCGCACCCGAACTGCGGCAGGCGCTGGCTCCTGTGCACGTGGCCCCCTGCTGGACGCTCATGGTGGCCTACCCGCAGGCCATGCAGCCCGGCCTGGCCCACCTGGGCCCGCAATGGAATGCGGCACGCAGCACGCACCACCGCATCAGCTGGCTGGCGCGCGAGTCGAGCAAGCCCGGTCGCGACCCCATCGAACGCTGGACCATCCAGGCCAGCCCGGCCTGGTCCACCAAACACCTGGAAGACGACGCCGAGCGCGTGAAAGCCAAGCTGCTCAAGGGCTTTGCCGAGATCACCGGCATCCGCGCCACGCCCACCTTCGCGGTGGCGCACCGCTGGCGCTTCGCGCAAACGCAGACCCCGCTGGGCAAGAGCCACCTGTTCGACAAGGCGCTGGGCATCGGCGCCTGTGGCGACTGGTGCCTGGGCCACCGGGTTGAAGACGCGTTTGTCTCCGGCCTCGAAATGGCGCTCGAACTCGCCTGAAGCCCTGCCTTCCTGCGTCCGCTCATCCTGAGCCTGTCGAAGGATCGAAGCCCCGCCCAGATGGCCACCTACCGGGGCAGGTTCGCCCCCTCCCCCACCGGCCCGCTGCACGCGGGCTCACTCGTTGCCGCGCTGGCCAGCTGGCTGGACGCCCGCGCCCACAACGGCAGTTGGGTGGTGCGCATCGAGGACGTGGACACGCCGCGCTGCGTGCCTGGATCGGATCAACGCATCCTGCAGCAACTCGCCACCTGCGGCCTGGTGAGTGACGAACCGGTGATCTGGCAGTCGCAACGCGGGCCCCGCTACCAACAGGCGCTGAACCAACTCGTCGAACACGGCCATGCTTACCCATGCGGCTGCTCGCGCAAGGACATCGAGGCGGTCCTGCAAGCACAAGGCACCCACCGCGAGCGCCACCACATCGCGGTCTATCCCGGCACCTGTCGGCCAGCCAACGGGGGCCTGCAAGGCCCGTCCGCGCGCGCCTGGCGCTTCCAGCTCCCCGGAGGGGCCGAGGTGCACTGGACCGACCGCCGCCTCGGCCCACAGACGCAAAACGTCGCCACCGACGTCGGCGACTTCGTCCTGAAACGCGCCGACGGCCTCTGGGCCTACCAGCTGGCCGTGGTGGTGGACGACGCGGAGCAAGGCATCACCCATGTGGTGCGTGGTGAAGACCTGACCGACAACACCGCTCGCCAGATCGTGCTGCAACGCGCCCTGGGTCTGCCCACACCTGCCTACATGCACATGCCACTGGTGATGGGCGCCAACGGCGAAAAACTGAGCAAACAGAACGGGGCCCAGCCGCTCGACCTCACCGACCCCATGCAGGCGCTGAACGCGGCAGCAGGCACGCTGGGGCTGCCCACCCACACAGGCGGCTTGACCCAGGCACTGGCTGCATGGACCCGGGCGTGGGCGGCCTAAAATTCACGCCTTTGCCGACCAGAGCCACCCCATGACCGACCCCCGCCACGCGCAGCCGCGCACCCCACCCAGCGAAGCGCCCTACTTGCGGGAGGTGAAAAGCTATGTCCTGCGGGCAGGTCGCATGGGGCCCGGGCAGGCACGCGCCTTCGAGCAACACGGCCCGCGCTTTCTCTTGAACTACACACCCGGACCGTTTGACGCGACCGCCGCCTTTGGCCGCAGCGCGCCGCTGGTCCTGGAAATCGGCTTCGGCATGGGCGGTGCCACCGCGCACATTGCGGCGGTGCGGCCCGGCGACAACTTCCTGTGCTGCGAGGTTCACGAGCCCGGCGTCGGTGCGCTGCTCAAGCTGGTGGGCGAACAGGGCCTGGAGAACATCCGCATCCTGCGCCACGACGCGGTGGAGGTGCTCAACAACATGCTCGGCGAAGCAAGCCTGGACGGCGTGCACATCTTTTTCCCTGACCCCTGGCACAAGAGCCGCCACCACAAGCGCCGCCTGATCCAGCCGGCGTTTGCGAGCCAGCTCGCGCGCCACCTCAAACCCGGCGGCTACCTGCACCTGGCCACCGACTGGGAACCCTATGCCCACCAGATGCTGGAGGTGCTGAGCGCCGAGCCGCTGCTGCAGAACACCGCCGAGCCCGGCGGCAACGGCTTTGTGCCCCAGCCGGATTACCGGCCGCTCACCAAGTTTGAAAACCGGGGCTTGAAGCTCGGCCACGGGGTGTGGGACCTGGTGTTCCGCCGGGCCTGAAAACCCGGCCCACCCACGTGGCACGCCCGCCGAAGAGTCCAGACATCCCCGCACGCCACGGCGTATCCGCCAGTTGCGTGGCGCTTCCCCACGCCAAGGGAGCTCCCTGGCCGCTGCTGCTGGACTTCCTCGCTGAGCGACTCCATGGGGTGGACCGAGCGGCCTGGGCCGAACGCATGGCGCGCGGAGAGGTGCTGGACGACTCCGGCCAGGCCCTGCCGCCCCGCACACCCTTTCTGCCCGGTGCGCGCGTCCACTACTACCGCCACCTCGACGGCGAACCCACCATCCCGTTTGAAGAGACGGTGCTGTTTCAGGACGACCACCTGCTGGTGGCCGACAAGCCGCATTTTTTGCCGGTGACACCGGGCGGGCGCTACGTGCAGCAAAGCCTGCTGGTGCGCCTGAAACGCCGCACCGGCATCGACACACTCAGCCCCATCCACCGCATCGACCGCGAAACCGCGGGACTTGTGCTGTTCAGTGTGCGCCCGCAAGACCGCAACGCCTACCAGGCCCTGTTTCGCGACCGCGCGGTGCACAAGACCTACGAAGCCATCGCCCCCCACCGCCCCGCGCTCAGTTTCCCGCTCAGGCGGCGCAGCCAGATCGAGGAAGACAGCACACGCTTCTTTCGCATGGTCGAGACCGACGGCGAGCCCAACAGCGAAACGCTGATCGAATGCACCGAGGTGCACGGTGACTGGGCGCGCTACACGCTCTCACCGGTCACGGGCAAGCGGCACCAACTGCGCGTGCACATGAACGCGCTGGGCGCGCCCATCGCGGGTGATCAGTTCTACCCGAAGGTGCTGCGGGGGCCGGACGACGACGAAGACTTTGCCGAACCGCTGCGGCTGCTGGCGCGCGGCATCTGTTTCAACGACCCGGTCACGGGCTTGGAGCGGCGCTTCAACAGCGGGCAGACCATGGCGTGGCCGGACACCGGGTTCCGGGCGTGATGCGCAGCGATCGTCCCGACGCGGTCGGCCCGCGTGGCCGTCAGGCGCGTGTGTCCAGCAGCGAGCCCAGGACGGCATCCTGCGTCTGCACCGTGCGCAAATTGGCGGTGAAGCTGTAGAGGCTCATGCGCTGGTCGACCAGGTCTTCGGCCAGGCGATCGAAGCCGTCCGCACCCTGTGCCTGTGTGGCCGGCTCCCGGACGACCAGTGCGTTCACGCCACCCGAGCCGGGCTGGGCGGTCTGCGCCACCTGCTGACGCCTGAAACCGGGCGTCTGCAGGTTCGCCACGTTGTGCGCGCTGGTGTCCAGCCGCCATTGAGCCGCACGCATGCCGCTGAGGCCGGTGAATGCTGCAGAGGTGCTGGAAGAAACGGCAAGTGACATATCGAAGTGTGGGACGGACACACGGAATTCCGTCTGTCTCCCCTCGGCTATCGGCATGCCAACACGCCTCTGAAGCCCGCCGGCGTCCCGCCCGACGAGCGGTGCGTCGGGTGCGTCACACTCAAGCGGGGAGCAGATCCGCCAGCAAGCGGCTCACGTGCACGGCCTCGCGTTGCGCGCCATCGGCGATCTGGTGGCGGCAGCTGGTGCCGTCGGCCACCACGATGGCGTTGGGCACGGCACGCACCGCCGGCAGCAGGCTGAGTTCGGCCATCTGCATCGACACCTCGAAGTGCGAGGCCTCGTAACCGAAACTGCCGGCCATGCCACAGCAACTGCTCTCGATCAGCTGCGGCTGGGCGCCGGGAATCCAGCGCAGCACCTCCAGGATGGGTGAGACCGCGTCGAACGCTTTCTGATGGCAGTGCCCGTGGAGCAGCACCGGCCGGTCCACCGCCTTGAGCTGTGCTTTCAAACGCTCCAGCCGACCCGCCTTGGCTTCGCGCGCCAGAAACTCTTCAAACAACCAGGCGTGCTCGGCAATCTGTTGCGGCGCGGATCCCAGGCCCATCACCAGCAGCTCGTCGCGCAGCGTGAGCAGGCACGAAGGTTCCAGCCCGACGATGGCGATGCCCTTGTGCGCAAACGGCAGCAGGCTTTGAACCACCTCGCGCGCTTTCTCCTTGGCCTGCTCCACCATGCCACTGGCCAGATACGTGCGGCCGCAGCACAGGTGTTTGCCGTCGTCCTGCGCCTTGGTCGCCACGTGCACGGTGTAGCCTGCCGCTTGCAACACCTTCACCGCCGCGTGCGCGTTCCCCGATTCGAAGTAGCCGTTGAAGGTGTCGACGAAGAGCACCACACCGCGCTCGGCGGCCAGCACCTCGTCGCGCGTGGCCGTCTTCACGGGTGCATTGAAGAAATGCTGCGCGTGCCACTGCGGCAGGCTGCGCTTCGCCGAGAGGCCCAGCCATTTTTCAGACAGTGTGGCGAGCAAGGGAATGCGGTTGCGCAAGTTGAGGAGCGGCGCGAGGCGTGCGGCCCAGGCGGCGTAGTCGGGCAATTGCGCGACCAGCCGGTCCTTCATTGTGTGGCCGTGTTTGGCCTTGTAGTGCTGCAGGAACTCGACCTTCATCTTCGCCATGTCCACGCCGGTGGGACAGTCGCGCTTGCAGCCCTTGCAGCCCACGCAGAGGTCCATGGCCTCGCGCACCACCTCGCTGGTGAGCGCATCGCTGCCCGCCAGGCCCGGGATCTGCCCGCTGAGCGCCAGGCGCAGGGTGTTGGCGCGGCCGCGCGTGAGGTGCTGTTCGTCGCGCGTCACGCGGTAGCTCGGGCACATGGTGCCGGCGTCGAACTTGCGGCAGTGGCCGTTGTTGTTGCACATCTCCACCGCCTTGGCCAGGCCCCGCGCCGGGTCTTCGCCGGTGCCCGGTGCGGTGGTCACTTCGGTCACCGGGTCGGCTTTCACGTCCCACGCGCTCCAGTCGAGCACGGGCGTGATGGGCACCACCTTGTAGCTGGGCGGAAACCGCATGAGCCGCGTGTCGTCCATCTTCGGCGGGTTGATCACGCGGTTGGGCGAGAGCAGGCCGGTGGGGTCGAGGTGTTGCTTGATGCGGGCGAACGCGTCGTTGATGCGCGGGCCGAACTGCCATTCGATCCACTCGCCGCGGCACAGACCGTCACCGTGCTCACCGCTGTAGGCGCCCTTGTACTTGCGCACGAGTTCGCTGGCCTCTTCGGCGATCTGGCGCATCTTGGCGGCACCGCCGCGGCGCATGTCGAGGATGGGGCGCACGTGCAGCGTGCCCACCGAGGCGTGGGCGTACCAGGTGCCCCGGCTACCGTGTTTGTGGAACACCTCGGTCAGCGCGTCGGTGTACTCGGCCAGGTGCACCAGCGGCACCGCGCAGTCTTCGATGAAGCTCACCGGTTTGCCGTCGCCGCGCAGGCTCATCATGATGTTCA
>LNFM01012863.1_pt1 | contig 10843 bp, 9 predicted proteins | sample 596031 | NCBI WGS metagenome assembly LNFM01 (sample SAMN04254537, study PRJNA301005) | activated carbon metagenome | isolation source: dual media filters at the Ann Arbor, Michigan drinking water treatment plant | place: USA: Ann Arbor | reverse complement strand
GCTGGCGGATGGAGCCGCCGGTGTCGGTGCCGGTGGCCGCCGGCAGCAGGCGCGCGGCCACGGCCGCCGCGCTGCCGCCCGACGAGCCGCCCGGCACCCGGCTTGCGTCCCAGGGGTTGTGCGCGGTGCCGAAGGCCGAGTTCTCGTTGCCCGAGCCCATCGCGAATTCATCGCAGTTCAGCTTGCCCAGGCTGATGGCGCCGGCCTCCGCCAACCGGGCCACCACGGTGGCGTCGAACGGGCTCTGGTAGCCCGCCAGCATCTTGCTGCCGGCGGTGGTGGGCAGGGCGGTGGTGACGAAGATGTCCTTGTGGGCGATGGGCACGCCCAGCAGCAGCGCGCCATCACCGGCGGCGCGGCGGGCGTCGGCGGCGCGGGCGGCGGCGGTGGCGCCGTCGGCATCCACCTGCAGAAAGGCCCCCAGGGCCTGGTGCGCGCCGATGCGGCCCAGCAGGTGTTGCGTCACTTCCAGGCTGGAGACCTGTCGGGCCGCCAGCGCGCTGGCCAGCCCGGCCACGCCGAGGTCATGCAAGGCGCCCGTCATTCGATCACCTTCGGCACCAGGAACAGCCCGTCTTCCACCGCCGGCGCGCTGCGCTGGTTGGCGCTGCGGTTGTCGGGCTCGGTGACCAGGTCGTCGCGCAGGCGCAGCGGCACCTGCTGGATGGCCGACAGCGGTGTGTAAAGAGGCTCCACGCCAGCGGTGTCGACCGCGTCCATCTGCGCGACGATGCCGAAGAAGTCGTTGAGCTGCTTGAGCATCTCGGGCGCCTCGGCAGCGGAGAGTTCAAGCCGGGCCAGATGCGCGATGCGGCTGGTGTCCTGCGGGGTCAAGGCCATGGGGAAGAGGTGTCCTGCAGCGGGTTCCCGAGGCCAGAAACCCCGAGGTGATAGGGTATTATCTCTGGTTATCCAGAAGCCACGGTGCCACCGCCGGCCACTGCAGTTGCAGCTCGCCGACGTGGGTTGCCCCCGCTCCATTCCCATGCAAAGTGCCCCGGCCCGCCGGCGCTGACCGCGCGCCGAGCCCGCCCCCAAGACAACCCCCAACCGCCGAGTCCTCAGGCCGCCCTGCCCGGGGCATCGGCGGCCACCCGCACCGGTTGCCAGACTGCCTGACCGCCCCATGTACGGATCCCTGCGCCGCTACTTCTCCACCGACCTTGCCATCGACCTGGGCACCGCCAACACGCTGATCTATGTGCGTGGCAAGGGCATCGTGCTCGACGAGCCCTCGGTCGTCTCCATCCGCCATGAAGGCGGCCCGCAAGGCAAGAAGACCATCCAGGCCGTGGGCAAGGAAGCCAAGGCCATGCTGGGCAAGGTGCCGGGCAACATCGAGGCCATCCGGCCGATGAAGGACGGCGTGATCGCCGACTTCACCGTCACCGAGCAGATGCTCAAGCAGTTCATCAAGATGGTGCACCCGCGCTCGGTGCTGCGGCCGAGCCCGCGCATCATCATCTGCGTGCCCTGCGGCTCGACCCAGGTCGAGCGCCGCGCCATCCGTGAATCGGCGCTGGGCGCCGGCGCCTCCGACGTCTACCTGATCGAGGAACCCATGGCCGCGGCCATCGGCGCCGGGCTGCCGGTGTCCGAGGCCTCGGGCTCGATGGTGGTCGACATCGGCGGCGGCACCACCGAGGTGGGCGTGATCAGCCTGGGCGGCATGGTCTACAAGGGCAGCATCCGGGTCGGCGGCGACAAGTTCGACGAGTCCATCATCAACTACATCCGCCGCAACTACGGCATGCTGATCGGCGAGCCGACGGCCGAGTCCATCAAGAAGAACATCGGTTCGGCCTTTCCCGGCTCCGAGGTCAAGGAGATGGAAGTCAAGGGCCGCAACCTCAGCGAAGGCGTGCCGCGCAGCTTCACCATCAGCAGCAACGAGATCCTCGAGGCGCTGACCGACCCGCTGAACCAGATGGTCAGCGCCGTGAAGAACGCGCTCGAGCAGACGCCGCCCGAACTGGGTGCCGACATCGCCGAGCGCGGCATGATGCTCACCGGCGGCGGCGCGCTGCTGCGCGACCTCGACCGCCTGCTGGCCGAAGAAACCGGCCTGCCGGTGCTGGTGGCCGAGGATCCGCTGACCTGCGTCGTGCGCGGTTGCGGCATGGCGCTGGAACGGATGGAGCGGCTCGGAAGCATCTTCACCTCCGAGTGACGCCGCGTCCGGTCTGGTGACGCCATGCCGCTGGGTACGCTCGATCGCACGCCTCCGCCCTTCTTCCGGCAAGGGCCCTCGGCCCTCACCAAGGTCGGCTTCTTCGCGGCGCTGGCCGTCTTCCTGATGGTGGCCGACACGCGCTTCGCCCTCATCGAGCCGCTGCGCGCCGGTCTGGCCATCGCGCTGCTGCCGGTGCAGCGCACCCTGGCCGTGCCGGTGCAGATGCTGTCCACCGGGGGCGACTACCTGCGTGGCCTGCAGGACGCGCTGGCCGGCGAACGCGCTGCGCGCGCCGCGCTGGCCGAGCAGGCGCTGCAGGCCGGCCGCGCTGCACAGCTGGCCGGCGAAAACGCCCGCCTGCGGGCGTTGCTGGAGCTCAAGCCCGCCTTGACGGTGCGCAGTCAGGCCGCCGACGTGATGTACGAGGCGGCCGATCCCTTCTCGCGCAAGCTCTTCGTGAACGTCGGGGCCGCGCAGGCCGTCAAGCTGGGCTCCCCGGTGATCAACGAACGGGGCGTGCTGGGCCAGGTCACGCGCGTCTACCCGCTGTCCAGCGAGGTCACCCTGCTGGCCGACAAGGACGCGGCCATCCCGGTGCTCAACCTGCGCACGCAGCAGCGCAGCGCCGCCTTCGGCGGGTTGTCGGCGGCCGGCGGCGCGGTCATGGAGCTGCGCTTCATGTCGGGCAACGCCGACGTGCAGGCTGGCGACCTGCTGCACACCAGCGGTGTCGACGGCGTCTACCCACCTGGCGTTCCGGTGGCCACCGTGGTCAGCGTGGACCGCCGGGTCGACTCGAGCTTCGCGCGCGTGCTGCTGGCACCGGCGGCGCCTGCCGACGGCGTGCGCCACGTGCTGGTGCTCGAGCCGCTGGCCGTGCAGATGCCGGAGCGGCCCGAGCCCGCCCCGGCCACGGCTGCCCCCCGCGGGTACGGCCAGGCCAAGGGGGCCCGGCCATGATCATGCCGCGCGGCTCCGACCAGCTGCTGCTGCCGGTCAACCCCTTCTTCATTGCCTTCACGCTGCTCGTCGCGCTGGGCCTGGGCATGCTGCCCCTGGGGCGAAACGCCGCGCTGCCCGACCTGCTGGCCCTGGTGCTGGTGTTCTGGAACGTGCACCAGCCGCGGCGCGTGGGCATCGGCGTGGCCTTCTTCTTCGGGCTGCTGATGGACGTCAACGACGGCGCCTTGCTGGGCCAGCACGCGCTGGCGTACACGCTGCTGAGCTACGTGGCCATCACCATCCACCGCCGGCTGCTGTGGTTCGGCCTGGTGGAGCAGGCGCTGCAGATCTTCCCGGTGTTCTTCGCCGTCACCCTGCTGTCGCTGGCCCTGCGCCTGCTTGCCGGCGGCATGTTCCCGGGCTGGGAACTGCTGCTGGCGCCGGTGTTCGAGGCCCTGCTGTGGCCGGTGGTCACGATTCTCCTGCTGGCACCGCAGCGCCGGGCGCCTGATCCGGACGAGAATCGACCCCTGTAGAGCGGGCGACCCGCCCACGGCCATGAACGAACTGAAGGACCTCGACCGCGAACTGCGCCGGTTCCGCACCCGGCTGCTGGCGGCTGCCGCCTTCGTGCTGGCGCTGTTCCTGCTGCTGGGCCTGCGCATGGGAGTGCTGCAGGTGCTGCGCCACGACGACCTGGCCCTGCAGGCCGAGTCCAACCGCATCGCCATCGTGCCCATCGTGCCCAACCGCGGCCTGATCGTCGACCGCAACGGCGTCGTTCTGGCCAGCAACTACTCGGCCTACACGCTGGAGATCACGCCGTCGCGAGCCGGCCCGCTGGAGCCCCTGATCGACGAGCTGGCGGGCATCGTCGAGGTGTCGGTGCGCGACCGCCGGCGCTTCAAGCGGCTGGTGGAAGAGGGCAAGAGCTTCGAATCGTTGCCGCTGCGCACCAAGCTCAGCGAAGACGAGGTGGCGCGCTTCATGGCGCAGCGCTTCCGTTTCCCCGGTGTCGATGTCAAGGCCAGGCTGTTCCGCAACTATCCGCTCGGAGAGGTGGGCAGCCACCTGCTCGGCTACATCGCCCGCATCAACCAGGCCGAGAAGAAGCTCATCGACGACTGGCCCGAAGAGGACCAGGCCAACTACAAGGGCACCGAGCACATCGGCAAGCTGGGCCTGGAGCAGAGCTACGAAAAGGAACTGCACGGCAACACCGGCTTCGAGGAGATGGAGACCAGCGCCGGCGGCCGGGCCGTGCGGCGGCTGGCCAGCCACCCGGCCACGCCCGGCAACACGCTGGTGCTGTCCATCGACATCCGCCTGCAGGCCCTGGTGGAGGAAATGTTCGGCGACCGCCGCGGCGCGCTGGTGGCCATCGACCCGCGCAGCGGCGAGGTGCTGGCCTTCGTCAGCAAGCCCACCTTCGACCCCAACCTGTTCGTCGACGGCATCGATGTCGAGAGCTGGCGCGAACTCAGCGAGAGCCTGGACAAGCCGCTGCTGAACCGCGCCCTGCGCGGCACCTACCCGCCGGGTTCGACCTTCAAGCCCTTCATGGCCATGGCCGCGCTCGAGTCCGGCAAGCGCAGCGGCTCCACCGTGATCCAGGACGGCGGCACCTTCCAGTTCGGCAACCACACCTTCCGCAGCCACGGCGACCGAGGCCTCGGCGCGGTGGACATGACCCGCTCGATCGTGAAGTCCAGCAACGTCTACTACTACTCGCTGGCCAACGAGATGGGCGTGGACCTGATGCACGAACACCTCTCGCCGATGGGTTTCGGCCGCCGCACGGGCATCGACGTCGAAGGCGAGGTCACCGGCGTGCTGCCGTCCACCGACTGGAAGAAGCGCGCCTTCCGCCGACCCGAGCAGCAGCGCTGGTACGCCGGTGAAACCATCTCGCTGGGCATCGGCCAGGGCTACAACAACTTCACCATGCTGCAGCTGGCCAGCGCCACCGCCACGCTGGTGGCCGGCGGCCAGCGCTTCAAGCCGCGCCTGGTGCGCGAGGTGCGGGACATCGTGACCGGCCAGACACGGACGCTGGCCAACGATGCCCTGGAGCCCCTGCCCTACAAGCCCGAGCATGTCGAGCTCATCAAGCGGGCCCTGCACGGCGTGACCCAGGAAGGCACCTCCACGCGCGTCTTCATGGGTGCGCCCTACCAGAGCGGGGGCAAGACCGGCACGGCGCAGGCCGTGGGCATCAAGCAGAACGAGAAGTACAACGCCTCGCGACTGGCAGAGCACCAGCGCGACCACTCGCTCTACATGGCGATGGCGCCGCTGGATGCCCCCACCATCGCCCTGGCCGTGGTGGTCGAAAACGCCGGCTTCGGCTCCGAGGCTGCCGCACCGATCGCCCGCCGCGTCTTCGACCAGGCGCTGCTGGGCCTGTACCCGAGCGAAGAGGACATGGCCGCCACGCGCATCGGCAAGTCGAGCGCGCCCATCGGCAAGCAGCGCCGCGCCGACGAGGTGCCCTTGCCGGGGGCGGCGGGCGTGGCGGGGGCGCTGGCGGCCGTGCCTGCGGCGCCCACGGCCGCCACCCCGCCGGCAGCTCCGGCCCCGCCTGCGGCGGCGGCCTCGGCCGCCTCCGCGCCGCAGCGCATGGCCGGCGTTCGATGAGCGCCGTCTTCGAGCGCCCCTCCGCCTGGCGCCGGGTCCGGCCGGTGCTGGCCGGCTTCGACGGCCCGCTGGCGCTGGCCATCGCCATCCTGTCCGCCATCGGCCTGCTGACCATGTATTCGGCCGGATTCGACCACGGCACGCGCTTCGTCGACCACGGCCGCAACATGCTCATCGCGCTGGGCGTCCTGTTCGTGGTGGCCCAGGTGCCGCCGCAGAAGCTGCAGCAGCTGGCCGTTCCCTTGTACGTCGTCGGCGTGGTGCTGCTCATCATCACGGCCTTGCCCGGCGTGGGCATCACGAAGAAGGGCGCCACGCGCTGGCTCGACGTCGGCATCGTGATCCAGCCCAGCGAGATCCTGAAGATCGCCATGCCGCTGATGCTGGCCTGGTGGTTCCAGAAGCGCGAAGGCCAGCTCAGGGTGCCCGACTTCCTCGTCGCCGGGGCCCTGCTCGCGCTGCCGGTGGGCCTGGTGATGAAGCAGCCCGACCTGGGCACCAGCCTGCTGATCCTCTTCGGCGGCCTCTACGTCATCTTCTTCGCGGGCCTGTCCTGGAAGCTCGTGCTGCCGGTGTTCGCACTCGGCGGGCTGGGCATCGCCGCCCTGGTGCTGTCGGCCGACACCATCTGCCAGCCCGAGGTCGACTGGCCGGTGCTGCGCGAATACCAGCGGCACCGCGTCTGCACCCTGCTCGACCCGACCAAGGACCCGCTGGGCAAGGGTTTCCACATCATCCAGGGCATGATCGCCATCGGCTCCGGCGGCCTGGGCGGCAAGGGCTTCATGCAGGGCACGCAGACGCACCTGGAGTTCATCCCCGAACGCACCACCGACTTCATCTTCGCCGCCTTCTGCGAGGAGTTCGGCCTGGCCGGCGTGATCGTGCTGCTGCTGGCCTTCAGCTTCCTGATCCTGCGCGGCCTGATGATCGCCGCCGAGGCGCCCACCGTGTTCACCCGGCTGCTGGCGGCAGCGATGACGCTCAGCGTGTTCACCTACGCCTTCGTCAACATGGGCATGGTCAGCGGCATCCTGCCGGTGGTCGGCGTGCCGCTGCCCTTCATCAGCTACGGCGGCACGGCGATGGTCTCGCTGGGCCTGGGGCTGGGCATCCTGATGTCGGTGGCCCGCAGCCGGCGGCTGATGCAGTCGTGACGGGGCAGGCATGAAGATCGGCGTCATCGGCATCGGCAACATGGGACTGGGCATGGCGCTGCGGCTGCGCGACGGCGGGCATGCCGTGGCCGTGCGCGACATCGACCCGGCGCGCGAAGCGCTGGCCGCAGGCTGCGAGCCTGCCGCCTCGCCCGCCGCCCTGGCCGACGGCCGGGCGCTGGTCATCGTGGTCGTGGTCGATGCGGCGCAGACCGAGGCCGTGCTGTTCGGCGACGACGGCGTGCTCGCGGCGCAGGCCCCGCCCCGCTGCGTGATGCTGTGCCCCACCATCGGCGCGGCCGACACCGAGCGGCTCGCAACGCGTCTGGCCGATGCCGGCATCGACGCCATCGACGCCCCGATGTCCGGCGGCCCGCAGCGCGCCCGCGACGGCAGCATGAGCCTGATGGTGGCTTGTGCCGATGCCGTGTTCACGCAATGGCAGCCGCTGCTGGCGCAGTTGTCGAGCCGGCTCTTCCGTGTCGGCACGCGCCCCGGTGATGGCGCGCGCACCAAGCTGGTCAACAACCTGCTCGCGGCCGTCAACCTGGCCGGTGCCGCCGAAGCGCTGGCGCTGGCCGAACGCCTGGGGCTCGACGCGGCCGCGACGCTGTCGGTGATCGAGCAGTCCAGCGGCCAGAGCTGGATCGGCAGCGACCGCCTGCGCCGCGCGCTGGCCGGCGACACCGCGCCGCTGGCCCATATGACGCTGCTGGCCAAGGACAGCCGCCTGGCGCTGGCCGAAGCGCGCGCCGCCGGATTCGAGGTGCCGGTCGGCGCGGCGGCGCAAGACGTCTTCGCGCGTGCCGTCGACGCCGGTCTGGCGGCGGAAGACGACGCTGCGCTGTTCCGTTGGCGCGCCCGGCGCTGATCTACCGGGACATCCTGGCTAGCCCGCGGGGAACCGCACCGAGAAGCGCGCCCCCGGACCGAGCGGCGGCGCCTTCGAGCCGGCCTCGGTGATGCTGACTTCGGCTTCGTGCTGCTGCGCGATCTCGAGCACGATGGCCAGACCCAGGCCGCTGCCGTCCACGTCCGTCCCCAGCGCTCGATAGAAAGGCCGGAACACCAGTTCGCGTTCGGCAGCCGGGATGCCGGGGCCGGTGTCCTCCACCTGCAGCACCACCACCCGGCCGACCGGATCGGTCGTCACGCGCGCCGTCACCGTGCCGCCGCGGGGCGTGTACAGCAAGGCGTTGTCGACCAGGTTGCGCACCAGTTCGCGCACCAGCACCGGTTGCCCGTGCAGTTGCGCCTTGCCGCTTTCCCCGGGGCCCTCGTAGCCGAGGTCGATGCGCTTGTCCATGGCTCGCGGCACGAAGTCGCGCACGGTGTCCATGGTGATCTGGGCCAGGTCGATCTCCTGCTTCTGCATCACCTGGCTCTGATCCTCGGCACGCGCCATGGCCAGCAGCTGGTTGACCATGTGGGCGGCGCGCTGGCTGGACAGCGCGATCTGCTGCAGCGAGTGCTTCATCGACTCCGGGCTGCCCTGGCCGCTGTCGATCTCGCGCTCGGCCAGCTCGGCCTGGGTTCGCAGGCCCGCCAGCGGCGTCTTCAGCTGGTGCGCGGCGTCGGCCAGGAAGTGGCGCTGCGAGGCCATCGACTGGTCCAGGCGCAGCAGCAGATCGTTGATGGCGCTGACCAGCGGCGCCACCTCCTCGGGCACGTCGCGCTCGGGGATCGGGCTCAGGTCGCCGCTGTCGCGCTTGCGGATGCGCTGCTGCAGCTCCGACAGCGGCTTGATGCCGCGCGACAGCGCGAACCACACGAGGATCACCGCCACCGGCAGGATCACGAACTGCGGCAGGATCACGCCCTTGATGATCTCGGTGGCGAGCTGCGAGCGCTTGTCCAGCGTCTCGGCCATCTGCACCATCACGCCGTTTTCGGTGTCGGGTGCGGCCAGCGGCAACCACAGCGCCGCCACGCGAACCGGCTCGTCGCGGATGAAGTCGTCGCGGTAGTGCACCTCGCGATCGTGCGGCATGGCTTCCGACGGCACCGGCAAGTGCGCTTCCCCGGCCAGCAGCTCGCCGCGAGGGCCCAGCACCTGGAAGTAGACCTGGCTGTCCTCGTCGCTGCGCAGCAGCATGTTGACGCTGCGGGCCAGCTTGTCGGACACGGCGGCCTGCAGGTCGCGGCCGCTGCCCGCCTCGGCCACCACCTCGTTGCCCAGCACCTGGGCCAGCTCGCCCAGCTCACGGTCGTAGGGCCGGTTGGCGATGCCCTGCGCCACCAGCCAGGTCAGCGCCACGCTCATCGGCCAGATCAGCAGCAGCGGCGCAAGCATCCAGTCGAGGATCTCGCCGAAGAGGGAGCGCTGTTCGCGGACGGTGGCCATGGGGTCGCAGGGGCGCTTCGGTCAACGTCCCGCGGGCCCGGGCGGGCGGTGCGGTGCCGGTGGCTTCAGGGCCCGCTTCAGTGGGTGATCTTCTCGAGGCAGTAGCCCAGGCCGCGCACGGTGGCGATGCGCACCGGCCCGTGCTCGATCTTCTTGCGCAGGCGGTGGATGTAGACCTCGATGGCGTTGTTGCTGACCTCTTCGCCCCACTCGCACAGCCGTTCGACGAGCTGGTCCTTGCTCACCAGGCGGCCCGAGCGCTGCAGCAGCACCTCGAGCAGGCTCAGCTCGCGTGCCGACAGCTCGATCATCTGCTCGTTCAGGTAGGCCACGCGTCCGGTGGCATCGAAGCTGAGAGGCCCGTGCTTGATGACGCTGGAGGCCGTGCCCAGCCCGCGGCGGGTGAGGGCGCGCACGCGGGCTTCCAGCTCCTGCAGCGAAAAGGGCTTGGCCATGTAGTCGTCGGCACCGAGATCCAGGCCCTTCACGCGCTGCTCCACGCTGTCGGCGGCGGTGAGGATGAGCACCGGCATGCTGGAGCCGCGGCCGCGCAGCTTGCGCAGCACGTCGAAGCCGTGCATCTTGGGCAGGCCCAGGTCGAGGATGACGAGGTCGAACTCGTGCGCCGCGAGCGCGGCATCGGCCTCGCTGCCGGAGCCCACCTGGTCGACCGCATAACCCGAGGCGCGCAGTGATCGCAGCAGGCCGTCGGCCAGCACCTGGTCGTCTTCTGCTATCAGGATCCGCATGGCTGTGTCTCCTTGGCGGCCTCAACTGATGTGGGGCTCGACCCGTCTCCGGGCGATTGATTCTAGGCAAAGGGGCACAGGCTCCGAAATGATCGAAATCAAGAGAGCCCTCTTTCGGGTGCACCCCAGAATCCACTGTACAAACATCCAGCCTGGGTGATAATGCAGCCCACGCAAGGAGATCACCATGGACGCACCCGTGAAGGCACTCAACACTGAAAAAGCCAAGGCGCTTCAAGCCGCCCTGGCCCAGATCGAAAAGCAGTTCGGCAAGGGCTCGATCATGCGCCTGGGCGACGGCGAGAAGATCGAGGACATCCAGGTCGTCTCCACCGGTTCGCTGGGCCTGGATATCGCGCTCGGGGTCGGCGGCCTGCCGCGCGGCCGGGTGGTCGAGATCTACGGCCCTGAATCGTCCGGCAAGACCACGCTCACGCTGCAGGTTATCGCCGAGATGCAGAAGATCGCCGGCACCTGCGCCTTCATCGACGCCGAACACGCGCTGGACATCCAGTACGCGCAGAAGCTCGGCGTCAACCTGCAGGAACTGCTCATTTCCCAGCCCGACACCGGCGAGCAGGCGCTCGAGATCGTCGACGCCCTGGTGCGCTCCGGCTCCATCGACCTCATCGTCGTCGACTCCGTGGCGGCCCTCACGCCCAAGGCAGAACTCGAAGGCGAGATGGGCGACTCCCTGCCCGGCCTGCAGGCCCGGCTGATGAGCCAGGCGCTGCGCAAGCTCACCGCCACGATCAAGAAGACCAACACCATGGTCATCTTCATCAACCAGATCCGCATGAAGATCGGCGTGATGTTCGGCAACCCCGAAACCACCACCGGC
>LNFM01012862.1_pt1 | contig 10843 bp, 6 predicted proteins | sample 596031 | NCBI WGS metagenome assembly LNFM01 (sample SAMN04254537, study PRJNA301005) | activated carbon metagenome | isolation source: dual media filters at the Ann Arbor, Michigan drinking water treatment plant | place: USA: Ann Arbor | reverse complement strand
GAGCTCGCACAGCTCGGTGTCGTCAACGTCCGTCTGATCCTGAATGGCGTGTTCCACGCGCGAGATCCTGGCGACCCTACGGCCGTGGCGATGGAGGCGCGTGGTCGCGCTGCGCTCGCGGCGCTTCCGCCCGGTCTGCGCGTGGTGGAGCGGACCGATGTGCCCTTGCTCCCGTTTGGGCTCGTCGGGGTCCCGGCCCTGCGCATGATGGGAACGCCCGCCGGAGCGTCCGACGGCGGCGGGCCGCGGCCGGCGCTCCCCGGGGTTCGTGGATTCGACCTCGACACGCTCATCGACGAGCTGGCGGTTCGGGGTAAGGGGGGGGTGATGACGATGGGCAAGGGCGGTGTCGGCAAGACGACTGTCGCCGCCCGCGTCGCGAGTGAGCTCGCGCGCCGCGGCTTTGCCGTCACCCTCACGACCACCGATCCGGCTGCGCACGTCGAGCAAGCGGTGCGCGAGCTGAGCGCAGCTGCGCCACGGCTGTCCGTCGCGCGCATCGATCCCGTGCTCGAGACGCGCCGCTACACGCAGGAGGTGCTCGCGACCGCCGGGGCGGCCCTCGACCCACAGGGGAGGGCGCTGCTCGAGGAAGACCTCCGCAGCCCGTGCACCGAAGAGATCGCGGTGTTCCGCGCGTTCGCCGAGACCGTCGCCCAGGGCGAAGACCGGTTCGTCGTGATCGACACCGCTCCGACGGGGCACACGTTGCTCTTGCTCGACGCCGCGGAGTCCTATCACCGCGAGGTGCTGCGCAAGCCGAGCGGCAGTCCGCAGGCCGTGCAGCGGCTCCTGCCGCGCCTTCGCGATCCCGCCTTCACGCACGTACTTCTCGTGACACTGCCGGAAGCAACGCCGATTCACGAGGCGATGCAGCTCGAGCGAGACCTGGCGCGCGCGAACATCAAGCCGTTCGCCTGGATCGTGAACCAGAGCCTGACGCCGCTGGTGGTAACGGATCCGGTGCTTTGCTCGCGCCGCGCTCACGAGGCCGCCTACCTCCAGGAGCTCGTCGAACATGCGGCCCGCGTCGTGCTCGAGCCGTGGAGCGTCGAGCCTCTCGCCCTCTCCCGTTCGGACGTGTCGACGGGAGCTCGAGAGGGTACGGGGCCGCGTGCCGAGGACTACTCGCTGAAGCCGTGACGGAACACGTGGGGCTCTACCGTCGGTGCCGGCACCAGCCGGCGTCGGCGAGCGCGGCCACCGCGCAGCTCCCGTGGTAGCAGTCACGTAGCCAGGAGGTGACGCTTGCCGGCCTTCACCAGGTGCGCCGTCAACGCCTTGGGGCGCCGGGTACCGAAGTCGATGAACCGGACATCGAGTGACCGCAGCGACACGAGCTCGGCGAGAAAGAAGAACCGCTCCGCCGGCAGCTTCGGGTTGATCTCCGACAGGGCGAGCTCGCGCAGCTGCTTCAGCGTCGCGAGGACCTCGGGGTTCTCCCAGGCCTTCATGCCGCCCAGCTGCACGGCGTGCAGGCGGCGCAGCGCGGACAGATCGGGCAGGCGCCGCACGTGCGGTTGATCGATCCGGAGCGAGGTCAGCCGCGTGAGCTCGCCGAGGAACGCTGCGTCGCGCAGCTCGCGCGTGTTGGTGATGCTGAGCTCGACGAGGCCGCGGGCCGTGCCGATGGGGGCCGGCGAGCACGCGATGGTGGTCGTATCGAGCGACAGGGTGCGGAGGCGCGGCAGCTTGCCGAGGACGGCCAGCGAGCGCACGGTCGCTCCCCCGATGGCGAGCTCGGACAGGCGCTTCACGCCCGCGAGGGGCGCGAGATCGGGGAGCGTGCCGGATAGCCTGATGTGTTCGAGGCGAGCACAGCGCGCGAGCGGCGCCAGGTCGACGATGCGGCCGTGCACGGTGAGGTGCCGCAGGGCGGGGAGGCGAGCGATGAAGCCGAGGTCGATCGTGCCGCCGACGGCGAGCGAGAGCTCCGTCAGCTTCGTCAGTTCGCCGATGCGATCGAGCGACCTGGTCGTCAGGCCCGAGAGCTGGAGCCGACGCACGTGACGGAGGGCGACCAGCGCGGCCAGCTCTCCGTCGGTGACCTTGGAGCCTGGCGCGGTGCTCCAGGCGTGCAACCACAGATCGGGCCGCTCGGCGAAGACGCGCGCGTCGAGCTCGGCTAGCTGCTCCGCGCGATCCGCGGCGAACGCGAACCCCACGGAGGCGGCGTCCCGCAAGATCGACACGGCTTGCCGCATCTTCTTCGGCGTCCAGGGCACGCCATGCATCGAGTGAACCCAGGTCGACATCGAGGAGCGCATCCTGACATGGCTCCAGAGCGGTGGACGCGCCGCACTTCGGACCGACGCGAATGCGTGGAATACTGATGGCGCGTGTGGCGGTTCGGACCGCGGCCCCATCCATGAAGCTGTCCCCGCCCGCCGCGCCCTGGAATCACGGATGAGGTCCCGTCTGGCCATCGGGGCCGTGCTCGTCGCCGTCATCGCGGTGATCGTCTGGTTCCTGCGGCGCGATACGCTCGGAGCAACCCCGGCGACGGACGCCAGGACCGCGGAGCTGACGGCCGCCGCCAAGCGCGCGCAGCTGCCAGCACCTGCACGCCATCGAGGGCCCATCCGGCTCGCGATGCCCCCGCCCGCGGTCGCGCCGGGCAGCGTGCCCGAAGCGTGTGCGCACGGTACCGGCGGCTCCGATGACTGGTGGGCGTGCCTGCCGCGCGATCCTACGTGGGACGCCGAGCGGGCAAGCTATCTCCTCGACCGGATCTCGACGCACATCGGTCTCGTGCTCGAACCAGGCCGCCTCGAGTGCCGCACGCGGTGCTGCCGCCTGCACCTCACGCAGGAGGAGAATCGCATCCATGGCGCCGAGCTCGGGTCGAGCGTCGGCGTGGTCGTCGGTCCGACGGACGGCTACCTGAGAACGATGGTGGACCCGACCGTTCCCGATAGCGACCTCATCGTGACGGCGTGCTGGAAGCCGGGGCCCCTCGACGACTATCCTGATCGCGCGGTGGAGCGCGAGATCGTACTCGAGGAGGCGGCCGACGATCTCGCCGCCTGCGGGACGCTCCCCGAGGCGCCCGCCCTGGCCACGCTGACCGTGGAGCTCACGAACGACGGCGGGATCGATACGATCTCGCACGGGACGAGCATGCCTCGCTCGGTCATGCAGTGCATCAGTGCCGCGATCGAGAAGGTGGGCGTGTTCGAGCCCGCGCCCACGCCGATGTCGCGCATGATTCCGATGCGCGTGCGGCTCCAGCGCTGACGGTCACCGCGGGCGGACCGAGAGTGCTGACGGCGCTGGAGCGGCGGACGCGCTCTGGAGGGCGGTCTCGGTGGCGGCGACGATGCGGGCATCCAGGACCTCGAGCACGCGCGTGGGGGGAGGCGAGCTCGTGACCAGCCAGATCGCACCGGAATATCCGGCCCAGCGTCCGGCGGTGAGGGTCTCGATCGTGTCGGCGTCGGCGCCGACGAGCTCGGCCACCACGAGGCTGACCGCGGGACGCGCCACGGGGTGCATGCTGGCGCGGACATGCCGCAGGGCGGACGCCACGAGAGGCGCGTACCCCGCCGCGGCCAGCGCGCGGCTCATCCAGCTTCGCGCCAGAGGGGACGACCAGACCAGCGCCTTCGGGCTCGAGGACGCCATCGTCCGGTGGTCCGACATGTAGCCGCCCGGATCGAGGATCTTGAGCAGTCGCTGCGACGGCATGGTGGTGATCCACGACTCGGCCGGCCGCGGCCGCCGTACAGCCGGGTCTACGAGAAATCTCCACGAGCCCTGCGCGGCGCCTGCACGACCGGCCGACATCCTGCGTGCATGAGCCTCGGTGCGGGATCGAAGGGCATGGTCATCGGGATCCTGAACGTCGTGGCGACCGGCCTGGTCGCGGCTGTGCTCGTGATGGTCGAAGGTCCTCGGCTGGCCCATATCGACGACCCCGAGGTCGGGGTCTGGAGCCACTCCCCGACGATCACGGCGCTCGGGACGGGGATCGAGGTGGCCGTCCTGATCATCTTGGTGGGCGGTGTGCCGGGGTGCCTCCTCGGTGGACTGCTGGGGCTGGTCGCTCGCCAGGGTGACGATCAGCCACCATGGGTTCGCGTGGCGGTCATCGGTGTCCTCGCCGAGGTGGCCGTGATCGGGCTCGCCGCCCTGACCGGGCTCTTCGTCCTCGTGCCGCCGGCCGCGATCTGTACGTTCGTCGCCAGCATCGCACTCGAGCGCGCGACGCGGGTCGGCCTCTCGCGACCGGTCTGATCGCGGCCACGCCGGGACTCCCGCCGCGGCGCTTCGCGCTGCTCGCGGCCACGACTCGCGCGCGCCGCTGGAGGAGATCGACGGTCGATTCGACCGCCTCGCGAAATAAATCCGCCGACCACGCAACCGCGCGAGGCCGGCGGCCGACGTGCGCGCCATCGGATTCGTTATTCCCGGGGCGTGTCCGATTTCACCCCTACCGGCGTCGATTCTGAGACCTACAGGAGAAGGACTTGAACGAGCTCATCCAGGCATCGCTTCGCTTCCCCACGGTGGTGTTCACGATCGGCCTCGGCATCGTGCTCGTCTACTGGCTGTTCGTGCTCCTCGGAGCTTTGGACATCGACTTGCTCGGCGGTGCGGACGGTGACGTGGACACGAGCGGACTGTTCGCCAAGCTCGGGTTCGGGGTCGTGCCGATCACGATCACGGCCTCGGTCACGCTCCTCGCCGGGTGGGTCGGCTCGCTGCTGGTGATGCAACACGTCACCGAGACATGGGCCGCGTTCGTCGTCCTGGCCGCCGCGCTGATGGTAGGGCTCGGCATCACGCGCTTGCTCGTGCGTCCGCTCGCGCCGGTCTTCGAAGTCAAAGAAGGCAAGTCCAACCGCGACTACGTGGGGCACACGTGCGTCATCGACACGGGGCGCGTCGACGACGCGTTCGGTCAAGCGACCGTCGAGGACGGCGGGACGGTGCTCGTCATCTCCGTGCGCTGCGACCGGAGCGACCAGCTCGCGCGTGGCGACAAGGCTCTCATCATCGACTTCGACGACACGCGCCAGGCGTACCTCGTCGAGCCCATCACCGACATCGTCAGGACAGGGGAGTAATCATGCAGCAGCAATTGGCCATCACGCTTGTCGCCGTCGGAGGACTGCTCCTCCTCGGCATCTTGATCCTGATCGCCCGGACGTGGCGTCAGGTCGATCAGGGTCGCGCCATGATCGTCAACAAGATGGGGGCTGAACCCAAGGTCACATTCACCGGCGCGATCGTCCTGCCGATCATCAACAAGGCGGAGGTTATGGACCTCTCCGTGAAGACGATCGAGATCTCTCGCCGTGGCAAGGAAGGTCTCATCTGCAACGACAATATCCGCGCCGATATCAAGGTCACGTTCTTCTTGCGCGTGAACAAGACCGTCGATGACGTGCTGAGGGTGGCGCAGTCGATCGGCTGCGCGCGCGCCTCGCAGCAGCAGACGCTCGAGGAGCTGTTCTCGGCCAAGTTCTCCGAGGCTCTCAAGACTGTCGGCAAGAAGATGGAGTTCGAGCAGCTCTACACGCACCGCGACGTGTTCAAGGATCAGATCATCCAGGTCATCGGCAAGGATCTGAATGGCTACGTCCTTGACGACGCCGCCATCGACTTTCTCGAGCAGACGCCGGTCGAGATCCTCGACCCGCAGAACGTGCTCGACTCTCTCGGGATCAAGAAGATCACGGCGATCACGACGGCCGCGAACATCGAGACCAACGAGCTCCGCCAGAAGGAGCGCATGGAGCTCGGCAAGTCCAACCTGACCGCGCAGGAGGCGATCTTCCGCTTCGAGCAGCAGCAGGCCGAGGCCGAGGCGAAGAAGAACAAGGAGATCTCCATCGCGTCCTCGCGCGAGGAGAACGAAGCGAATCGCTTCCGGCTCGAGGAGGAGAAGCGTACGCACGTCGAGCGGCAGCGCGCCGAGGAAGCCATTCAGATGGCGGAGCAGGCCAAGCTGCGCGCCGTCCAGGTCTCCGAACAGGGCCGGATTCGCGAGGTCGAGGTCGAGAAAGTGCGCGTGCAGAAGGCGCACGACCTCGAGGAGGTGACGCGCGCGCGTGAGGTGCAGATCAATCAGATCGAGATGAACAAGGCCGTCGAGGCCGAGAAGCGCACCATCGCGGACATCATCCGGGCGCGCGTCGCCGTCGACAAGACGGTCGCGGTCGAGGAGGAGGCCATCAAGGACCTGCGGACCGATGCGGAGGCGAAGCGCCACAAGCACGTGACGGTGGTCCACGCCGAGGCCGCCGCGCAGGAGGTCTTCATCAAGGACATCAAGAAGGCCGAGGCCGAGCAGCAGGTCGCCCAGTCCCACGCCCGGCGGCAGCTGATCCTCGCCGACGCGGCGATGGAGGCCTCCGACAAGGAAGCCCGGGCGAAGATCCGGCGTGCCGAGGGCATGCAGGCGGAGTCCGCGGCCGAGGGCCTGGCCCAGGTGCGCGTGCACGAGGCGCAGGTGGCCGTCACTGACAAGGAGGGGCTCGTCATCGCCGAGAACACGCGTCGCAAGGCGCTGGCCGAAGCGCAGGGCCGCGAGGCAGATGCCGTCGCGATCGAGAAGCGCATGCTCGCCGAGGCCAAGGGGCTGGCCGGCAAGGCCGAGGCCATGAAGGCTCTCGATGGCGCCGCGCGCGACCACGAGGAGTTCCGGCTTCGCCTCGAGACCGAGCGCCAGATCGCGCTCGAGCAGATCAAGGCGCGGATCGCCATCACCGAGCACCAGAGCAAGGTCATGGCCGAGGCGATGGGCAACGCTGATATCAAGATCGTCGGCGGTGATGGCCAGTTCTTCGACCGCTTCGTGAAGGCGGTGAGCCTCGGCACGGCGATCGACGCGGTGGCGGAGAACAGCGACGTGGTGAGCAAGCTCGCCCCGCTCATCGCGAGCAAGGTCGCGAGCGATGACTCCGTGCGCTCGAAGGTGACGGCGCTCCTCGACCAGACGAAGCAGGTCGGCATCCCCGAGGACAAGGCGAGCTGAGGGACCCCATGGCCTCCACCATCGACGTCGACGCGGGCCTGGCCGGCGGCAACTACGAGGTGCTTCGCGCCCGCCTCGCGGCCTCCGGTGCGGAGCTCGCGAAGCGCGCCGAAGCGCTGAACGCCCGGCGCAAGCAGGTGTTCGGCGGGACGGAGCCCGAGCTCGTGGCTACCGAACGCGTGCGCACCGATCACAACTGCGTGCCGGTCGACATGGTGGCCGTCGGTCGCTACCTGCTGGTGGGGTTCCACGTCTTCCTCGGGCTCAAGTCCGAGACGAAGGTCAGCGATGTCTTCGCGCTGCACCGGTTCGAGCCGACTGCCGAGGGCTACGACACCGCCCGGGTGCCCCTGGACGCGGCCTCGGAGCTCGGGTCGTTCCTCGCCAGCCCGGAGCTGGCGCGCGACTTCGCGAACCTTTACCGCTACCACCGCGACGCGCGGTTGCTGCAGCTCGTCAAGCGCGACACCCGGCTCCTGGCCGTCTTCCAGGCGGGGGCGACGTGGAAGGACATCAAGGTCCTGCGGTGGCGGATCGAGGCCACCGGTGAGGTGACGTACATCGACGACCGCGGCGACCGCGACTACGCCGACGGAGTGCCCGCGCCGTACGACGTCGAGTGGCGCGAGGTCACCCGCGATCACCAGGTCGCAGGTAAACACCCCCACTACAACGTTCTCGATACGGTGTTCGTCGAGTGCGTCGCCGGCGATCTCACGATCAAGGTCGAGAACAACACCGAGGACGGGCTCGGCATCTACGCGGAGCCCGTCGATGACCACAACCAGTCACTCGACGATGCACGGATCTTCTACGCGTCCGCCTGCAAGGGCGGGCTGGTGTTGCTCAAGGTGCTGCCGTTCCGCGAGACGGTCTGGCGCTACTTCGTGTTCGACGTGCGTTCGAAGCAGGTCGTGCGCGCCGACTCCATCGGGCAAGGCTGTCGGAGCCTGCCGGAGGACCACGGCGTCATCTTCGCAGGGGGCTACGTGCTCGTGGGCGGAGAGCGCAAGCTGTTCGATGGGGACCGGGCCGACTTCGTCCTCGAGCGGATGCTCTCATCGCCCAACGGCGAGGACATCCTGTACGTCTACCAGCGCGGGCACGACGGTGCGTACCTCTTGTGCCCGTACAACCTGATCGCGAAGGCGGTAGCGGCGCCGATTCCGTGCCAAGGCTACTCGTTGTTCGCGGACGGGCACATGGCGGTCATGCGCAGCGTGGGGACCGAGCCGACGCGCGTGCACCCGCTCCAGGTCTGGCGTACGCCGTTCACCAGTGTGGAGCACGCTGCGGCCACGCCGACCGATGGCAGCTATCTCGCCAAGGTCGGCAATGCAGACCTGGTGCGCGGGCTGTCCGACGCGCTCGCGATCTCGCGACTCGCAGGTGTGAACGAGCCCCGGCGCATCACGTACGAGGACATCACACAGTTGTCGACGCGCGCCATCGACGGCTACTACTGGTTGGGACACGCTGACGCTGGCGATCTGCGGGCGGCCGTCGCCGACGTGCGCAGCACGGCCAAGCTGATCCTTGACGAGTACGAGAAGGTCGTCGCGCTCGAGCAGGCGGCCCGCCGCGCGCTGGCCGACGTCGAGACGCTCGTCGCGGAGCAGCTCCGCAGGGCCCACAGCGAGGGCTGGGATCGCGTGGAGCCGTTCCTCGAGACTCTGACCGCACTGCGGGCCCTGCGCGGACAGCTCATCAGCAAGCAGGAGATCCGCTTCATCGACACGGCCCGCCTCGAGGCCCTCGAGAGGGAGGTCGCGGAGCGTTTCGAGCGAGTGACCGCGGACTGCGTGGCCCTCCTCGCGCGGGGGGACGCGTTCGGTGAGATCGTGGGGCGCGCGGCGGAGGTCGCGGCCCAGGTCGGGGCGCTGACGACCGCGGTGGCAGCCAAGCCCATACGCGAGCAGATCGATCAGGTCGCGCAGGGGCTCGATCTCCTCGGGGCCGTGATCGGCTCGTTGACGATCGATGACACCACCCAGCGCACGTCGATCCTCGAGAACATCACCGATGCCTTCGGTCAGGTGAATCGCGCGCGCGCCACCGTGGAGGGGCGGTATCGCGAGCTGGCGGCGCGGGAAGGGCGGGCCGCGTTCGGCGCCCAGGTGAAGCTGCTCACGCAGGCCGTCGCCTCGGCGCTGGCTCAGTGCGATACGCCCGATCGCTGCGATCAGGAGCTGACGCGCCTGCTCGTCCAGCTCGAGGAGCTCGAGGGGCGGTTCGCCGATGTCGACGAACTCACGGCCGAGCTCGCCGCGAAGCGCGAGGAGATCGTCGACGCCGTCGGTGCCCGCAAGGAGCTGCTCGCGTCCGAGCGGCAGCGCCGCGTCGCGAATCTGCAGAAGGCGGCCACCCGGATCCTCGATGGCGTCGCGCGGCGCACGCAGGCCCTCGCCACGGCCGACAGCGTCAACGCGTACTTCGCTGCCGACGCGATGGTGCAGAAGCTCCGCGACATCGGCGCGGAGATGGCGGCGCTCGGCGACAGCGTGAAGGCCGACGAGCTCGAGTCGCGGCTCAAGGCGGCCCGCCAGGATGCCCTGCGCGGACAGCGCGATCGCCAGGACTTGTTCGAAGGGGGCGATGCGGGGCTGATCCGCCTCGGTGCGGCCCGGTTCCCCGTGAACCAGCAGCCGCTCGAATTGATGCTCGTTCCCCACGAAGACGGCCTCGCGGTGCATCTGGCCGGCACCGACTTCTACGAGCCGGTCAGCGACCCGCGGCTCGTGGCCGCGAAGGAGCTGTGGAGCCAGGATCTGCCGAGCGAATCGCCGGCCGTGTACCGCGGCGAGTACCTCGCGGCGAGTGTGCTGGCGGAGGCAGAGGCGGCCGGGACGCTGGACGCGCTCCACGCGGCCGCCCGCGCGGGGATGCTCGAGCCACTCCTGCGGCAGACCGCGGCCGAGCGATATGACGAGGGCTACGAGCGCGGCGTGCACGATCACGACGCGGCGAAGATCCTCGAGCGGCTCCTCGCGATGCGCGAGAGCTCCGGCCTCCTGTCGTACCCGGCCTCCGCCCGCGCGCTCGCCACGGTGTTCTGGGCTGCGCCGGCGTCGGCGCAGCGCACGCGCTGGCACCGCGCGGCTCAGTCGCTCGCCCGGCTGGCTGACGTCCTCGGTGACCGGGGCGGTAGGCAGACGCTGGCGGGCGAGGTCGCGGCGGCGATGCGAGACCTGCTCGCGCGCGAACCGCTGCTCGTGGCCGGTGGCCTGCGCATTGCTGACGCCGACCAGGCGGCGGCCTACCTCGTGGGCGAGCTCGCCGTGGCGCGGCCGCGTTTCGTGAGGTCCAGTGCCGCCCACGCGCTCGTCGAGGCGTTGCCGACCGCGCAGGTGCGAGAGGACCTACTCGCGATCCAGGCGTCGCCGGGCTCGGCGTTCGTGCTCGCGCGGGCCTGGGCCGATGGCATCGCCGCGCAGCGGCCGGCGCTCGCGGCGGCGGTGGTGGAGGCGGCCGCCGCCCTCGTCGCGTCGGACCTGGCGTTCGAGCCCTCGAGCGCCGTGATCGAGGCCGACGTCTCCGGTCTGCTCGGGAGCCATCCGCGCATCGCCAACGGCACGCTCCCGGTGCGCCTCGACGAGCTCACCGCGCGCCTCGACCGGTTTCGCCGCGAGGTTGCGCCCGCGTTTCGCGCATATCGCGCCCTGCGCGCCGAGATCGTGGAGCGCGAGCGGCGACGCCTGCGGATCGACGAGCTTAAGCCCCGGGTGATGAGCTCGTTCGTTCGCAATCAGCTCATCGATCAGGTCTACCTGCCGCTCGTGGGCGCCAACCTTGCCAAGCAGCTCGGAGCGGCGGGGCAGGCGAAGCGCACCGATCAGGGCTACCTGCCGCTCGTGGGCTCCA
>LNFM01012860.1_pt1 | contig 10844 bp, 13 predicted proteins | sample 596031 | NCBI WGS metagenome assembly LNFM01 (sample SAMN04254537, study PRJNA301005) | activated carbon metagenome | isolation source: dual media filters at the Ann Arbor, Michigan drinking water treatment plant | place: USA: Ann Arbor | reverse complement strand
ATCAGGCGCAGGCAAATCGACATTGTCGAAAATGCTGCTCGATGCCGATGACAATATTTCGCTTTCGGTGTCCTATACCACGCGCCCGCCGCGTCCTGGCGAGGTTGACGGCCAGCATTATCATTTCACCGACACCGCGACGTTCAAGAAAATGGCGGCAGACGGTGAGTTTCTCGAATGGGCGCATGTCTTCGGGCATCGCTATGGCACGCCGAAAGCCCCTGTCGAGTCCGCTTTGGCCGATGGTTGCGACGTCCTTTTCGACATCGACTGGCAGGGCGCGCAGCAGCTGTATCAAGAGGCTGGCCCCGACGTTGTGCGCGTGTTCATCCTGCCGCCCTCAATCGAAGAACTCGAACGCCGCCTCCACACCCGCGCGCAGGACAGCGACCAAGTGATCGCCGACCGGATGAGCCGGGCAAAGTCTGAAATCGGCCATTGGGACGGCTATGACTATGTCCTGATCAACGACAATGTTGAAAACTGCTTTGCCAAGGTCCAGCAGATATTGACTGCCGAACGCATGAAGCGTCGGCGGCAAAAGGGGCTAATCGGCTTTGTCCGGGATTTGGCGGCGACGTAGAAATCAGGCCACAGCGGCAAACGCGAACGTCAATCCGCCGAGGCCGAGCGATAGTTGCCAACGCAGCTTCATCCAGCCTTCGGGCAAATCGCACCTTTGCATCAACCAGCGGTCGGCCAAGGGTGACAGCATCAGGAAAAACCCGATCCACGCCAGCGACGGCCCCGGCCAGTCCCATCCCCATATCCAGGGCAGATAGCTGGCAAATGCAATCAGGCTGGGCGCAACAGCCAGCGCGAAGATGGGTCCGGCATCGACACCGTCCTTGCGAGTGCTCACGCCAACACCCCACCACATGCCGCCAAGAAAGCTGAAGATAAACGCCGCATAGCCGTACGCCGCGGCTAGCCCCGTCCAGCGATATTCACTACCCGAAAACACCAATGCCGCCGCGATTAACTGCGGCAATAAACCGGCATAGCCTGCAAGAAATGCAGCCTTGGGAAGTGGGGGTATCGCGTTTATGGCCATGCGTAAGCCCCTAGACCTGACGCTGCCTATGAGCCACCTAGGCTTTCACCTATGTCGAGGTACGTAGCAATTCCAGGAACCGCACCGCCGCCATAAACTCCACCCGACGATCGGCACGGTTTTTGTCGGCCCAATGGTCGGCGCCCCATAATTCTTCCTGCCAAAGCTCGTCGAGGCACGCCGTGTTCCAGACGTCTTCGGCCTCCCCCGCACGCTCAACCAGTGCCAGCGTCAGAACAAGCGAACCGGATAAATGCGCGAGCTTTGCCATCGCCGCCAGTTCGAACGTCCCGCGCGCCGCCACCGCTGCGCGCAGTTTCGCCAGCGTCGCCTCGGGTTGCGGCTGATGCATGACGCCTTCGACGATCACGAAACTCACATCGTATCGCGCGCGCGCGCGGTCGAGCCAGGGATCCCAAATCTCTGCCTGCCGCGCGCCCAGCGCCTCGTCTGCCGCAGCGCGATAACATAATAGATCGGTCTCGCCATAAGCGGCAATCGCGGTCACAAAGCCGTCACGGTCGGAACCGATATGGTCGATGGCGGCGTTCGCAAAGCCGGTCATCGGCATTTGCAGCGGGTCGATTGTCTTCTCGACCGCTTGCCACTCGGCAACAACCGCATCGGCGAGGCGCTTCGTCGGTAGCGCGAGTTCGCTTCGCTTAGGCGTCTTCACCGGACGCCCGTCGAGCCGCACCGCGTGACCGAAGGTGCTTTGCTCTAACGTCACTTCTTTCCAGAACCGCCTCATGAATTGGGCGTGCTTTTCCATCTCTTGGCGAGGAATACCGGCACCACGAGAAAATCAATGAAGCCGACAACGAACAGCACATAGCCTGCGGCCTTCGGCAAGCCGAAGGCCTCGCGCGCGATAACCGCAAGGCCGATAACCAGCATGACAGCGCCGGTTATCCGAACGATATTGAGCACCAGAAAACGATATTGCGCCTTGGTCTCTTCTTCGGGCGTCATTTATAATCTCCCAATATCGCTTCAAGTTCGTCCATGCTTTCGGCGATCGCGTCTGCGCCCGCTCCGCGCAGTTCATCGACGGGATGATAACCCCAATTGACGCCGATTGTCCGCGTACCGGCAGCCTTGCCCATATGAATGTCGTACACGGTATCGCCGATAACGACGGCGTTCGCCGCCTCGGTTCCGGCGTCGGCCAGCGCCTGATAGACCATAGCCGGATGCGGTTTGGACGGGTGGCGATCTGCGGTCTGGAGCGTCACGAACAGCCCTTTGATGCCATGATGATCAAGGCAGCGTACAAGGCCCCGGTCCGACTTGCCGGTGGCCACACCAAGCAGCCAGCCGCTCTCGTCCATCGACGACAACAAGGCCGCGATGCCGTCATATAACGGCTCATGCTCAAGCCCGTTGTTGCGCAGGACAAGGTAAGACGCCTTGTAGCGCTCGGCCATATCGCTATGCATTTGCGCCTCCGCATCAGGCAACAACACCCGCATGGCCTCGACCAGCGAAAGCCCGACAATCCGCCGCGTTGCGTGGCGTGACGGCGGTGTCATTCCCGCCTCATCGAACGCATGCTCCATCGCCAGACAGATATTCGCCTGACTATCGACCAAGGTTCCGTCGCAATCGAAAATGGCGAGCTTCTTCATTCGGGCACATTCCGCATCAGATGGGCAATCGCTCGGTTGCCCGCCGCTTCGGCACCGTCAGCCGCCGCGTTGCGGACATCCGCACTCTTGTTCTGGCCCAGCTTCACGGTGCTTCGCCATGCGGTTACTTCCATTTCAAACCCGGTGATCCCTCGCAGCATCTTGTCGAACAGGCCATCGGGCATCTTGTTGCGCGTCCAGACCGGCTTCGGCGCCAATCGTTTTTCGTTCATTGCCGAAAGCGCATCAGCCTGCGCAGTCAGCGCCGCCTCATCCATCTTGCGCGCCACGCCTTGCAGTTCAAGCGCGACATAATTCCACGTCGGCACCTGATCGTCGATGCCATACCAATCGGGGCTGATATAGCCATCAGGGCCATTGATGACGAACAAGGCCTCGGCCCCGTCGAGATATTTGGTAATCGCATTGCCGCGAGCGAGATGAAATGCGATCCGGTCTTCATCGAGAAACACAAACGGCACATGCGCGACGCGCGGGCCGTCTGGCGTGGTCAAAAACAGCATGCCGAAGCCGATTTCCGCCGCAAAGGCGCGCATGGCGTCACGGTCTTCCCACCGAAATGCGCTGTTCGGATGCACTATGTTTTCTTTCGGGGAGCGGCCTTTTTAATGACCGGTTTCTTCGCAGCAATTTTCTTGCCGGTTGCCATCTGGCTGCGCTTCTTTTCCTTGGGTTTTTCCGTCACCGTGCCGCGCGAGCGGCGCTCGCCCTTGCGTTCCTTGCGCGCCGATTTGGCGATGTTGGCGGCAACGCGCTTTTTGCCTTCAGCGGTCTCACTAAACTTCGGCGCATCGAGCACCAAGGCATCGCCTAGCTCAATCTCGAAGCCCAGATCGGCGAAGCTGTCCTTCATATGCGGCGGCAAGTCGGCGCGCACGTCAATCTGTTCGCCCTTGGGGTGGTCGATGCGGATTCGGCGGGCGTGCAGGTGCATCTTGCGGCTGATCGTGCCGGTCAGGAACGCTTCCTTGCCGCCATATTTGCCGTCGCCGACGATTGGATGCCCGATGGCCGCCATGTGAACGCGCAACTGGTGCGTGCGGCCAGTGTACGGCTGCAATTCTACCCAGGCGCAGGTGTTGCCTGCACGTTCTACGATGCGATATCGGGTGCGGGCCGAAGCGCCGTCTTTTTCGTCGACATGCATTTTCTCGCCGCCCGAACCCGGCTGTTTGCCAATGGGCAGGTCGATAAAACCGTCGGCGATGTCGGGCACGCCGACAACCAAAGCCCAATAAACCTTGCGCGCTGTGCGCGACGAAAATGCCTTCGCAAAATGCCCCGCCGCACGCGATGTCCGCGCCACGAGCAGCGCGCCCGACGTATCCTTATCGAGCCGGTGCACCAGCTTTGGCCGGTTATCGAGGCCAAAGCACAACGCATCAAGCAAGCCGTCGACATGATTCTCTGTCTTGGTCCCGCCCTGCGTCGCCAGCCCCGCCGGTTTGTTCAGCACAATCGCGGCATCATCGCGGTGGATGACCATGCTCAGCGCAAATTCCATCTCGTCATCAGTCAGCTCGCGGCGTTTGCGCGTGGGCCGTGCCGACGCTGCAGCAGCCACATCGGCTGGCGGCACGCGCAATATCTGCCCCGCCTCAAGCCGGTCGCCCGGCGTTGCGCGTTTGCCGTCAACGCGCAATTGCCCCGTGCGCGCCCAGCGCGAGACAATGTTGAACGACGCATCGGGCAAATGCCGCTTGAACCAACGGTCGAGGCGGATGCCGTCATCGTCGGGCTCCACCGTGAATTGGCGGATGCCCTTTTCGTCTTGTTTACTCATGCCCAAATTGCCTTTGCTGCCGTCATCCCGGCAAACAGTGCGCCCAATGCCAGCAGCACCGAGGCGAACGCATAGGCCGCTGCCATCCCCGTCTCGCCGCGCTGAACCATCTGCGCCATTTCAAGGCTGAACGCGCTGAATGTCGTAAAACCGCCCAATACGCCGACACCAATGAACAGCCGCAGCGGTTCCGCCGAATTATCACCGCGCAGCACCCAAGCCGCCAGCACGCCCATGGCGAGGCCGCCCACCACGTTCGCGGCAAAGGTTGGCCATGGCCAGCCACCCGGGCTAACGGGCAACGCACGCGTTATGCCATAACGCAGGCCGGCGCCAATCGCGCCGCCCGACATCACAAGAAATATGGAATTCATATCGCGGCCTTAGCCGCGCTTTTCCTAGAATACCAGAGATTGAACGGACCGGGCCTAGCGCCCGATACCGACAAATTCGCGGCCCAGCGCGGCCAGTTCGCGCATGGCGATGCCTTTACGGGCGACATGCTGTTGACTGGCGAGCGCGGCAATGCTGCCGATCCGCCAGCCGTCAAAGTCGCACAGCGGCGTTGCCGCAAGGAAACGGATGTTGTTTGCGATCAGCGGTGCCGCCCATTTGCCAAGTTCAGGATGACTTTCGACATTAGGGATTACCGTCGCGCCCGCCGCGCATAAAAGGTCAATCGCCGCCGCAAATTCCGACCAATTCACGTCAAAGTCCAAACCGAATGTCGAATGGTTTCGAAGCTGGCTGACATCGCTGAACGTGGCGACAACAACGGGAACGTCAAGCTTGCGGGCGATGTCGCCCAGGCTGAACCTCGCCATGGGCATGGGTGTGGTTGAGGCTCGTTGCGCCAGATTTTGCATAGCTTCGGTATCCCTTATTAAAATGTCAAATGCGGCTCATGGCAGATCGACGATGATGATATTACGTTGCGGCGATCGGAGCGGCGCGCTTCCTTTCGCAATCACGAAACCATTGTCATCGATATCTTTGATTGTGATATTCAGACGTGCTTTGCTTTCGGAGTTTTTGACAGGTTCGGCCTGACGGAACAGGTCGCGTGTCGATAGTGGTGACAGAATTGTCGCCGTCGCTGTCGCGATCCGGCGAGTGGGAAGTTCGGCGCTTGCAAGCTGTGCGGCAGGGACCAGACCGCCAAACACAACTGCAATTACAACCAACGGACGACAACTCATAAATAGAACTTGGCGTTAATTTCAGTATACTTACAGTTTGAAACTGTTGGTAACGTTCACGCAGACAGAACTCTGAGAATTCTGGTGGACCAATAGGCAATTTCAACCGTTCATCATGAGTTATGACACATTAATTTACATATGTTACACGAAACATGTAACGTTACGTGCAGAGTTTAAAACGCATCAATGTGCACGCATCGAACCGCTCCGGGAAATATCAGATGACTGGTAACGACGCTGGCCAACGGAATGGCCTTGAAAGTAAGCTATGGGGTGAAGCCGACGCCGTGTTGGCTGACACCGTGTTCCTGCGTTCGCCGATACTGTCAAAATTGCTGCGTTACCTTGTGGCGGAAACGGCAGCAGGCCGTGCCGATACGCTGAAGTCCTATTCCGTTGCGGTTGACGGTCTGGGGCGTCCGGAAAATTTCGATGCCGCCGCCGACAGCTCGGCGCGGGTGCAGATCCTGCGCCTTCGTAAAGCGCTTGAAACCCATTATGCGCACCATGCGCCGGTCGATGAGCTATGCCTGTATTTGCAACCCGGTTCGTACAAGATTCGCTTGGGCCGTCTCGCGGCGGCCTATCCGATGCTGTACCGGCCCTTGTCGGAGCCGCAGCCGACTGTTTTAAACCCCTCGTCATCTCCGCCGCCGCAGAATTTGGTCTTTGATTCCCCAGACCCTATAGAGCCGAAAAAGGCCACAGGTTTTCGCCTTACCAAGTATTTGATTGGGATAATCGTCATTCTGGTCCTGTCGGGGCTGGGCTGGTTTGCCTGGATGCAATGGGGCGCTGTGCGGCAAACGCAGTTGAGTCCTGTTCTTGAACTCATGCCCGTCGAACGGGGCTATAATGCAGACCTGGAACAAGCCGCCCGGATTGTCTCCAATAGTTTTGCAAATGACCTTCCGCGGTTCAAACTTGCACGTATCCGTATTGTCGACCCGGGTGAAGCGCGCATCAAACCTGTTGGGAAGGAACAACATTATCGTCTGTACAGCCGGATCGAAGAAAAAAATGTGGGCACGCGCACGCTTTTCCTGACAATCGACGATGCAGTTACCGACACAACATTATGGTCGCAGCAGGTGCCCTTGCCCGACGGCGATATTGAAATAGCACAGACGCTGATTTCATTGGCGGGTGAAATCAACGGACCTTTCGGCGTCATCGCTGCGCATGGATCGCAAATGTATAAAGAGTCGAAAGCAGGGGGCTATCCGTGCGTGCTCAAATATTTTGAATTCATGCGCACGCGTGAGCAGGTTTTGGAGAGCAAAGTCGCCGCCTGTCTCGAACGCCAGGTAAAAGAACAGCGGATGGAGGCCACAACATTGGCCGCACGCGCCATGTTTGCCATTGAACGCAGCAGCGCACGGCGCGATTTTCCGGCCGCCACGCGAACCGCCATCGGATTTGCGCGCCAAGCCGCCGCGACTGACCCGAATGATGGTTCGGCCAATTATGTGCTCGCGCGGCTCTCTTATATTAAAAAGGACTGCGTTACCGCGCGCTATTACACAACGCGCGCGGTCGAGTTGAACCCGAACAGCCCGGTGATCACAGCCAATCTTGCCGCGCTGGCGCCGATGTGCGCGCACCCCGATGCGGCAGCGTTGCTCGACGCGGCGTTTCGCACCCAAAGCCCGCGCTACAATAATGGCAGGTTGTTATTGGCATTTGCCGCGATCTCGCAGAACCGGCCCGACAGAATCGCCGAAATTCAGGACGGCGTTCCGCCCCAGTCGCGATATAACCTCATTAATTATTATCTGGCAGAATCCCTGATTGCTGCATCGAAGGGCCGCCGCGCCGACGCTATCGGTAACTGGCGGGCTTTCGCAAAAGCCATGCCGCCACAAAACGGCAGCCCCGATGAAAAGCTGCGAGCAATCGTGGTCTTACCCGAATCCCGGCGTCGCTTGGTGAATTATCTTGCTGCAGCCGGGGCGTTTGACGGTGATTAATAGGGCATAAGGTTGGAGAAACGAGAAGCGAGGCTGCGACCACGAAACGGAAAAGCATGTATCCCCCAAGGAAATCGGTGATTCCTGTGTTTAACGTGCTAATTTGAAAGCGCAAAAAGAAAGGGCGGCGGACGGGGGCAAGATCAGGCAACCGTTACTTGCCGTTTGTGCACTGGCTGAACGTAGGTCAGTTTATCAATCATATTTAACAATAGCAGTCTTTCCGGACACGACAACTTATTGGTCATCTGAGAGCTTCGCTATTACAAGCTAAGTGGCGCGTGGTTCACCGACATCGTAGACCCATAAGTTGCGATCATGAATTTTAAGACTTGGCCAAGCCGCCCGCCACATAGCGAGATGAGCAGTCGCAAAATGCAGATCAAGCGCCGCCTGGTCGGTCCACAATTCTTTGACATGGATTAGACTAGGATCGAACACGTCTTGGGAGTAACCATAGTCAATGCAACCTTCTTCGCAGCGACTAGCAACTACCATTTGCTCCATAATAGGCCGAGCCGCTTCGATATTGTGGGCAGGCAGGCGAAAGGTTCCGACGATCAACAACATCAGTCGGACCTAAAGCGGCAGGCTAGCAATGAAAAGGGCTTTCCGCCTCCGTCAATTTTCCACAACTAATCTGCCAGAGCGGCCAGGCAGCGAACGACAACATTGCAGACATCAACTTATGGGCGTATTATGTCGCGGGCTATCGTGGCATCAGCTTCGGCCCCACCTATGCGCGAGGGGGATCGTCACTACACCCGTCACGGCGAGCAGCGAATTTTAAGGAGAGCGTGATGCGTCATTGGGCTTTGTCGGCGACGGCGGCGGGAGCTGCCATCTTGATCTCTAGCTCAGCCTCCGCGAGCTCTCCGCAAGGTCTGATTTCAGGCAGCTATTTCCTGGACGGCGAACGGAGCGACAATTACCTTCAATCGATCAACAGCGCTCTTCCCGTCCGTTCCCTCTCCACCCGCGATCTCGTTCGCCGGCTGCGTAAGGCGGCCGCGCCTGGATATGCAATCAACATCTCGTTCCCAGAAGGACGGTTCTCGATCAAGATCGATGACAAGCGATTGATTGACGTTTCGACAAGCGGAGAGGCGATCGAGTGGAAGCTCGTGGATGGGATGATTTTTGATGTGTCGGCAACAGCAAATGGTGAAGCTGTTTCCCTGACGTTCCGTGCGCCCGACAGCGAGCGGACCACCGTCTATCGCAGCGATGGGCAGCAGTTGGTGGCAGAGACTTCCATCACCGGTCCGCTGATCTCTACGCCGATTCGCTATAAGGTCGTCTATAATCGAGCGAATTGACAAGATCTAAGAGTCGGACTTTATCTGGTGAGAAGCCGTTGAACGGTCTTGGTCTCGTAGTTACGGATGCCGGTCCAGCTGATCTCTCTAGCGTCCGCTTTGAGGCGCGCTATGATCGTGAACCAACGGCAACAAGCAGCTCATTCTGCCTCTACCCTGGACTGAAGCTCGAATGTCCGCTTCCCAAAACATTCCCGTCGCTCACCACAGCTTTCACGAACGCTAAAATATGACATTCGTTCAGGGAATTTAATAGTGGCAACCACTGTGGACATTAGTCGCCCATTTATACACCGTCATTATACCCGCTCCCCTGAAGGAGCGATCGAAAGAAACGCAAAAAAATTGGGCGGCATTGCTGCCGCCCCAGTCGCTTCGGTTCGTGAAACTTTCTACCGTCGCCTAACGGCCATTATTGGCGACGATATCAACGCTGGTGCCGCCGCCGGGCGCGCGGTTGAAGGTGATGAAATAGGCGCCGCTGTCATTGTCGCGGGTTCCGCCAAGCACATGCTCGCCGGCGCGCAGCTGATGCTCGGCGCTATATCCGGACTTCCGTGCACGGGTGTAATAATAGTCGATGACATCCTGCATCGCAGCAGAAGTCGTGAAGGTCGCTACGCGGATATCGCAGATGCCGCCATCGACGCCGCCTGCTTCTTTAACGCGGCCGCGTGGATAGACGGGGAATTCAGGCGGCATCCGCATCGCCCAGCCTGCGCCATATTGCAGCTTGGCATCGCAGGTGCCCTTGCCGCGCGTAACGCCTTGGTCAGCCGCCAAAGCGCCCAAAGTCACTGCGCGTTGCTCGCCGCAGCCCTTGCAATCTTCTACCCCCACAACCACCGGCTTTGGCGCACGCATCAGCTTCGCGCTGTCGAGCGCTTCGATCGAGGCATCGCCGTCATAGCCGCTGTCCGCTGGAACCGCGCCCGACAAGGGCTTGTCCGCAACTTTGACGGTGTTGACATTGGCGCTGTCGGTAAGGTCGGGGTCGACCAGGATGCGGTCGTTGAGCGCGGCATTGATTTCCGGATCGCTGCCTTTGCCGACCAGCTTGTTATCAAGGTCGGCGACCGCCGCCTCGTCGCTCGCTGTCCCGCCGCATGCCGCGAGCGGCAAAGCGAGCGCAAGGCCAAGGATCAGCGGCACGGTAAGGCGCGGAAAGCGGCGCATGAAATGGACTCCTGTGAACTTCATGTCGCGACGCTGCGGCGGCGCATTGGCAAAAGCCAGCCATAAAGGTGGTTAATCCGCCCCGCGAGTCGCATTTACCCTGTCACTTCGCGTCTCATGTGCCAGCGCGGGACATCGCCGCGCCGAAGCTTAACATATCGGCTTATTTGATAACGCCGCGATAGGTTATCGTCCGCTTTGCTCCCGGCGCAATCGCATCGGCAAAGACCCAGCGGACATGCGTGACATCGGCAAGATCGGCGGCGCGCTCAATGGCTGTGGTACCGTCTGTGGGCGCAGTCTTGACCTTGAGTGCAGCAAGCTTGCCCCAATTGGTGCCGCCATCGACCGAAACCTCGGCCCAGTCCTCGGTGACTGAAACGAACTGCACCGGCGCGGGCATCGGGTTGGTGGCGCGGAAACCGGCGGCAGGCTGCGTGCCGGTATTCGTGACCTCAAGCGTGAACACCACCTTGTCGCCCGGCACCACGACAACCGACTTTGGCGCGTATAGCGACACTTTCTCTTTACCTGCCGCATCGACCTCGACTCGCTCGATCTTCACATCGCTTGTCAGCGTCACTGGCGACGAAGCCGGAGCAGGTGGAGGCGTTGTGGCGGTTTGCGCAGACACAGCGCCCGAAAGCATCATCGCAACAGCGGCAAAAGTGGAAATCATCTTCATAATATC
>LNFM01012859.1_pt1 | contig 10845 bp, 10 predicted proteins | sample 596031 | NCBI WGS metagenome assembly LNFM01 (sample SAMN04254537, study PRJNA301005) | activated carbon metagenome | isolation source: dual media filters at the Ann Arbor, Michigan drinking water treatment plant | place: USA: Ann Arbor | reverse complement strand
CTAGAATGCGTCCTAAGGACGCATTCTAGTTGCCGCTCGTGTGTTTGTCAAACATTGGCGGTTGACTTTTCCAGCTATGCCTGCTATAATTTGCGTCCTCAGGACGCAAATTATAGCAGGCAGATTTGAAACAAGCTTCGGCAGAGTTCCTGCCAATAGTGATGAAAGCCCTCCAGGACAAGCTGGCGGGTTGGGAGCGCCCAGTCGTGACCAACTACGAGCTGGCAGTGCTCATGTCCACGCAGCTTGCGAGCTTGGAGGTGCAGCCTTCGCAGGCTCTCTATGAGAGGGTGGTGGACAGCCTTGGTTCCTTTGGCCTGATTTCTCCAAGCAAGGACTTCAAACCAGGGACGGTTTATCACCTGTTTGGGCGGGGCAAGCCGAAAGCCATGGAGGTCGCCTGTGCTGTAGACCCCTTTGCGTACGTCTCGCATCTCAGTGCCATGGAGTACCACGGGGTGACGGACCGGTTCTCCAAAATCCTGTACTTGACTACGCCTCCGGATGGTGAATGGCGTGAATTGGCCAAGGGCAGGATGGAAAAAGACCTGGGTGAGCAGCTGGAGGCCTTTCGGGGGGCGAAGTTGCCGCTACTCAAGCGCCAGGACTTTGAGCGCGTCGAAGGTGTGCGAGTCGAGTTGATGAGGCGTTCCAGTAGGGGGGCGTTCAAAACCATCAAGTCCCCAGCTATTCGGGTCGCGATGGTCGGTCGAGCCTTCTTGGACATGGTGCGGGAGCCCGACAACTGTGGTGGCATGCAGCATGTCGTGGATACCTATCGCGAATATGGGGCAAGGTACTTGCCGCTCATTGCCGAGGAGGTTGAGCGTCATGGAAAAGCTGTGGAGAAGGTTCGCGCGGGCTATCTGCTTGACGAGGTTTGTCACCTGCAGCACCCACTCATTGACGGCTGGGTGCAACACGCACAGCGCGGAGGCTCCAGGATGCTGGACCCTCAAGGGGAGTACGTTCCTGACTACTCCGAGAAATGGATGCTCTCGATCAATGTCGCGTCTTTGATGCCTGGCGGCTCTGAAGGTGCGCTGTGAACGAGGTTGACATCGAGGCGTGGGTAGAGGGCGCACCTGCCGATCAACGAGGATTTCGCGAGGCCGTACACATCATTCTGGACAGCATCGGTCACTCGCAGAACCTGCAGACCAAGATGGTGATGAAAGGCGGGCTGCTGTTGGCTATACGCTATGACAGCTCCCGATTCACGCGTGACTTGGACTTCTCAACCAGCGAAAGGTACACGGCAGAAAATGCCGAAGCATTACTGGCCGAGTTCGAGGCAGGGTTGGTGGCAGCGGAGGACCGGCTGCCTTATGGGACGGCATGCCGCCTGCAGTCGCGCAAGGTCGAGCCCAAGGGAGAGAACAGGACACGCCACAACCTGGCATTGACGATTGGATTTGCCGACAAATCCAACGCGGGCGCCATGGCCAGGTTGCAGGCCAAAAACTGACCACGCGTGATGCAGATTGACTACAGCTTCAACGAGGCGGTGTTCGAGGTCGAGCTGCTTGAGCTCGATGGGGGTGCGACGATCCGCTCCTACTCGCTGCACAACGTGCTGGCTGAGAAGATGCGCTCGCTGTTGCAGCAGCCAATCCGCAAGCGCAACCGTCGTCAGGACGTCTACGACATCTGGCTCCTGCTTGAATCGGCTGCGGCTTTTTCCGCTGAGGAGCTGGCTCACGTGCACGCGATGCTTGTCGAGTCTTGCCGCAGCAAAGGCATTGATCCGACTGCGGGGTCGATGAGCGATGAAGTGGTCGTGAAAATGACGCGCGAGGGCTATGCGGACCTGCAAGCTGATGTGGACGGGGAGCTACCCGGTTTCGATGACGCCATGGCCAGGGTGGAGGCGCTCTACCGCTCGTTGCCGTGGGGAGTCAATTGAGCGGGGTCTCAGGTAGAATCCGCGTGCAGATCGTTCTGACACTTTTCTGACACTAGCGTCAGAAAGTGGGTGCGCTCAGTTGCGCACCACTGCGGCTAAGTTGTTGATTTCATTGGTCTGTTGCGTTAGCCTTCGCTCGGTTTTTGGGCCAAAACTGGCTTGAAAATCCGCGTGTCGGTGGTTCGATTCCGCCCCAGGCCACCAGAATTTCTCAGAAAGCCATCTCTCTGCGAGATGGCTTTTCATTTTCTGCAGTGTCCGGCCCCGTGAGGACAGGCCGAGGGCGCTGCAGTCCGTTCCCCTTCCATCCAGGCACCGCCTTGCAAGGCGGTGTGTGCCGTGGGGTCCGCCAGCGGATTGCCACGCTTGCCGCATCGGCCCACCGGTACGCCAGACGACGGCCGCCAGATGCATTCCGGGCGCATGCCCAACACCTCAACCGGAGTCCACCATGGCCCTCGACCACCTCGTTTCCGATCACGCCGCACCCCTGGCCCATGTCATGGACGCGCTGAGCACGCGCACACTGAACCATTTCGCCGAAGAAGCCCGGCAGAACGGCGAAAGCCTCAAGGACGCCTTCGAGCGCTACGAGATCGATTACGCCTGGCACGTCCTGGGCTCGGAGCGCCTGCGCGAGGCCACCCTGGCGCACCTGGCCAGCCGCCAGCACGTGGTGACCGAGGCGCAGAAGGACAGTCTGGCCGGCATCCTGCAAGCCGCCGCCGCGGCCCAGGCCTCCGATCTGCTGATGAGCTTTGACAACGATGTGCCCGAAAAGCTGGCGGACTTCCTGTCCACGGCCTGGGCCCCGCGCGGCGCCCACTGATCCGCGCACCCGGCCGCGCGGGCGGTCTCAAGACCGCAGGTTGAGCATCTGCACCCGCTCTGCGGGGCTGGGGCGCAGCGCTTCGGGCAGGCGCTGCGTCGCGCTGGCGCCGCCCGGCATCGGCCATGGATCGCTGTCGCCTGTGTGCTGCAGAGTGGCGGCAGGCCTGCCATGATGGCAGTTACGGGGCCGGCTGCGGCCCGCAACGCATGTCATGGCTGCCTCCTCTGATCTCACCACGGCGCCCCTGTTGCCCACCATCTGGCGGCTGAGCCTGCCCAATATGTTCGCCATGGTGGCCACGGCCCTGGTGAGTGTGGCCGAGACGGTCTATGTGGGGGTGTTGGGCACGGCGCCGCTGGCGGGCATGGCCCTGGTCTTCCCCCTCATCATGCTGCAGCAGATGCTCTCGGCCGGCTCCATGGGCGGGGGCATCGCCTCGGCCATCAGCCGTGCGCTGGGTGCGGGCCAGCAGGGGCGGGCCGATGCGCTGGTGCTGCACGCCGTGCTCATCAGTGCGGTGCTCGGCCTGTTCTTCAGCGCGCTGGTGCTGATCTGGGGGCGACCGATTCTTGTGTTGATCGGCGGGCGCGAGGCCGCGCTGGAGGAGGCCCTGGCTTACGCCGTGGTGGCCTTTGCCGGTGCGCAGGCCATCTGGTTGCTCAATGCCTTCGCCTCCTCGCTGCGCGGTGCGGGTGACATGAAGACGCCGTCGGCCACGCTGTTGCTGGTGGCCGGGGGGCAGATCGTGCTGGGCGGCTGGCTGGGCCTGGGCTGGGGTCCCGTGCCGCGCCTGGGCATGGCCGGCATCGCGCTGGGCCAGGTGCTGGCTTTTGCCTTGGGCGCGGCCTATCTCTACCGTCATCTGCGTTCGGGCCGGGCGCGGGTGCGGCTGGTGTTCTCGGCCCGGCCCGATGGCTGGTCGCGGCTGTTCACCGAGGAGGCGCAGGTGCTCGCCTATGCGCGCAGCTACTTCCGCTGGGTCGCGCCGGCCTATGGCTTCTTCGCCTTGGGCCTGTGCCTGTACTTCGCGGCCCAGGGCGCGGGCAAGCTGCTCGGTCCGGTGCTGGCCGGCACGGCCCGCCTGCTGCTGGTGGCCGTGGGCGGCTGGCTGCTGGTGCAGGGCGGCGCGCCGGTGTGGAGCATGTTTGCGCTCATCAGCGCGGCCATGCTGCTTTATGGCCTGATCACGGCGCTGGCGGTGTACTACGTGCGCTGGGGCGATTGAGCGCGCGGCCTGGCCGGCCCTGTACAGTGGCGGGCAGAACAACCTTCACCGGAGACCCCATGGACGAGAACCCGAGATACCAGGCCGGCCTGGCCGTGCGCAAGGCCGTGCTGGGCGAAGCGTATGTGAACAGTTCGCTGGCCGCTGCCAGCAGCGACGCGTTCATGGCGACGATCCAGCAGTTCATCACCGAAAACGCCTGGGGCACGGTCTGGACGCGCGAGGGCCTGGACCGCAAGACGCGCAGCCTGCTCAACCTGGCCATGCTCACGGCGCTGAATCGACCCAACGAACTCAAGCTGCACCTCAAGGGCGCGCTCAACAACGGCGTGACGAAGGAGGAAATCCGCGAGGTCTTTCTGCAGGCCGCCGTCTACTGCGGTGCGCCCGCGGGGCTGGACTCCTTCAAGATCGCGCAGCAGGTCTTCAAGGACGAGGCCGAAAAACAAAAGGCCGGAACAGCGTCCCGGCCTTGAGCCACTGGCAGGGGCCGGTGCTCAGCCTGCGCCCATGGCCAGCGCCACGCGATAGGTCACGAAGGCCGCCGCGTAGGCCAGGGCGAAGAGATAGGCCCCGGTGATGACGGCCATGCGCCAGCCGCCGGTCTCGCGGCGGATCGTGGCCAGCGTGGACAGGCACATGGGGGCGAAGACGTACCACATGAGCAGCGAGAGCGCCGTGGCCAGGCTCCAGCCCTGCACGATCAACGGCGTGAGCGCGGCTGCGGTGTCGTCGGCGGTGGCCGAGAGCGCATAGACCGTACCGAGGGCGCTCACGGCCACTTCGCGTGCCGCGAGGCCGGGCACCAGTGCAATGCTGATCTGCCAGTTGAAGCCGATCGGTTCGAACACCACGGCGAGTGCGCGGCCCAGCATGCCGGCCAGGCTGTACTCGATGGCCGGGCCGGTGGCGCCTTCGGGCGCTCCCGGGAAGCTGGCCAGGAACCAGAGCAGCACGGTCAGGGCCAGGATGACACCGCCCACGCGGCGCAGGAAGATCTTCACGCGCTGCCACAGGCCGATCAGCACATTGCGCAGGCGCGGCCAGTGGTAGGCCGGCAGCTCCATCATCAGCGTGCGCACCTGGCCGCGCGTGGTGAACTGCTTGAGCACCCAGGCCACGGCCATGGCACCGACGATGCCGGCGATGTAGAGCCCGAACAGCACCAGGCCCTGCAGCTCAAAGCCGCCCCAGACCTCGCGCTGCGGCACGAAGGCGCCGATCAGCAGGGCATAGACCGGCAGGCGCGCCGAGCAGGTCATCAGCGGCGCGATCAGGATGGTCACGAGCCGGTCGCGCGGGTTGGCGATGGTGCGCGCGGCCATGATGCCGGGGATGGCGCAGGCAAAGCTCGACAGCAGGGGGATGAAGCTGCGGCCCGACAGGCCCAGCGCGCCCATCAGCCGGTCCAGCAGGAAGGCGGCGCGTGGCAGGTAGCCGCTTTCCTCCAGCACCAGGATGAAGGCGAAGAGGATGACGATCTGCGGCAGGAAGACGACCACACCACCCAGGCCGGCGATGATGCCGTCGACCAGCAGGCTGCGCAGCCAGCCTTCGGGCAGCAGTTCGCCGACCTGCTCGCCGACCCAGCCCGTGCCGGCTTCGATCCAGCCCATGGGCGCCTCGGCCCAGGCGAACACGGCCTGGAAGACGAAGAACAGCAGCACGGCCAGCAGCAGCGGACCGGCCACGGGGTGCAGCACCACGCGGTCGATGCGGTCGCTGTGCGCGTGCGGCACGACCGCCGCCAGGCCCAGACGCTCCAGCATGGCGCGCACGGCTTCGTGGTCACCGTGCGGGTCGGCCTCGGGTGCAGCGGTCGGAAACTCGCTGCCCGGGCGCCACAGCGCAGCGTCGTCCAGCGCGGTCTGCAGCAGTCCGGCGCCGCCGTGGTCGATGGCCACGGTGCGCACCACGGGCACGCCCAGTTCGCGCGCCAGGGCCTCGGTGTCGATCTTCAGGCCGCGCTGCTCGGCCAGGTCGGCCATGTTCAGGGCCACCACGCAGGGCAGGCCCATGCGCTTGACGCCCAGCACGAGGCGCAGGTTGCGACGCAGGTTGGTGGCGTCGACCACGCAGACCACGAGGTCGGGGCGCTTCTCGCCCGTGGCCTGGCCGCGCAGCACGTCCACCGTCACCTGCTCGTCGGGCGAGCGCGGGTAGAGGCTGTAGGTGCCGGGCAGGTCGAGCAGACGCAGCAGCTTGCCGGCCGCGGTGCGAAAGCGCCCTTCCTTGCGTTCCACCGTCACGCCAGCGTAGTTGGCCACCTTCTGGTGGCTGCCGGTCAGACGGTTGAACAGCGCGGTCTTGCCGCAGTTGGGGTTGCCCACCAGGGCCACGAGCGGGCCCGTGGGGTGGACGTGGACCACGGCCTCGTTCATCGCGCGGCCTCCTCGTTGACCTGGCCCAAGGACTGGACCTGCACGCAGGCGGCTTCGGCCCGGCGCAGTGCGAAGGTCGAATCGGCAATGCGCACCACCAGCGGGTCGGCACCGGGGGCGCCGCGCGCGATCACGCGCACCGCCTCACCGGGCAGGAAGCCGATCTCCTCGAGGCGCGTGCGCCACTCGGGCTGCGCCTCGGGCGCCTGGACTTCGCGCACCAGGGCCGGCATGTGCAGCGGGAGTTCGTGCAGCCGGGTCATCGCTCGCATCCTTCCGGCGCGCTGGAAGGGGAGAGACAGGGAAGGCGGGACAGGGGGTGGAGATGCATGCGCTCGTCATGGGCCCGGCGCGCGGGGCGCTGCTGGACACCTCAGGGTCTGTGACGAGGGTGATTATAGGTATGAATGGGAATTATTTTTATTTGCGACGGGTGGCCCTACCAATCGACGAGGCTCAGGCCCACGCTGAGCAGGGTGCGGCGGCGGTTGTAGTCCACCAGGGCGTCGCCATAGCCGCTGAAGAGCTGCACGTGCAGACGCAGGCCGGGCGAGGCGGGGTCGATGGGGCGCAGCCATTCCACGCGCCAGGAGCCGTTGGCGTCACTGCGCAGGCTGTGGCGCAGGGTCAGGGCCAGGGTGTGTTCGTGGCTGAGCTGCCAGCTGCCGGTGACTTCGGCGCGGCCGATGGTGTCGGCTATGCCCGGGTTGTCGTCACCCGCGGCCGGGCTGCTGCTGTTGCCGTCGCCGTCCGTCACGCGCTTCCAGAGCCGGCCGGTGAGGGTGTAGCGGTTGTCCTTCTCCATGCCGGCCATGAGGATCAGGCGGTTCCAGCTGCGCGAGAGCGGCAGGGTCTGACCGTTGGACTGGTGGTTGAGGCTCAGGCCGCTGTAGCGCAGGCGCCAGCCGCCGGGCAGGTCCAGCGGCGTGGGCAGGATGTACATGATCTCGGGTTCGTGGTCCGTGGTGCGGAAGGGGCGCGAGATCTCGCCATTGAAGAGCTGCCAGTAGGACTGCTGGCTGTAGCCGAACCAGAGCGAATCGCGCTGGCCTTCGGCGAGGAAAGGCGACAGGCCCGAGGCCACCTTGGTGCGCACCGAGAGCTGGATGCGCATCTCGTTGCGCATATAGGGTTGCGCGCTGGTGGCCGTGCGGCCAGCGGCGTCGGAACTGGGCGCGGTGTTCACATGGTTGCCGTGCACCCAGGACAGGCTGATGGGTTTGTAGCCGCGGATGTTGAAGCGGCCGCAGTCGCTGCCCGATTCCAGCTCCCAGTAGCGCGAGAGCGTCGACTGCGGGCCGCTGCGGCAATCGGGCGGCGGCGCGGGCAGCTCGTCGGGCGAGGCCGCAGCGGCGGCGGGCTGCGCCTGCTGCAGCACCCAGCGGTCATAACAGGCCAGCCGGGCCGCGGCATCCTCGGTCTGGGCCGCGCAGAGTTGCCAGCCCGGTGTGCTCTCCACGGCCGGGACGGCCGGGGTGCTTGGCGCCTGCGCGGCGGCCAGGGCGCTCAGGCCCAGCGAGAGCAGGGCCGTGGCCAGGCGTTTCATGCCGCGCCTCCGGCCAGGGCCTGGGCCGCGGCGCTTTCCTGCGCCTTCTTGGCGAACTCGGCCCGCAGCGCGCGCAGCTTCTCGCGCGGGTCTTCCTTGACCGTGGCCTGGTCCAGCGCCATCTCGGCGATGAAGCGGCTGGGCTGGCTGCTCACCATCTCACGGCCCTTCTTGCGCTTCTTGGGCCAGCTCACGGCCAGCGAGCGCTGGGCGCGCGTGATGCCCACGTACATGAGGCGGCGTTCCTCCTGCAGGCGCTGGGCGATGCCCTCGTTCACGGCCTCGTGTTCGCGCTGCGAACCGCCGAGCGAGTCGCCGCCTTCGTCGAGTTTGAAGGGCAACATGCCCTCGCTCACGCCCACCAGCATCACGTGTGGCCATTCCAGGCCCTTGGCGGCGTGCAGGGTGGACAGCGTCACCACGTTCTGGTCCTTCTCGCGCTCGCTGATGGTGGAGAGCAGCGAGACGGTCTGCGCCACTTCGAGCAGGGACTTCTTCTCGCTGGCCAGCGTCACGCCCGCGGTGTCGTCGATCTCGCCGCCGCAGCGCTTGGCCATCCAGTCGCAGAACTCCATGACGTTGATCCAGCGGTTGGCGGCCACGCGTTCGTTGTCCTCGCTGTCGTAGAGGTGCTTCTCGTAGCCTATGTCCTTGAGCCAGTCGGCCATGAAGGCGCGCGCGTCCTCGGCGCCCGTGGTCTGGCGGGCGCGGTATTCGAGGTCGTTGATGTAGCGGCCGAACTCGTGCAGGCTGCCCACGGCGCGCGCATTGAGCACCGAGCCCAGCGAGGAGGAGAACAGGGCCTCGAACAGGCTGACCTTGTACTGGCTGGCGAAGGTACCCAGCGACTGCAAAGTCTGGTGGCCGATGCCGCGCTTGGGCGTGGTCACAGCGCGCAGAAAGGCCGGGTCGTCGTCGTTGTTGACCCAGAGCCGGAACCAGGCGCAGAGGTCGCGGATCTCGGCGCGGTCGAAAAAGCTCGTGCCGCCCGAGACCTTGTAGGGGATCTGGGCCTTGCGCAGGGCCTGCTCGAAGACCTTGGCCTGGTGGTTGGCGCGGTAGAGCACGGCGAAGTCCTTGAACTCCTTGTGCTGCGAAGTCGAGCGCAGGCTCTGGATGCGCGCCACCGCGCGTTCGGCCTCGTGCTCCTCGTTGTCGGCGTCGACCACACGCACCGGCTCGCCCGGACCCAGGTCGCTCCACAGCGTCTTGGGAAAGAGCTTGGGATTGGGCCCGATCACATTGTTGGCGGCCTGCAGGATGGCGCCCGTGGAGCGGTAGTTCTGCTCGAGCTTGATGACCTTGAGGCTGGGGAAGTCGAGCGGCAATTTTTTCAGGTTGTCCAGCGTGGCGCCGCGCCAGCCGTAGATGGACTGGTCGTCGTCGCCCACGGCGGTGAAGCGCGCGTCCTTGGGATCGGGCGGCACCAGCAGCTTGAGCAGCTCGTACTGCGTGGCGTTGGTGTCCTGGTACTCGTCGACCAGGATGTGGCCCATGATCTTCTGCCACTTGGCCCGCACCTCGGCATGGTCCTTGAGCAGCTTGAGGGGCAGGCCGATCAGGTCGTCGAAGTCCACGCTCTGGTAGGCCGCCAGACGCTCTTCGTAGCGCGCCATGATGCGCGCCGTGATGCGTTCGTTGTCGTCCTTGGCCTGGGCTTCGGCCTGGGCGGCGTTGAGCCCCAGGTTCTTCCACAGGCTGATGGTCCATTGCCACTGGCGCGCGGTGGCCGCGTCCGTGCTGCCGCCGGCGTCCTTGAGGATGCTGGTGACGTCGTCACTGTCGAGGATGGAGAACTGGGGCTTGAGCCCGACGGCCTCGCCGTCTTCACGCAGCAGATGCACGCCCAGGGCGTGGAAGGTGCAGATGCGCACCTCCTTGGCCTGCTTGCCGATCAGCCCCTTGGCACGCTCGCGCATCTCGGCCGCGGCCTTGTTGGTGAAGGTGATGGCGGCGATGCGCTTGGGTTCGAGGCCGGCCTGGATCAGGCGGCCGATCTTGTGCGTGATGACGCGGGTCTTGCCGGAGCCGGCGCCGGCCAGCACCAGGCAGGGGCCGTGCAGGTAGTTGACAGCATCCTGCTGCGCGAGATTGAGACCGTGGGAGAAGGAAGTCGACATGCGGGCGGAAAACTTGCCGGCCGATCATACCGGGGTGGTAGGTCTGGGGCGGCGGATTTAATAATATTTGATGTTATGACTACAAATATGTAGAATTTTGCCATCATGGCTGTGGATACATCCAGCTTCTTTGGGCAGTTTGCCATACTGGCGCCCTACAACCCCTGGTGGCAGGACGCGGGGGCTGCGTTTGCCAGTGTGCCCGCATTCCGGCGCGATGTGTTTGACGATTTGTACGCGGATGTGAAGCAGCTGCCGCAGATGGTGTCGCTGACCGGCCCGCGCCGTGTGGGCAAGAGCACCTTGCTGCAGCAGTGCATCCAGCAGCTGATCGCGGACGCGCCTGACGGGCCGGCCCAGGCGCGTCGCATCGTCTACTTCTCGATGCAGGACCCGGGGCTGGAGCTGCCGGGTTTTGATGCGGACCGTTTCTTCAACGAACTGGTGGCGGCTGCGGCCCAGACGGCCCAGCAGGGCACCACCTATCTTTTCCTAGACGAGATCCAGCGCTTTCCGCGCTGGGAGCTCTACCTCAAGAAGTTCTACGACCTCAGGACGCCGGTGCGTTTCATCGTCTCGGGTTCGGCCAGTGCGCCCATCTTCAAGAAGTCGCGTGAGAGCTTGTTGGGTCGGATCAAGGACTATCACGTGCTGCCGTTCAGTTTTCGGGAGTGGCATGCAATTCGATACCCGCGTAGTTTGTCGGTACGAGGGCGCATCTCTGTGGGCCCTACGAACGATATCCTTGCCGATCTCAAGATGCGTGGGCGTTTAATGCAGTCTTTGTCGCCCAACGAGTTGATTGAGTCTCTTCACCAGCAAAACTGGACGAATG
>LNFM01012858.1_pt1 | contig 10845 bp, 9 predicted proteins | sample 596031 | NCBI WGS metagenome assembly LNFM01 (sample SAMN04254537, study PRJNA301005) | activated carbon metagenome | isolation source: dual media filters at the Ann Arbor, Michigan drinking water treatment plant | place: USA: Ann Arbor | reverse complement strand
GCCCTCGGACGAGGACGTGCGGATGCTGGCCGAGTATCGCTGGCCCGGCAACGTACGCGAGATGTCCGCGGTCATCGATCGCGCCGTCCTGCTCGGACAGGGCCGCACTCTCGAGGTGTCGGCGGCCCTCGGGCGCACGGTGCCGCCGCGCATGACCCCGAACGCGCCGGGTGCGGCGCGCGCCCTGCCTGTCGTCATCGCGCCCCTCGACGAGGCCATTCGTCTGCACATCGAGGCGGCGCTGGCTGAAACGCAGGGTCGGGTGGAGGGCAAGGACGGCGCGGCCCACCTGCTGCGCGTCAACCCGCACACGCTGCGAGCCCGCATGCGCAAGCTCGGGATCCGGTGGGCGACCTTCCGGCCGCGTGTGCGGCCCGACGACGCGTGACGGGCGCGTCGGGGACCGCACGACGTGGCCGAGTGGCGCGGCGACCCGCTACACGGTGTTGATGAGACCGTTGACTCCGGCAGGGAAGAAGCCCCCGCTGCGCGTGCCGGTGCGTGCCGAGCCGTAAGCCACGGCCAGCACCTGGCTCGCCGTGCGCACGGTGGAGCGGCCCTCGCCATCCACCTGGAACAGACGTCCGCCCGGCGCCATCAGCGTCGGCACGTCGAGGGCATCCACCATCCCGGGCATCAGGCCGAGATCGCTGACGACCAGGCGAATCACGCCGGCGTGCTGCGCTTCGGTCAGGCCGATCTGCGCGGCGGCCGTCAGCGTCGCCGGATTGCGCACGAGGGCGGCAGCGCCACCGTAGGCGCTCACGCCGAGGTCCTCGAACGCCCGGGCCACCGTGAAGAACTCGTTGGCATTGGCGAAGCCGACGCCGAGCGCCTCGAGGTTGATCGCCGGCTTGGCGACGGCCGCCGCACCGAGCGCCTGGCGCAGGAAGTTGACGTGCACCTGTTCGTCGAGGGCGATCTGCTGCGAGATCGTCATCAGGCGATCGGTCATCGCCACGCGCGCGCCGCCGACGGTCTCGCCGGCGCGACCGGTGCCGCTGGTCCCGATGCCGATGTCGGCGATGCGGCGACCCGTGGTGGCCACCGTGTAGAACTCCGCCTCGAGATACTCGAGGTTGAGGGCGAAGTTGAGGATGTCGGCGTCGGTCAGCGTCTGCGCCGCGGCCTCGTCCATGCCGACCCCGCCGACCACCATCGCCGCGCCGAGACCAGCGCCGCCAACCATCACGCGCCGGGCGAATGCCCGCCGACTGACACTGCTATCCACCAGATCCTGCAAATGCTCGAGTTTGGTCATGTTGCCTCCGTGAGGACGTCGACACGACGTCCTGCTCGCTCTACGCGGCCGGGGCCGACGGTGGATGTGTGCCCGCACACGACTCGGCCGGGGCCGACCGACCGCCAGCGATGCTGGCGACCTGTCGAACCCCGGCCGGTGTTGGCTACGACTGCAGCCCTGCAGCGAATCAGGTCGTGATGGTGCGGCGGTTGCCCGTCGCCATGCGGTAGATCACCAGCAGCAGGATCGCGCCGAGCAGCGACATCACGAAGCCCGCGGCGTCGCCCGGCCCGTAGAGGCCCAGCGTCTGCCCGAGGAACCCACCGAGCACCGATCCCACGATGCCCAGCAGCATCGTGACGATGATGCCGCCAGGATCCTTGCCCGGCATCAACAACTTGGCCAGCGCGCCGATCACCAACCCGAACACGATCCATCCGAGAATGCCCATGGTCCACTCCTCCTGCAAGAGTCGCCGGCAGCGAAATGCTGCACGGGACGAAGCCGTCTTGAGCACCTCTCCTTGCACAGAGCGATCCAGCGATAATGCGGCGATGCGGAGATCGATGGGGTGGGCAGGGAGACGGACGAGCATCGGCCTGGCTGTGCTGGCGCTCGGCGGGGGACTGCTGGCCGCCGAGCAGATCCGGCTGCGCCCGTCGCTCGCGCCGGAGTCGCTGGCCCGGGAGTGGACCCTCGACGGCTCGGGGACCTGGGCTGTCCGTGAGGGCCTGCTCGCGCTGGTCACGGCGGGCAAGCCGGGCGGATCGGTGCGGCGGCCTTCGGCGCTCGCGCTGGTCAACGGGCCCGACCTGACCGACACCACGCTGGAGGTGGAGGTGCGGTCCACGGCCGCCATGCCCGACGTCACGCCACGGCGCGACGCCCTCCTCATCGTCGGCTACCAGTCGCCGACGAAGTTCTACTACGTGCATCTCTCGGCGGCGCGCGACGAGGTGCACAACGGCATCTTCCTGGTCGACGAGGCCGACCGGCGGCGCATCGACTCGCGCTCCGAGGTGACGCCGCTCGTCGATCGCGAGTGGCATCGGACCCGCCTGGTACGGTCAGCGGCCAGCGGCCGCCTCGAGGTCTACGTGGACGATCGGCCGGAACCCATCATGGTGGCGACCGACACGGCGCTGACGTGGGGACGCGTCGGCGTCGGGTCGTTCGATGACACCGCCGAGTTCCGCCGGGTGGTGGTGCGCGGCGTGGCGCGCTAGTCAGCTCGACAGCTTGTCGAGCACGGTGTGCAGGTCGGCCGGCGGCCCCTGCAGCACCGGGTTCCACAGGTCGCCCACCTGCGCGAAGCGCGTCTCCACGGCATCGAGCGTGAAGTCCTCGGGCCGCACGTCCTCGTCCAGCTCCTGCCAGTGGAGCGGCGTCGAGACGCCGGCGAACTGACTGGCGCGGGCGCTGTAGGCGCACGCCAGTGTCTTGCCTTCGATGTTCTGCAGGTAGTCGACGTACACCGTGCGTCCCCGTTTCGCCACCGCGCGTTCCACCGTGGCGACCGCAGGATGCTGCGAGGCCACGGCCGTGGCCACGATCTGGCACAGCAGCTGCCCCGACTCGTACGAGGTGCCCGGTGCGAGCGGGATGTAGATGTGCAGGCCCGACGACCCCGAGGTCTTGAGCGCGGCGGGGATGTCGAGCAGCACGAGCGCGTCGTGCACCCAGCGCGCCACGTCGCGCACCTGCGTGAACGGCACGCCGGGCATGGGGTCGAGGTCGATCGCCACGAAGTCGGCGGTGGCGGGTGTGGCGGCGCGCGAGAACCACGGGTCGAGCGAGATGGCCCCGAGCTGGGCCACGTAGAGCAGCGTCAGCAGCGATCCCCCGACGAGTCTCGGCGTCGGCCCATCCTCGTCCTCGTCGCCGTCCACCGTCGCCACGCGCACGCCGGCCGGCACCGTGTCCGGGGCGCGCTGCTGGTAGAAGGCCTTGCCGAGCACGCCGTTCGGATAGCGCTTCATCACCAGCGGGCGGTCGGCAATCACCGGCAGCAGCCAGGGCGAGGTGCGCGCGTAGTACCGCAGCAGATCGCCCTTGGTCAGCCCGGACGCGGGCCAGAAGACCTTGCGCAGGTTCGTCACGTCGAGCGCGCCCTCGGGCAGTGTCAGAGTGCCGTCGCGCCCTGCGTCCTCGAGTGACTGGAGCTGCTCGACGATCTGGCTCAGCGGGGAGGCCTGGCTCAGCGGGGAGGGCTGGCTCAGTCGGGAGGGCCGGCTCAGTGGGTAGGGCCGGCTCTCCGAGCCGGCCGTCACCATCGGCCGGGGACTGGCTGACGGCCCGTTCGGAGAACGGGCCCTACCCGACAACGTGACGTCGGGCATCCCCACCACGCCGACGTCGGGCGCCGTCGTCGCCTCGGCCGCGTCGACGTCGACGTCGTCGCGAAGGCCGAGGAACACGGGATGGCGCAGACGGCCCTCGGGGGTCCACTCGCTGAAGCGCACTTCACAGAGCAGGCGCGGCTCGACCCAGTGCTGCCCGCGGACGCGGGGCGCATCGACGAAGGGCGAGGTCGTCCGCGCCAGTGGCCGCAGGCGGGCCAGCACGTCGGTGATCGTGGCGTCGCTGAAGCCGGTGCCGACGTTGCCGGCGTAGCACAGGGTGGCGTCGCTGCCGCGCGCGGGACGCGCGGCCACCCCGCGGGCATCGGTCCGTCGGCCGACCATCAGCGCGCCGAACCCGCTGCGCGTCCCCTTGGGGTCCGTCCAGCCGCCGATGATCACGGTGGCGGTCGCGTGCAGCTTGACCTTGCGCCAGGACCGGGACCGCGCTCCGGAGAGATACGGCGCATCGGCGTGCTTGACGATCAGACCCTCCCAGCCCTCGCGCTGGGCCTGGGCGAGCAGGCGGGTGCCATCGCCGGCGGTGTAGGCCCCTTCCCGCAGCCGCTCGCTCGTGCGCACGTGCAGGAGGTGCTCGAGCCTGGCCCGACGGGCGGCCAGGGGCAGCGGCCGGAGGTCCTCGACGCCCTCGCGCAGCAGGTCGAAGACGATGAGGGCCGTCGGCACCGTGCCGACGCGGGCGTCGATGTCGCTGGCGCCCTTGAGGTGCATGCGCGACTGCAGCGCCGTGAACGACGCCGGTCGCCCCTGGGCGTCCAGAGCGACGATCTCGCCGTCGAGCACGATGGCGCGGTTCAGCTGGGTCGACAACAGCCGGAGGGCGCGGGCGATCTCGGGAAACTGGGCCGTCTTGTCGTTGCCGTTGCGCGACAGGAGCTGCACCCGCGGCGTCGGCTGGCCGGGCTCGACGACGACGATGGCGCGGATGCCGTCGAACTTCTGCTCGTAGACGAGCGATGACTGGTCGAGGTCGATGGCGTCCAGGTCACAGGACGTCGCCAGCATGGGCGCCGGGGGCGCCGTATCACGCCAGAGCTGGACCTTCCGGGGCATCGGCCGTAATCATCAAGGCGGCTGGGACCGATAGCAAGGGTCTCCGGGCACCGGGAACCGGGCACCGGCAACCGGGAACCGCGCCCCGGGCACCGGCAACCGGGCGTCGGGAGTCGCGTCGCGCGTTGGGTAGGGCTGGCTCTCCGACTTGTCCGCCGGAGCCTTGGCGGAGGTGGAGCCGGCCGTCAGCTCTCCTGGTGTGACACAAAGTCACCCGGGGCGACGCTGCGGGCCCCGAGTTTGCAAAGGACACGAGTCATGGCAGCACGAGCGACGTGGAAGGGCCATCTGAAGCTGAGCCTGGTGACGATCCCCATCCGGGTGTTCCCGGCCACGGATGCGCACGCGACCATCAGCTTCAACCAGCTCCACGAGGAGTGCCAGACGCGCATCCAGCAGAAGAAGTGGTGTCCGCACTGCGAGCGTGAGGTGGCCAACACCGAGATCGTGAAGGGCTACGAGTTCTCGAAGGGCCGCTTCGTCACGGTGACCGAGGAGGATCTCTCGAAGGTCCGGCCCGAGTCGACGCGCCTGATCAACCTGACGCAGTTCACCACGGTCGACCAGATCGACCCCATCTACTTCGAGCGGCCGTACTACCTGGCGCCCGACGGCACCGTCGCCGCCGAAGCCTTTGCCGTCATCCGCGAGGGCATGCAGGGCAAGACCGGCATCGGCAAGCTCGCGCTCTACGGCCGTGAGTACATCGTCGCCGTGCAGCCTCGGGAGAAGGGGCTCGTCATGTACACGCTGCGGTCGGCCGACGAGGTGCGCAGCATGTCGCAGATCGAAGAACTCGAGAACGTCCCCGCCACCCTCAAGCCGGCGGAGGTGAAGCTGGCCCAGCAGGTCATCGGGACCTTCGAGGGCGATCTCGACATCAAGAGCTTCCACGACACCTACCAGGAAGCGCTGCGGACCCTGATCGACGCCAAGGTCGCCGGCGAAGACATCGTGGAGACCGCCGAGGAGGCGCCCGCCAAGGTGGTGGACCTGATGGAGGCGCTCCGCCGCAGCCTCGAGACCGTCAGCGCCGGCAAGAAGACGCCAGCCAAGGCCACGCTCGGCTCCACCCGCGCCGAGGCGGCCGCCAGGAAGCCACGCAAGCGCGCCAGCGCCTGACACGCGCGTCGTCCCCTGTACAATCTGAGGCCGCGCCCCGGTTCGGGCGGCGTCGAAAGGACCTGTCGTGATTGAGTCGTTGACGGCCGTGTGGCCGTCTCTTCTGGCCGTGTCCGACGTGGCGCCCGGCGCCGCGGCCGTATCCGCCGCTCCGCTCTGGAGCGTCGCGAGTCTGATTTCGCTGGCCACCCTGGCCTCGCTCGAGATCGTGCTCGGCATCGACAACGTCATCTTCATCGCCATCCTGTCGGGCCGTCTGCCGCAGGAGCAGCAGGCCAGGGCCCGTCAGCTCGGCATCGCCATGGCGGTCATCTCGCGTCTCGGCCTCCTGCTCGCGATCTCGTGGGTGATGGGCCTGACACGGCCGCTGTTCGAGCTGCTCGGCCGCGGCATCTCCGGCAAGCAGCTGATCCTGCTGCTCGGTGGCCTGTTCCTCATCGGCAAGGCGACGTTCGAGATCCACGACAAGCTCGAGGGCGAGGATCAGCACGCGGGCGGCGCGGCCAAGGCTGGCGCCACGATGGTCGGCGTCATCGCGCAGATCATGCTGATCGACCTCGTCTTCTCGCTCGACTCGGTCATCACCGCCGTCGGCATGACGCCGCACGTGCCGATCATGATGGTCGCCGTCGTCCTGGCCGCGGGCGTGATGCTCGTGTTCGCCGGGCCCATCGCCAACTTCGTCGCCAAGCACCCGACGATGAAGATGCTCGCGCTGGCGTTCCTCATCCTCATCGGCGTCATGCTGGTCGCCGAGGCCTTCGGTCAGCACATCGACAAGGGCTACATCTACTTCGCGATGGCGTTCTCGCTGCTGGTCGAAGTGCTCAACATGCGGCTGCGCCGCAAGAGCACGACGCCCGTGGTCCTGCGCCACTCGTCCATGCCGAGTCAGTCATGAGCACGCAGACGTACGCCAATCATGCGCACCAGCCGGTGGCCACGCTGGTCGGCACGGCCTTCTGGGCGGTGACGCTCGTCGGGGTGGTGGCCAGTGCGCGCGACATCAGCTGGGGTCCGACACTGGCCTGGGCCGGGCTGCTGCTGTGCTTGTTCACGTTGCTGCTGATCGGGCGGACCTACACGACCGCGCTGCAGGATCGCATCATCCTGCTCGAGGAGCGGTTCCGGGCGACGTCCCTGCTGACGCCCGGGCAGATCGCGCGCTGGCACGAGCTCTCGCCCAAGCAGGTGGTGGCGCTGCGCTTTGCCAGCGACGCCGAGTGGCCGGCGCTGGTGGACCGGGCCCTGGCCGAGCGGCTCACGCCCAAGGCCATCAAGCAGGCCGTGCGGGACTGGCGTCCCGACCTGCGTCGGACCTAGCCCTTCACGATTCGCCGTTCAGGACTTCGGCGTGACTTCCTCGGAGGTGGTCACGTTGAACTTCCGGTACTCCGAGAAGCGGGTCGTCGACTCCAGCGAGAACTTGCGGAACACGAGGGTCTTGCCGACGACGCTGTACTGCGCCTCGGCGGGCAGCCAGATCTCGCCGTTGACGAGCGTGCGGCGGAACATCATCGTGCTGCCCTTCTGCATCCGGGCGAGCAGGCCGAACCCGAAGGTGATGTCGTCCACCGCCTCGAGCTCGGTGCGCACCACCTGACGGTCGGCCTCGTTCACCCAGGCCTTGCCCCGCACCTTCTTGAGGAACTTGCCGGCGTCGCTCTTCGTGCGGGCCTGCTTCCGCGGGGTCAGCGAGGTCACCAGCGTCGGGCGGCCGTCGAGCATCTCCCGGCCGATCAGGCGGATCTCGTAGACCGCGAACACGTCGTCGATGACGTCCTGTTCCTCCTGGCGTTCCCTTGCTGTCCTGGCAAGTCGCTTCTGCCGGTCTTTCGGACGCTCGACCCGGATCTGCTCGAGACGGTCGAGCACCGTCTTGCGGTGGGCGGCGTCCCGTCGGGCGAGCTCGGCTGCGGGCAGCGGCGTCCCGTCGACGCTGATCAGGCGCTTGTACGTCTCCCCGGGCACCTCGGACGGGTAGACCTCGAACTCGCGCCACTGGCCGAACTGCACCTTGCCGAGCCGGCTGACGTTGACGTTGCGACGACGCTCCTTGAAGGTGTACTGGCGGAGCAGTTCCTCGTCGGTGCGCAACCCGGCCTTGACCTCGCGAATCAGCTCCGCGGTGTCTGGCAGAGGGGCGTCCTGCGCGTACGGGGTGGCCCCCAGCATCACGAGGGCGAGCGGCACGGCCACGAGTGCGTGTGACCAACGGACGAGGCGGGACGGGTTCACGGCCACTCCCGGTTGGACGCGTCCCGGGCCCCTCCGGTCGTCGTCGAACCTGTGCGACAATGAGGCACTTTCGCGCATGAGCAACGACCGCGGGCTCACGGATCTGGCTGCGACGCTCGCCGACGGCCAGGAAGTGGATTGGGCCGCGCTCGAGGCCGAACTGGGCAGCGAGGCCGAGCGCGCGATCTTCCGGCAGCTCCGCGTCATCGCGGACATCGCCGAACTCCACCGCAGCGTACCAGAGCTCGACGGTCTCGATGAGTCCGCGCTGATCGCCACTCCGCCTGGCGATACGGCACCGCCGTCGTCACTGGCGGCGACGCCCGTCGTTCCCGACGACGAGCCCGACCTTGGCACCTGGGGGCCGTACCGGCTGTTGCGGTCCCTCGGGTCCGGCACACTCGGCCACGTGGTGCGGGCCACCGACCATCTCCATCGCGACGTCGTCGTGCGGTTCCTGCCCGCAGCGTCCGGCCCCGAGGTCGCCGCGGCCCTGCTGGCCACTGGCCAGACACTCGCCCGCGTCCGGCATCCCAACGCCGTCGAGGTCTACGGCGCCGAGCAGCACGACGACCGCACCGGGTTGGTGATGGAGTTCGTCGACGGGCGCAGCCTGGACCAGGTGGTGGTCACGCAGGGCACCTTCAGTGCGCGCGAGGCGGCGCTGATCGGGTGGGAACTGTGTCGGGCCGTCTCCGCGCTGCACCGCGAAGGACTGGCCCACGGCCTGCTGTCGCCCGACAACATCGTGCGCGAGGCCGGCGGCCGGTTGGTCCTGATGGACGTGTGGCCGCAGGGTGTGCCGATCGACGCGCTGGACCTGCAGGCGGGCACACTGCCATTCCTGGCCCCCGAGGTCACCGGAGGCGTGCCGCCCTCGAGCCGCAGCGACGTCTACAGCCTCGGCGTCGTCCTCTACTACCTCGTGTCGGGGGCCTATCCGGTCCGTGCGTCGTCGCTGGCCGATCTCACGGCGCGCTACCTGCGCGGCGAACGGATGCCGCTGGCCGATCTGCGGCCCGATCTGCCCGACGACTTCATCCGCATCGTCGAGCGCGCATCGGATCCCGATCCGGACCGCCGGTACCCCACCATCGCTGCCGTGAAGGAAGCGCTGTCGCGTACGCTCGGCTGGGACACGTGGACCCGCAAGCAGCCCGTCGTCGCCTCGGGCGTCGGTGAGGTGCCGCCCGGGCCGAGCGTGCCGGTCGCCGTGGCCTCGCCGCAGGCCCTGCCCTCGCCCCCGCCGAAGCCGGGCCTGCCGTATGGGCTGATCGCCGTGGCGATGGCCGCCATCGCGATTGGCGGGTCCGTCGCGTGGTCGCTGCTGCCGCGCGGCACCGCGTTGCGCGGACACTCGACCTCGATGGCGATGGCGGGGGCGGCGGCCGGCGGCGACGCACCGGCGGCGACGAATGTCGATGTCCGACTGGCCCTCGGCAGCGCGGCCGGGGCCGACCCCTCGCTGACGCCGCTCGTCATCGAGCAGCTCGCGCAGGACCTCAGTTCCTCGCCCCCATTCCTGGTGATCGCGCCGGTGGCGGTCGAGCCGATGCTCGGGCAGCCGGCCGAAGCCATCATGCACGCCGTCGATGCCGACGTGTACGTCGAAGTGGCCATGTCGCGGCGCGCCGCCGCGCTGGAAGCTCGGCTCACCGTGGCGCGCCCGGGTGCCGAACCGCAGGAACTGACCGAATCGATGGTCGGCCTCACCACGACGCGCGAATTCACGGCGACGCTGGCGCAGCGGGTGCTCGTCGCCCTGGCCACCACCGATGCGGACATGCGGCCGTCCCTGCGCACGGCGTTGCCGCTCGCGAACGCGGAAGCGATGCAGGCCTACATGCTCGGTCGCACCCGACTCGGGCGCGGCGGACGCAAGGATGTCGAGGAGGCCGCCGAAGCCTTCCGCCGGGCCACCGAGGCCGAGCCGGAGTTCGTGCTGGCGTATGCGCAGTGGGCGGAAGCGCTGCTGTCCCGCTATCGCCACAACGCGCTGCGTGCCGACGAGGCGTTGCCCCTGGCCGAGAGTGTCATCTCCAAGGCCCTGAGCCTCGACGACCGCAGCGCGGAATCCTACGCCGCGCTCGGCGATCTCTACGCGGAGCGGCACAACCACGAGCCGTCGGAACGGAACTTCCGCCGTGCGCTGGCCCTCAACCCGAGCTGCGAGTACGCGCGCATCCGCTATGCGATGCTGCTGGCCGGGCGCGGGCGCGTCGAGGAGGCGGTCGAGCAGGTCGACCAGGCCCAGAAGCTCAATCCCCGGTCGTCGCTGTTGCGCGGCTACCTCGGGGCCACGCTGCACTACGCGCGTCGTTTCGACGAGGCGGCGCGGACGTACGAGACCCTGCTCCGCCTCGACGCCCAGTACTCCGCCGCCTACATCGGGCTGTGCAAGGCCTACACCGAACTGGGACGTACCGACGAGGCGCTGGCGGCGTGCGGGAAGGTGGGCGCGCAGCAGGCCGCCGAAGATCCGTTCGTGCTGTCGCAGCTCGTGAAGATCTACCACGACGCCGGTCGCAGTCGGGACGCCCGTCAGGCGCTGCTGCGGCTGCGATCGCTGTACGACGAACGTCCGTCGGGCGACGGTGCGTTCTGGATCGCCCTCGCGTACGTCAGCCTCGCCGACACCGCACGCGCCTTCGAGTGGCTCGACACGGCCATCGAGGCGAACTCCTCGCGTCTGGCGTACGCCCGTGTCGACTCGCGCCTCGACCCGCTGCGCCGCGACCCGCGCTTCCAGGCGCGCATGGCCAGGCTCGAGACCGTCCCGCCCTCCGTGGTGGCCGAGCCGCCGTCGGGTCAGGCCGTGCGCCGGTGAAC
>LNFM01012857.1_pt1 | contig 10846 bp, 9 predicted proteins | sample 596031 | NCBI WGS metagenome assembly LNFM01 (sample SAMN04254537, study PRJNA301005) | activated carbon metagenome | isolation source: dual media filters at the Ann Arbor, Michigan drinking water treatment plant | place: USA: Ann Arbor | reverse complement strand
TCATGCTGGCATGCCAACAGAGCCTCCGGAGGAACCCGATGTCCGAGACCTATGAGATTCTCGCCCTCAAGTATGGCGAGAACACCGCCCGCAAGGCCGCCGACAACTTCATGAACCCGATACCCGACGACCACGCCTCGGCGATGCCGATCGATTATTTCGTGTTCCTGATCCGAAATGCCAACCGCACCATCCTGGTCGACACCGGATTCGACCATAAGGAGGCTGCCGCGCGCGGCCGCAAGATCACAGTCGAGCCGATCGAGGTGCTGAAGCGCATCGGCATCGCCCCGGACTCGATCAAGGAGACGATCATCACGCATCTCCACTTCGACCATGCCGGCACGATGGACCAGTTCGCCAATACCAAGTTCCACCTGCAGACGTCCGAGATGGCCTATGCCACCGGTCCGTGCATGTGCGAGGCGTCGATGCGTATGCCCTTCACCGCCGACCACGTCTGCCAGATGGTGCGTCACGTCTACTCGGGCCGCGTACATTTCCATGACGGTGACGGCCATATCGCGCCGGGCATCACGGTGCATCACTGCCCGGGCCACTCGAAGGGCATCCAGGCGATCACCGTCAACACCGCCCACGGCCCCGTGGTACTGGCGGCAGACGTCGTCCACTTCTATGCCAACATCGAGCAGCGCCGGCCGTTCTTCATCACCATCGATCAGGAGGCGACGCTCAAGTCCTACGACCGTCTGCAAGCGATGGCCGCCGGCAAGCTCAAGAACGTGATCCCCGGCCACGACCCGCTGATCCTGAAGCGCTACCCCGCGTGGAAGCCAGAGACCGAGGGCATCGTCCATAAGCTGGACGCGCCGCGCATCGGATGACGGCACGCCGCGCCGGCGGGAAACTCGCCGACGCGGCAACTGGGCTTCAAGCGCTCGCCGTGTCGAGAGCGGCGAGCGAGCCTTGGTCGAGCTTCAGCGTCGTCGATTTAAGGATATCGGATAGCTGCTCGAGGCTGGTGGCGCTGGCGATCGGCGCCGCGATTGCGGGTTGCGCCAGCAGCCAGGCAAGCGCCACCTGGGCTTGCGTGGCGTTGTGCGTCTTGGCGGCGTCGTCCAGGGCTTTCAGGATGCCTAGGCCTTTCGGGTTGAGATACTTGCCGGCGCCGGCAGCGCGCGCCTTACCCGCCAGATCGGCCTCGGTGCGGTACTTGCCGGTAAGGAAGCCAGAGGCCAGCGAGTAAAAGGGGATCACGCCGATCCCTTGTTTGACGCAGAGATCCTGGAGAGGTCCCTCGAATTCCTTTCTCTCGACGAGGCTGTAGAGCGGCTGCAGCGTCTCGTAGCGCGGGATGCCGGCCTTGGCGCTGGCGTCGAGGGAGGCCTGCAGGCGCTCCGCGCTGAAGTTCGAGGCGCCGACGACACGCACCTTGCCGGCCTTCACCAGCTGGGCGTGGGCCTCCATGGTCTCGTCGACGGGCGTGACGTTGTCGTCGCGGTGGGACTGGTAGAGGTCGATGTAGTCGGTCTTGAGCCGCTTCAGGGAGTCCTCCACGGCACGCAGGATATAGGCTTTCGACAGGCCCTTCTTATCGGGCGCCATCTCGAGCCCGCACTTGGAGGCGAGGATGACTTTCGAGCGGTTGCCGCGCGCCTTGAACCAGTTGCCGATGATGATCTCACTCTCGCCGCCCGAGTTGCCGGGCTTCCATTTCGAGTAGACGTCGGCGGTGTCGACGCAGTTGAAGCCAGCATTGAGGAAAGCGTCGAGGATCTTGAAGGAGGCGGGCTCGTCGACGGTCCAGCCGAATACGTTGCCGCCGAAGACGAGGGGGGCGATCTCGAGGTTGCTCTTGCCGAGCTTGCGCTTCTGCACGGGAATTTTCCTTCGGGACGGTGATGCCGGTCGATTGTCCGCGGCTCAGCGGGGGGAGGCGACGAACACCGGGATGCGGCGCGTCGTTTTCTTCTGGTAGTCGTCGTAGGGTGGGAAAGCGGCAACGGCCAGCGCCCAGAGGCGGGCGCGCTCGGCAGCGTCGGTCACTTCGCGGACCCGCATCGGCCAGACCTCGGTGCAGTCGCGCAGCTCGATATCGGGATTGGCTCGCAGGTTGTGCACCCAGACGGGGTCTTGCGGTGCGCCGCCGACGGAGCCGACAAGAACATAGCTGTCGCCGTCCTTGACGCGCATCAGAGGTGTCTTGCGGACGGCTCCGGTCTTGTTGCCGGTATGGGTGAAAAGAATGCAGGGCAGGCCCGTATCGCGCAACGTCGTACCCTTGGTGCCGCCGCTCGATTCATAGAGTTCGACCTGCTCGCGGACCCAGTCTCTCGGGCTTGGAATGTAAGTGGCCATGGCATCCTCTCCATCGGCTTCGATTGCGGGGAGAGTAGGGCCCAACCCCGACCCTGCACAAGCGCGGCGGCCTACGGAACCGACCTTCAGCCTTGCCCCGTGGCGAGATACCCGATCCGGCTGCCGCGCTCGGCGCGCATGCGCTCGAGATGGGCGAGCACGACGCGGGGGTGGAGCTGGCGCCCGGTCTCGCGTACGGCCTCGTCCTCAAGCTTGCGCAGCTCGGCGTAAAGCTCCTCGGCCGTCCAGTGCAGCATGGCGACGGCCGTGACGGCCTCGGCACCCATGTTGGGCGGCACCTTGCCGGCAACGCGCTTGGCCAGCCCTTGCAGGAAGGATGGCCAATGGGCGGTGGCGGCCCCGAAGCGACCGATGAAGCGGGCAAACAAAGTCGGCCGGAAGCGATAGTCGTGGCTCTCCATCCATTCGAAGAGCTTCAGCATGATCATGTCCTTGAGGCGCAGCTCCGAGCTGACGCGATAGTCATGCCACTCGGCGACGATATCGAAGCCGGGCTCCAGCTCCATGTCGCCAGGCGCGAACGTATGCGTGGCCGTGACGCCGATGCGGCCGACGAAGTCGCGGTTCGTCATGTCGAGCCGCGTGGCGAAGGTCGGCAACTGAAGATCGCCGGTAGAGCCCATCGAATAGGCGAGGCGGACGAGCTTGGCGCAATAGAGCTCCTGATAGCCGCCGACCTCCATGGTGAAGTCGTAGAGGATCCGGGCCCCGACGGGCGCGTTGGTGCGGAAGATCGCCTCGCGGATCATGCGTGACGACCGCTCCGCCAGCTCGCGGTCGCGGCAGCGGAACAGGATGGCGCGACCGATGCCGTGTGCCAGTGCCGCGTCGAGCGAGGTGACGATCGAGCCCTCCTCGATCAGGGCCTCGACCATGACGAGTTTGCCGTCGGCTTCGGGGGCCACGATCGAGACGTGGCTGAACTGGGAATCGACGTCGCCGATGCGGGCGATGGCGGCGCTGTTGTGCACCCTGCCACGCTGGAGGAGCACGTCGCCGGGCCTCAGCTCGATGGGCCCGGGGCCAAGGGCGGGGTGCCTCTGGGTGCAGATCTCCGGTCCAGCGAACGCTGAGTGCGTATTCTCTTTGCGCCCAAGACGGGGATGCTCGAGCAGGATCTCGCCGAGAAGGTCGCGGGCATAGCGCGCGGCGCGGAAGACGTTGCGAATGGCAATCTGCACGCGCCGGCTCATAAGCCCTTCGGCATACCATCCGGCGATGGCATCGCGGAGCGACAGATAGGCGTCGAAATTGCGAGCGATGAGATCAGGTGCCAAGCGCCGCACCTCGCCGAGGTCGTAGTCGGAAAAATCCGCCTCGAAGAAGCCTTGGTAGATGTCGTCGAGCGACGCGGCGAGTTCGGGCTCGGTGAGCGAACGCCTCCTCGCCAGCGTCTCCGCGTCAGCGAGGACGGTGGTCAGGCGCTCGAGTCCGCGGCCTCCCATCGTCCCCCCCCCAATCCGACGCGCCGCCTCCCCACAGAGACGTAAAGAAACACGCTGGCGCATTTACGACGTTCGCAGGGATCCGCTCAAGCCCGGTGTGGCCGAACTGCCGCGCTGCTGCTCCATCTTGCGGGGCGGCGAAGTCGGGCGAATACTATGGCATCTCCCGGACCAATCGGTCCTGCACCAGACGTCACGAGACGGGAAACCCACATGAACACCGAGATCGACAAGCGCAAGGGCGCGCGGCCGCTTCTGTTCCAGCCCTACACCATCCGTGGGGTGACCATGAAGAACCGCACGGTTCTGGCGCCGATGGTCCACTATCGGGCCCGCGAGGGTGTATGCGGCACGTTCCATACCGTGCATCTGGGCAAGTTCGCACAGGGTGGCTTCGGCGTCGTTATGACCGAGGCGGCGGCCGTCGAGCGTCGCGGCATGGTCTCGGACATGGATCTCGGCATCTTCAACGAGACGCAGGCCCAGGCCTTCAAGCCCGTGATCGAGCTGATCAAGGAGGAGGGCGCCGTGCCAGCCATCCAGCTCGCGCACGCGGGCCGCAAGGCCGGCATGCAGTCGGCGATGGAAGGCAACGGAGCGTTGACCGACAAGGAGGTCCGCCAGGGCCGCCAACGCTGGCAGCCCGTCGGCCCGACGACGGTCAAGATCGGGCCGGAGTGGCCGACGCCGCATCAGCTCTCGACCTCCGAGATCACCGAAATCGTCGGCGCGTTCGCGGCGGCAGCGAAGCGGGCGGTGCGCGTCGGCTTCGAGATCGTCGAAATCCACGGCGCGCACGGCTATCTCCTCGCTTCGTTCCTGTCGCCGGTCTCGAACACGCGCAACGACGCCTACGGCGGTGACATCAAGGGCCGTATGCGCTTCCCCCTCGAGGTGGCCGAGGCCGTACGCGCATCGATCCCGGATGCCACGCCGCTGTTCTTCCGTGTGTCGTCCGTCGACGGCACGCAGGAAGGCTGGCAGATGGACGACACGGTGGTTCTGGCGCGCGAGCTCAAGGCGCGCGGCGTCGACGTGCTCGACTGCTCGTCCGGTGGTCTGCTCGGCTCGGCAACGGCGGCGCCGGTGACGCGGTCGCCCGGCTTCCAGGTGCCGTTTGCGCAGCGGGCCAAGGCCGAGGCCGGCATCTCGACGATGGCGGTCGGCCTGATCCTCGAGGGCGATCAGGCCGAGGCGATCCTGCAGGAGGGCCAGGCGGACCTGATCGCCATCGGCCGGCAGGCGCAATTCAACCCGAACATCGTCAACCACTGGGGCCACGACCTCGGCGTCAACGAGCACTTCGAGGACTGGGGACCGGAGTACGGCTGGTGGCTCGACAAGCGCGTGCGCTCCATGCAGGGCTTCGCGTCGCCGACCGGGCGGCTGATCCGGAAGTGATTGAAGGCTCGGGCCGACGGCATGCGCTGCCGGCCCGCTGCGACTTGAACGAGAGCGAGGAGGAACACGCGCGATGCAAGTCGGCGTCATGGTCACGAGCTACAATCACCGCGACTGGGATCGCATGTTGGCTGGCGACTACGCAAAGCCGCCGGCGATGTCCGATGTCGCCATCCACGACGAGACCATGAAGCTCGGCGACATGGTGGAGCCGTTGGGCTTCGATGCCATCTGGTGCGCGGAGCACTACGGCTCACCCTACTCGATGCAGGGCAATCCGCTGCAGTGGCTTGCTTTTTGGGCTGGTCGCACGCGCCGCGTCAACATGGGCACGGCGGTGATCGTCGCCCCGTGGTGGCAGCCGGTGAAACTCGCCCACGAGATCGCGATGCTCGATCTGCTGCTCGGAGGGCGGCGGCTGCACATCGGCATCGGGCGGGGCATCTCGGCGCACGAGTATGCCGGCTTCGGTGTCGACCGTGGGGAAGCGCGGGAGCGGTTCGCCGAGATGATCGAGATCCTGCGGCGCTCGGAGGCGGACCGGTTCGAGTTCAAGGGCAAGCACTACGAGATACCGCCGACGACCGTCCGGCCGGCTGCGCGGCATCGGGGCGAGTTGTTCCGGGACATCAAGGGCGCATTCAACACGCCGTCGTCGATGCAAGTGGCGGCCGACATGGGCCTCGGCCAGATGTTCGTGACAGCCGTGTCGCTCGAGACGATGGCGAAGGGTGTCGCGAAATTCAACGCCATACGGGCACAGAGGGGGATGGGGCCGGACCAGCCGACCTGCATGATGTACCTGCACTGCTCGCACGACAAAGCCGAGCTGGAGCGGGCGCGCAAGCATGCGGCCGAGCAGGGTTGGGCCGCGCGCAACCATTATGCGGTGTGGAACGCGCCGTCGTTCGCGGATGCGCCGGGCTACGAGGACTATGCCAAGGTCTTCCGCCAAGGCCGCGAGCTGCGCGAGGACGAGAGCATCCTGTCGGAGGACTGCCATCTGATCGGCACGCCGGAGGAAATCATCGCCAAGATTGCGCACGTACAGGAGCGGATCAGCCTCGAGTACCTGATCGTGCATCCACAGCACGGGGCGAAGGAGCCGGCAGAGGCCAGGAGGAGCCTCGAACTGTTTGCGAAGGAGGTGCTGCCCGCCGTGCACGCGATGGCGACGCCGCTGCATTCGCATTCGCTCGGGACGGCGGAGAGCCTGAGGCATGCGGGTGCCATGGGCGGCGCGGTGGGGTAACGGCCGCCAGGCTCAGATACGGAAAGCCGTGCCCGGGTCGGTCCCGGACACGGTCTCGGCCGAGGCGTCAGCGCTTCGCCTCGATCGCCACCTCGACCAGATGCGGCTTGCCGGAGGCGAAGGCGGCCTTGATAGCCGCGCCGACGTCGCCGGGCTTGATCACACGGGTGGCGGGGACGCCCATGCCGTTGGCCATCTCGACAAAGCCGAGCGGTGGGCCCGCGAGGTCCATGTGGGCGTAGGGTTCCTGCGAGACGATGTCGAACTTCTGCCGGTAGACGTCGATGTTGTGCTTGAGGACGCGATACTCGCGGTTGGCGAGGATGACGAACACGATCGGAAGCCCGACGTGCGCCGCGGTCCAGAGGGCCTGGATGGCATACATGGCCGAGCCGTCTCCCGAGATGCACAGAACGGGACGCCTGGGCTGGGCCACCGCGACGCCGAGGACTCCGGCGACACCTTGGCCGATGCCGCCGCCACGGGCGCCGTAGTAGTCGCCGGGGCCGCTGAAATCGAGCGTGCGCGCGAGATCGATGGAAGCGGTGATCGATTCGTCGACGACGATCGCGCGGGGCGGAAGGGCATCGCGGATCTCGGCCATGACGCGGGGCATGGAGATCGGCTCGCGGTCCCAGGCCTTCTCGGCGCGTATCTTCTGGACGGCATTCTCCTTGTCCTTGAGGACGGCCAACGCCTTGTTGCGCTGGCGTGCGGCGCCGCGATAGTCGGCGGACGCGGCGCGGTCGATCTCGGCGACGAGGCCGGCGAGCGCATGACGGATCGAGCCGACCAGCCCCAGCCCAGGGGCGACGCCGTAGGCGAGGCGCTCGTGGCTCGCCTCGATCTGCGCGACCTTGGCGCCTGCGGGGAACGGGCCTTCGGCAGCGTACCAGACATCCTCGAAGAAGGAGCCGCCGACCAGGAGCACCATGTCAGCCGAACCGAGGGCCTTGGCGATGGCGGCGGAATCGAGCGGCAGGCCAAGGCGGGCCGAGGGGTGCGCGGTCGGGAATGGCATGTGCAGCTTGAGGCCTTCAAGCCAAACGGAAGCGCCAACCAACTCGGCAAGCCGGACGAGGTCGGCCGAGGCGCCGGCTCGGGCGATATCGTCACCGGCGACGATCACCGGGCGTTCAGCCGCGAGCAGAGCCTCGGCGATGGCCGCAATGCCCTTCGGCTCCGGATGCGGCGTGCGCCACAGGCTAGCCGGCTCGGCCGGACCGACGCTCGTCTCCTGCTCCATGACATCGATCGGCAGGCCGACGAACACGGGTCCAGGCGGGCCGTCGTTGGCGACCTTGAAGGCGCGACGGAGGACGGGGCCCATTTCGGAGGCGCGCTCGACCTGGACCGACCATTTCGTCACGGGCGCTGCCATGGCGACGAGGTCGTGGCCGAGGACGGGATTGTTCAGCCTGATGCGCGTGTCCTGCTGGCCGGCGGTGATGACCATAGGCGAGCCGGAGCGCAGCGCGCCGTACATCATGCCGATGGCGTTGCCGAGCCCTGGAGCGACGTGCAGGGAGACGACGCCGGTCTTGCCGGAGGCCTGCGCATAGTAGCTTGCGGCGCAGAGCGCGATCGATTCCTGCAGCGTCGTCACGTAGCGGATCGAGGGGTAGGCGGCCAAGCTGTCCAGCAATGGGCTCTCCGTGGTGCCCGGATTGCCGAAAATGCGCTCGACTCCCTGGGCGACGAGGGTCTGCATGAAGACGTCACGGCCGCGCATGCGAATGCTCCCGATAATTTTTGCTCGATTGTCCGATGGGGTTGCGGATGCGATTGTCTCCGCCGATCACCGATAAGATGGCCACCAACAAACAGGATTTGCAACGATGCTAGCATCGCAGCGCGCGCTGTTCGATATCCCCCGCGACGTCGCCTACTTCAATGCCGCGGGCTGGAGCCCCATTCCGAAGGCGGTGGTGGAGGCGGGCGTGCGCGGTGCGGCCCGCAAGGCGCAGCCTTGGAGGCTGGCGCCCGACTTCGCAGATGCAATGTATGAGCGCACCCGCGCGGCGGCGGCCCAGGTCATCAATGCCGAGCCGGACGACGTAGCCCTGGTGTCATCGGTCGGCTACGGGGTGTCGACCGCAGCGAAGGTGCTCGATGTGCCCCGGGGATCACGCGTTCTGGTCCTCGAGGACGATCACACCGCGCCCGTCCTCGAGTGGATGAGCCGGGCCGAAGGGCAAGGCTTCGAGGTCGATACGATCCGTCGGCCCGGCGACGGCGACTGGACGAGCGCGGTGCTCGAGACGATCGGGCGTAGGGGCGCGGCACCGATCGCCGTCGTGTCGATCTCGTCCGTGCACTGGTCGGACGGCGGCGCGATCGACCTCGACAGAGTGGCTGCGGCGGTCCGGAACAAGGGCGCGGCACTACTGATCGACGCGACGCACGCCGCAGGCATCATGGAACTGGACGTCAAGAAGCTCGATCCGGACTTCGTGATGTTCCCGACCTACAAGTGGCTGCTCGGGCCCTATGGACGGGCCTTCGTTTACGTTGCCAAGCGGCACCAGAACGGAGTTCCGCTGGAGCAGCCGTCTTACGGCCGGCGCAGTGTCAAAGCCGAGCAGGAGGTCTATTTCCTGGATACCCGCTACGTCGAAAGCGCGCGCCGCTACGACATGGGCGAGCGTGACCAGTTCGTCTCGATGGAAATGGCGGCGGTCGGCATCGAGACGGTGACTGGCTTCGGCCGGGCGACAGTGGAGGCGCGCCTCCTGGGTATCACGCGGGCCATCGGCGAGGGGGTCCAGGCACTCGGCAACAAGGTCGCGCTGGCGAACGCTCGCTTCCGGGCGCCACACTTGATCTGTCTCGCATTTCCTGGGGGAATGCCGGACAGCCTCGTCCAGCGGCTCGCCGAAGAGAAAGTTTACGCCGCCCCGCGCCTCGGCCGGCTCCGGCTCTCGCCGCACGTCTACAACGACGAGGAGGACGTCGCGCGGTTGGTTAGGGCGCTCGGGAAGGCCGTCTGCTGACGATGTGAAATAGTAGGAGCATCCCCAGGACGGATATCCCTGCGGCCATCTGCCGATGAACGTGCCTAGCCTTGATGCTTTAGGCTGGCTGCGGTAGCAGTCTGAAATAGGCTCTGCTGGGCTGCAACGGGAGGGTGAAATGTCGGTCGACACGTCGGATGGCCATCCGGCCATGGACTACAAGGAGCACATTCGGACCTACGAGGGCTTCCTGCGAGGCAGCGTGGTCCTGGTCGTGCTTTGCTTGCTGCTTCTCCTCGGCATGTTGATCTTCCTCGTCTGAGCCTCGGCAAACGCCGACGCTGCATCCGTGATCGCCTGTGAACGGCAAGTGTGCCGGCCCTGGGGCGCCCGGATTAAAAACCGATCAGGAGAGAGCGACATGGTGACGGTTGCCGTCACGCCCGAAGCGTCCGGCGAAACGCGTGCGGCAATTACCCCCGAGACAGTGAAGAAGCTGGTCGGGCTCGGCGCCACTGTACGGGTGGTCGCCGGTACCGCTGCGACATCCGGCATCACCGACGAGGCGTTGGCGGCGGCGGGGGCCACGATCGTCGGCAGCACGCCTGAGGCAGTCGGCGGCGCCGACATTCTGCTCAAGGTGCGCCGGCCTGCGCCGGACGACCTCAAAGGCCTCAATGCTGGCGGTCTCGTCGTCGCGATCCTGGCACCGTTCGACGATCGGCCGGGTCTCGACACGCTCGCAGGCACCGGCGCGTCGCTCATGGCTATGGAGTTCATGCCGCGCATCACGCGCGCACAATCGATGGACGTGCTCTCCAGCCAGTCGAACCTTGCCGGCTACAAGGCGGTGGTCGATGCCGCCTCGATGCTGCATCAGGCCATGCCGATGATGATGACCGCGGCGGGCACGGTGCCGGCCTCGAAGGTATTCATCATGGGCGTCGGCGTGGCCGGGTTGCAGGCGATCGCCACGGCACGGCGACTCGGCGGCATCGTCTCGGCGACGGACGTGCGCCCCGCGACCAAGGAGCAGGTCGCCTCGCTCGGCGCCAAGTTCATCGCGGTCGAGGACGACGAGTTCCGCGAGGCCCAGACCGCAACCGGCTATGCCAAGCCGATGTCGGAGGCTTATCAGGCAAAGCAGAAAGAACTGGTCGCCGGACACATCAAGACGCAGGACATCGTCATTACCACAGCGCTCATTCCCGGCCGACCGGCGCCGCGGCTGATCACGGCCGAGATGGTTGCCTCCATGAAGCCCGGCGCCGTGATCATGGATCTCGCTGCAGAACGTGGTGGGAACTGCGAGCTGACCAGGCCCGGCGAGGTGGTCGAGGCCCATGGCGTTCGTATCGCCGGCCCGCTCAATCTCGCCGGCACCATGGCCGTCAACGCCAGCGCGCTTTACGCGAAGAACCTGCTCAACTTCCTCGAGACGATGTTCGACAAGA
>LNFM01012856.1_pt1 | contig 10847 bp, 11 predicted proteins | sample 596031 | NCBI WGS metagenome assembly LNFM01 (sample SAMN04254537, study PRJNA301005) | activated carbon metagenome | isolation source: dual media filters at the Ann Arbor, Michigan drinking water treatment plant | place: USA: Ann Arbor | reverse complement strand
GGATGTCCCGGTGCCCGCCGGCGCCGCGCTCGAGAGCTGGACGGCCGACCTCGCCGACCCTGCACCCGTCGCCGAGCGCCTGGCGCGCTGGCTTACGGCGCAGGACCCGGCCACGCTGGCCGGCGCCGACCTCATCCTCAATGCCGGCGTCATGTCGACACCCGCGCCCTTGTCGGCCAGTGAGCTGGATGAACTGTCGAACGCGCTGCGTGTCGGGCTCGAAGCGCCGCTGCTGCTGAGCGCCGCCTTCCTGCGGGCCACCGACGGCTGGACACCGCCACGCCGGCTGCTGCTGATCTCGTCGGGCCTGGGCCGGCGCGCGATGGCGGGCAGTGCCAGCTACTGCGCCGCCAAGGCCGGCATGGACCACCTGGCACGCGTGCTGGCCTTGGAAGAGGCCGCCAAGCCCCACGGCGCGCGTGTGGTGTCGCTGGCACCCGGCGTCATCGATACCGACATGCAGGTGCAACTGCGCAGCGCCGACGCGGCGCACTTCCCCGAGCGGGTGCGCTTTCAGGGCCTGAAGGACAACGGCCAGCTCGACAGCCCCGCGCTGGCGGCGGCCAAAGTGCTGAGGGTGATGGACCGCGACGGCTTCGGCAGCCTGCCCGTCGCCGACGTGCGGGAACTGGCGTGAGCGCCGCGCTGCCCGCTCGCGCGGCCGCGCTCGTCGCCGAACTCGGCCTGCGGGCGCACCCCGAGGGCGGCTACTACGCCGAAGTCTTCCGCTCCGGCCAGCCCGTGCAGACGGGCGACGGCCGCGCCGCGCGCGTGGCGCTGACGACGATCGATTTCCTGCTCGCCGCCGGCCAGTTTTCGGCCTGGCACCGCGTGGCTTCCGACGAGGTCTGGCACCTGCTCGAAGGCGTTGGTCTGCGGCTGTGGCTGGCGCCGCCGGACCTGTCCACCTTCAGCGCCGTCGAACTGGGCCCCGTGATCGCGGGCCGTCGGCCGCGCCATGTCGTGCCCGCCGGCTGGTGGCAGGCCGCCGAGCCGCTGGGCAGCCATGCCTACGTGGGCGCCACCGTCGGCCCGGGCTTCGACTTCGCCGACTTCAGCTTCGGCCGCGACGACGCCGCGCTGTGCGCGGCCTTGCAGGGGCCGCAGTCGGCGCTGCGCCGCCTGCTGTAGCCACCCTCAGCGGTCGCCCAGCGACACGCCGATGCCGCGCGCCGCGCGCAGCATCTCGTGGTCCAGCGGCACGTTGCGCGTACGGCCGGCCACTTCATCGAGCGACACGCTCACGCAGTGGTCGCCCTGCAGCGCCACCATGCGGCCGTACTGCCCGGCCTTGATCAGCTGCGCCGCGTGGTAGCCGAAGCGGGTGGCCAGCACGCGGTCGAAGGCCGTCGGGTGGCCACCACGCTGGGTGTGGCCCAGCAGCGTGGTGCGTACCTCGGCCTGCAGGCGCGGCTGCAGTTCGTGCTGCAGCCAGTGGCCCACGCCACCCAGGCGCAGGGGGTCGGGGCTGTGGGCCAGCGTGTCGCGGATGGTCATGCCCTGACCCAGGGCGTGGGCGCCTTCGGCGATGCAGATCAGCGTGGCCAGCCCACGTGATTCGCGGTCCTGGCACAGCCGCGCCACGGTCTCGATGCTGAACGGCACCTCGGGCAGCAGGATGACGTTGGCGCCGCCGGCCATGCCCCCTTCCAGCGCGATCCAGCCCGCGTAGCGGCCCATGGTCTCGGCGATCATCACGCGGCCGTGGCTGCGTGCGGTGGTGGCCAGCCGGTCCAGCGCCTCGGCCACCACTGCTACCGCGCTGTCGAAGCCGAAGGTGCGGTCGGTCAGCGCCAGGTCGTTGTCGATGGTCTTGGGCACGCCCACCACGGGCAGTCCCATTTCCTCGAAGCGGTGGGCGATGGTCATGGTGCCGTCGCCGCCGATGGCCACCAGTGCGTCCAGGCCCAGGTCCTTGGCGAAGGTGATGGCCTCGGCCGAGCGGTCGCTGCCGTCGGGGTACTTGAAGGGGTTGCAGGTGTTGTGCGTGCCCAGGATGGTGCCGCCTTCGGCCAGGATGCCCGCCACGTCCTGCGGGCCCAGCGGCCGCGCCTTGCGTTCGACGAGGCCGAAGAAACCACGCTCGATGCCGGTGACACGTGCACCGCATTCGTTGTGCAACGCCAGCGTCACGGCACGGATGACGGCGTTCAGGCCCGGGCAGTCGCCGCCGCCGGTGAGGATGCCGACGTGTTTCGGGGTGCTCATGCCAGCCAGGCTCCGAGGTCGGACTTCAGCTGCTGCAGGTCGGCCTGTCTCGTGTACATCATGTGTCCTGCGTCGTAGTAGCGGTGGGTGACACGCGCCAGCACGTCGGCCGGCGCGTTCAGTTGCGCCAGCGACCAGTCGCTGGCGCTGTAGGGTGTGCCCAGATCGTAACGGCCGCTCGCGGCCAGCACCTTCAGGTGCGGATTGCGACGCAAGGCACGTGCCAGGTCGGGGCTGGTGCTGCAGAAGCCCATTTCGTTGTCGGTGCCGCGCTGCCATTTCCAGGCCTTGTGGGCCTCGCTGTTCAGCACCTCGTAGCGGTGCTCGAAGTCGATGCCGAGCGTGCCGCGGTAGTAGGCCAGCGCGGCCATCGTGTAGGGGCCCGCGATGGCCTCGATGCCCGGATCGAACTCCATCTCGATGGCCCGGCTGGCCGCCGCCGGCGCGGCCGCTCGCGCGTCCAGCCGCCCCAGCACCTGGCCGCGGGCACGCAGCGCCTCGGTGAAGTAGGTGTGGTCGCCGATGCGCAGGTTCTGTTCTTCGACCAATGTGCGCGGCAGCCCGGTGAGCTCGGCCACGCGCCGCGCGATGGCGCCGCGGCGCTTGTCGCTCAGGCGCGCGCCGGCGTGCAGCGCGGCCACGTAGTCGTCGTGCACGAAGGCCTCGGCCGCGGCGCGCGCGGCTTCGGGTGACGCCGCCGGCGGCCCCGAGAGCAGGCCGTGGAACTGCGCCACGTTGGCGAAGGCCGGCAGGAAGAGGCCGTAAGGCAGGTCGTTGGCCGGGGCGAAGACCAGGCTCTGCAGGTCCATCGCACACGACACCAGGATCACGCCGCTGAGCACCGCGCCCAGGCTCTGCATCTTGTCGGCCAGACCGGCGCCGCGCGTCGTGCCGTAACTCTCGCCGGCCAGGTAGAGCGGCGAGCCCCAGCGCTGGTGACGCGTCAACCAGGCGCGCATCACCTCGGCCAGCGCCTCGATGTCGCCGTCGACCGAGAGCAGCTTCTTGCGTGCGTCCTCGCTGGACGTCACCGACCAGCCGGTGTGCGGCGGGTCGATGAAGACGAGGTCGAAATGCTCGAACCAGCTGTGCGGGTTGTCTTCCAGCGTGTAGGGCGGCAGCGGCATGCGGCCGTCGTCGGGCACCACCACGCGCTTGGGGCCCAGGGCGCCGAACTGCAGCCAGATCGACGCCGAGCCCGGGCCGCCGTTGAAGGCGAAGCACAGCGGCCGCGTAGCGGCGTCGGCGCCCTGCAGCAGGTAGGCGGTGGTCATCACCGCGGCCTCGGGCTCGGCGGCGCCACCGGCCAGGCCGCCGGGCATCACGGGCATGAAGGCGGCGTGCACGCGGTAGTCGAGCACACGACCGCCCAGCGTCACCGACGCGGTGCTTTCGGCGGCGGGGCGGGCCAGCAGCTTGTCGACCTGGTCCTTCAGGCGCTTGGCAGAGTCCTTCTCGGGTATCGCGGGGCTGGGCGTGGCGGGGGCGGCGTCGGCCATGGCGGGAGGGCCGTCGCGGCGACGGCTGAGGTGGACGAAGCCGCGACGTTAGCGCAGCACGGTGGGCTCAGGCCAGGGCGTCCGCCGCCAGCAGCGCCGCGTAGCGCGCGAGGTCGACGTTGCCCCCGCTGACAATGACCCCCACGCGCCGGCCACGCACCGGCACCACGCCCTGCAGCGCCGCCGCGGCGCCCAGGCCGCCGGTGGGTTCGACGACCATCTTCATGCGCTCGGCGAAGAAGTGCATCGCCTGCACCAGTTCCGCGTCGCTGACGGTGACGATGCGCTCGACCAGCCGCTGGATGACCGGGAAGGTGAGCTGGCCGCTGTGCTGCGTCTGCGCCCCGTCGGCGATGGTCTTGGGCGTCTCGATGTGCACGATGTGCCCGGCGGCCAGGCTCTGCTGCGTGTCGTTGCCGGCCTCGGGCTCGACGCCGATGACCTCGATGCCGGGGCTGAGGTGGTGCGCTGCGACGGCGCAGCCGCTGATCAGGCCGCCGCCGCCCACGCACACCAGCAGCAGGTCCAGCGGGCCGATCTCTTCGATCAGCTCGGCCGCGGCCGTGCCCTGCCCGGCCATGACGTGCGCGTGGTCGTAGGGCGGAATCAGCGTCATGCCGCGCTCGGCGGCCAGGCGCGCGCCGATGGCCTCGCGGTCCTCGGTGTAGCGGTCGTAGAGCACCACTTCACTGCCGGGTTGGCCCTGCTGGTAACCGCGCGTGGCGGCCAGCTTGGCGGCGGGCGAGTCCTGTGGCATCACCAGCACCGAGGGCATGCCCAGCAGCCGTGCCGACAGCGCAATGGCCTGCGCATGGTTGCCCGAGCTGAAGGCGATGACGCCGCTGCGGCGCTGTGCCGGCGTGAACTGCGCCAGCGCGTTGTAGGCGCCTCGGAACTTGAAGGCGCCCATGCGCTGGAAGTTCTCGCACTTGAAGAAGAGCCTGGCGCCCGTGCGTTCGTCGGCCGTGCGTGAGGTCATCACCGGCGTGCGGTGAGCCACGCCGGCCAGGCGGGCGGCGGCGGCGGTGATGTCGTCGGGGGTGATGGCCAGCGGTGTCATGTCGTCTCGCTTTCGTCGGGGCCCTGGAAACCATTGCGGCGGTAGGTCAGCACCAGGGTGTCGCGCCAGGCCGGCAGCACGGCATCGACGGGCTGGATGGGTGTGGTCTCGTGGATCACGCGGGCGTCGTCGAGCAGCAACGCACTGAAGGGTTCACGCAGCGTGAAACGCACGCCCTGCGGGCCGCAGGCGTCGAAGACGCGCGTTTCTCCGCCCTTGACGTTCTGTCGATCGACGATCAACACGGCGACGAGGTCGACCCCGTCGCGGTGCGCACCTTCGGGTGTGGGGCGACCGATGCCGTCGGTGGTGTCGATGCGGAAGGGGTGGGCTTCGACGAACCACTCGGCCGGCCCGTGCAGCAGTTCGGCCACGCCGGCCAGGCCCTGCAGCAGCCGCGCCCAAGCCGCGTCGGCCACCAGCGCGGCCGGCAGTGGCTCGAACCAGCGCTGGATGCCGCCGTGCAGGGCGTTGTATTCCACCGGCTGCCAGTGCGCGCGGTGGGGCACCGCCGTGACGCCCGCGGTGGTGACGCGGAAGCAGCCGTGGCGGCGTCGCCGGTAGCGGCCGCCATCGCGCAGATGCGGGTCGGGGGGCAGTTCGCGCCAAAGCGGCTGCCAGGCTATCAGCGCGTCGGCGTCGACGCCGCAGAGCGTGCACAGGCCGCGGGTATCGACGACCGCCCATCCGGCGCCGGTCAGTTGTGCAGGCAGGTCGGCCAGGGCCGTCAGCGGGGGTGGAGGATGCATGTCTTGTGGGCGATGAGGGGCCGCTTGATCCGTACAACAGGCACCCGTTCGGGGCGGGAATTGGGGGAAGCTCTCCAATCCACTGTCAGCAAACTGGGGCCTGGCGACGTTAACGTGCCTGTAGACCATGCAAGCCACCCAGATGAACACACAGTCCCCGGTGACCGCCGGCTGTCTCGTCGAGATCGTCGAGCTGAAGTGGCTGCTTCGCGGTTACGGCGTCGACGTTCACGTCGAACGCCTGCAGAGCGACGCAGAGTATGCCCGGCGCACGCTGGACCATGCTGCCGCCACCCCCAACGCAGCCCTGCGTGAAGCCGCGGTCCGGCTGCGCCGCTGCCTGCAGCTGTAAGACCTGCGCAGGCCCGGGATGGGCCGCTGGTGGCGGCCCGCGGTGCGGCGTAGGATGGGCGGCGTCGGGGCACTTCGTGGAGGTCTGCCATGTCCCATGCACCTTTGGCCTGTACGACGCCTGCCGCCGGCTGGCGATCCACCCCCTGGCCGGCCCGTGACACGGCGCGACGGCTGCTTGCCGCAGCCCTGGCCTGCACGCTGCTCGGCGGCTGCGCCACCCGACCCGATGGCGTGCCCGCCGCCACCGCGCTGCTGCGCGACGGGCTCTTTGCCGCGCCGGTCGAACCGGTGGACGCCAGCGCGGTGTTCGCGATCAGCCTGCCCATGCAGCACTTTGCCGATGCGGCGCGCAAGTCTTCGCGCGGCCCGGTAGACCTTCGCCACGCGCTGCTGCAGGCCCTGAGTGCGCGCGACCAGTTGCAGCTGGACTATGACGACGGCCGCACACGCAACGCGGCCGAAGCCTTCGACAAGCGCGCTGGCAACTGCCTGTCGCTGGTGCTGATGACGGCGGCCTTCGCCAAGTATCTGGACCTGCCGCTTCGCTACCAGGCCGTGCAGGTACGCCCCTTGTACAGCCGGGCGCCCGACCTCATGCTGGCCAGCGGGCACATCAATGTCGTGCTGTCGAGCAGGCTGCGGCCGCTGCGCGATCAGTGGGTCGGTGACGAGATGACGGTCGACTTCGTGCCCCCCGAGGACCTGCGCGGCGCGAGCGTGCGGCCACTGGCCGAGCGCACCGTGGTGGCGATGTACATGAACAACCGTGCCGCCGAGACCCTGGCCGAGGGCCGGCTCGCCCAGGCGTATGCGTGGGCGCGCGAGGCGCTGCGCCAGGACCCCGACTACCTGCCCGGCATCAACACCTTGGCGGTGATCTACCTGCGTGCCGGCCATGCGGCCGAGGCCGAGGCCGCGCTGCGACACGTGCTGGCCCACGCGCCCGACGACGAGGCCGCACTGTCCAACCTGGTCGGTACGCTGCACCGCACGGACCGCGGTGCCGAGGCGGCGGCGGTGGCGGCCCGCCTGCAGCGCCTCCAGCCCTACCCGCCCTTCCACTTCCTCGACCTCGGCCGCCAGGCCCTGCAGGAGGGCCGCGCCGAACAGGCCCGCGCGCTGATCGCGCGCGAGCTGCGGCGCCAGCCCTACCAGCACGAGGCGCACTTCTGGGCGGCCGTCGCCGACGCTGCGCTCGGCGATCCGAAGGCGGCCGCGCAGCACCTGCAACAGGCCCGCGACTACAGCGGCAGCCCGCAGCAGCGGGCGCTCTACAGCGCCAAGCTCCAGACACTGCGCGCGCCCGTGCCTCACTGACCGGGGTGGCCCCAAGCCGGCGACGCGTGCCGGCGGCATGGCACAGTCCGGGGTTGCGCCCCGGAATGCAGGACCCATGAAGAGAGACGGCAAGACCAACCCGCTGATCGAGATCGGCATCACCGTGCTGCTGCCGGCCTTCATCCTGATGAAGCTGAGCAGCCCCGAACGCCTGGGCACGCTGGGCGCGCTGCTGCTGGCCCTGTCCTTCCCGATCGGCTGGGGCGTGCTGGACGGCATCCGGCGCCACAAGCTCAACTGGCTGAGCGTGCTGGGCGTGGTGAGCACGCTGCTCACCGGCGGCATCGCGCTGCTGGCGCTGGACGCGCAATGGCTGGCGGTGAAGGAAGCGGCCGTGCCGGGGCTGATCGGCCTGGCGGTGCTGGCGTCGACGTGGACGAAATCGCCGCTGATCCGCATCCTGGTCTTCAACGCCCAGCTGTTCGACGTCGACAAGGTGCACAAGGCGCTGGAAGCGCGGCGCAACGTCGTGCCCTTCGAGCTGCGGCTGCGCACCGGCACCTACCTGCTCGCCGGCACCTTCTTCTTCTCGTCGGTGGCCAACTACGTGCTGGCGCGCGTCATCGTCAGCGCGCCGGCGGGTACGGAAGCCTTCAACGAGCAGCTGGGGCGCCTGACGCTGCTGAGCTACCCCATCATCGCCATACCCAGCATGCTGATGATGATGGCGCTGATGTTCTGGCTGGCGCGCGGGGCGAAGACGCTGACCGGGCTCGACCTGAGCGACATGCTGCAAACCGGCTGACGCCGGCGCGCTGCGGCGCCGCAGCTCAGACGATGATGGGCTCGGGTTCCAGCCGGATGCCGAAACGCCCGTAGACGCTTTCCTGGATCGCCCGCGCCAGCGTCACCACCTCGGCACCGCTGGCGCCGCCGCGGTTCACCAGCACCAGCGCCTGCTTCTCGTAGACGCCGGCACGGCCCACCGTCTTGCCCTTCCAGCCGCAGGCGTCGATGAGCCAGCCGGCAGCCAGCTTCACCGTGCCGTCGGGCAGCGGGTAGTGCACGATCTCGGGGTCGCGGCCGATGATGTCGCGGCACTGCTCCTCGGTCACCACCGGGTTCTTGAAGAAGCTGCCGGCGTTGCCGATCACGGCCGGGTCGGGCAGCTTGGCGCTCCGGATGGCGCAGATCCAGTCGAAGACGGTGCGCGCGTCGGGTGTGGTGTTGCCGGTCTCGGCCATCTTGCGTTCGATGTCCAGGTAGCCGCGCACCGGCTGCCAGGGCTTGGGCAGGCGGAAACGCACCCGCGTGATCACGCTCTTGCCCGCCAGGCCGCCGAAACCGGTCTGCTTGAAGATGCTGTCGCGGTAGCCGAAACGGCAGGCCCCGGCGTCCAGCGTGACACTGCGGCCGGTGACCAGGTCGACCGCATCCAGCGCCTCGAAGCGGTCCTTCAGCTCGACGCCGTAGGCGCCGATGTTCTGCACCGGCGCGGCGCCGCAACTGCCCGGGATCAGCGCCAGGTTCTCCAGCCCGGGCCAGCCCTGGTCGAGCGTCCAGGCCACGAAGCCATGCCAGGGCTCGCCGGCGCCGGCCTCGACGATCCAGGCGTCGGCGTCTTCGCGCACCAGGCGGCGGCCGAGGATCTCGACCTTCAGCACCACGCTGTCGATGTCGCGCGTCAGCACAACGTTGCTGCCGCCGCCGAGCACGAACTTGGGTGCGACGCCGTATTCCGGGTGGTCGACGACACGCCGCACGTCGGCTTCGGACTTCAGCCGCACCAGCGTGCGCGCCACGGCCGGCAGGCCGAAGCTGTTGTGTTCGCGCAGGCTGGCACGGGTCGTCACATCCAGGGCAGCGGCAGCGGTCGTCATGCGTCGATTTTGGTGCATATTCCGAGCGTCCCTTCCCTGCTGCTTCCCGCGAACATGCCCAGCTTCGACGCCGTCATCGAACCCGACCTGGTGGAACTCAAGAACGCCGTCGAACAGGCCAACAAGGAAATCGGCACGCGTTTCGACTTCAAGGGGTCCAGCGCCAAGGTCGACCTGGCCTCGCCCACGCCCAAGACCCGCGAACTCACGCTGTGGGCCGACAGCGACTTCCAGCTGCAGCAGGTCAAGGACGTGCTGATCGGCCGGCTCAGCAAGCGCGGCGTCGACGTGAGACTGCTCGACTTCACGGCCACGCCGCAGAAGATGAGCCACGACAAGCTGAAGCTGGCCGTGCCGGTGAAGAGCGGCATCGACGCCGAAACCGCGAAGAAGATGCAGACGGCACTGAAGGCCAGCAAGCTGAAGGTGCAGGCCGCTTTCCAGGGCGACGCGCTGCGCGTCAGCGGCGCCAAGCGCGACGTGCTGCAGGAGGCCATCGCGCTGCTGCGCAAGGAAATGAACGAATGGCCGCTGACTTTCAACAACTTCCGCGAGTGAAGCGCGCGGCCTTGCGGGCCGCCGCCGCCACCGTGCTGCTGACGCTGGCAACAGCCGCGCCGGCCCAGCTCGTCGTGCTGTCCGGCCGCATGGGCGAACGTGCCTTGGTGGTGGTCGACGGCCAGCCCTACACGGTGGGCGTCGGGCAGAGCGTGGGCGGCGTGAAGCTGCTGCGCTGGAACGGCGAGGTCGCCGAGGTCGAGCGCGGCGGCCGCGTCTACCCGATGCGGGTGGGCGAAACGCCGGTGCAGCTGGGCGTGGCCCCGCCGCGCACGGCGGCACGCGAGATCGTGCTCACGGCAGGCTCCGGCGGCCACTTCACGGCCGGCGGCACCATCAACGGCAAGCAGGTGCGTTTCATGGTCGACACTGGCGCCACGCTGGTCAGCCTGGGCAAGGACGACGCCGACCGCCTGGGCGTGGACCTCGGCAACGCCCGCCGCGCCACCACGCAGACCGCCAACGGCCCGGTGCCGGTGTGGCTGGTGACGCTGACCAGCGTGCGCGTGGGCGAAGTCGAGCTGGCCAATGTCGGCGCTGCCGTCGTGCCGCAGCCCATGCCCATGGTGCTGCTGGGCAACAGTTTCCTGTCGCGGCTGCAGATGAAGCGCGAGAACGACACCATGCGGCTGGAGCTGCGCTGAGGCTTCGTTGTCCGCGCCCTGGCGCAACGGCCCCTTATCGAACGGTCGTGCTAAAACACGCGGTGGCAAGCCCGCCATCGCGACGCGCCGCACCGAGGACAGCCCCGCCATGGACCTGAACTTCACCCCCGAAGAACTCGCCTTCAGGCACGAGATCCGCGCCTGGGTCGCACAGAGCCTGCCCGCAGACATCGCCGACAAGGTGCGCCACGCGCTGCGCCTGACGCGCGACGACCACCAGCGCTGGGCCAGGATCCTGGGCCAGAAGGGCTGGCTGGGCTGGGGCTGGCCGCAGGCCTTCGGCGGCCCGGGCTGGAACGCCATCCAGAAACACCTGTTCGAGGAAGAGCTGGCGCTGGCCTGCGCGCCGCGGGTCATTCCCTTCGGCCCGGTGATGGTGGCGCCGGTGATCATGGCCTTCGGCAACGCCGAGCAGCAGCAGCGTTTCCTGCCCGGCATCGCCAGCGGCGAGGTCTGGTGGAGCCAGGGTTACAGCGAGCCGGGCTCGGGCTCCGACCTGGCGTCGCTGAAGTGCAAGGCCGAACGGCGGGGTGACACCTACGTCGTCAACGGCCAGAAGACCTGGACCACGCTGGGCCAGTACGGCGAGTGGATCT
>LNFM01012854.1_pt1 | contig 10847 bp, 7 predicted proteins | sample 596031 | NCBI WGS metagenome assembly LNFM01 (sample SAMN04254537, study PRJNA301005) | activated carbon metagenome | isolation source: dual media filters at the Ann Arbor, Michigan drinking water treatment plant | place: USA: Ann Arbor | reverse complement strand
GCACGTCGGTCGAGCAGCGCAACCGCGTGCTGCGCAACACCTATTGGCTGCTGGCGCTGTCGATGGTGCCTACCGTGCTGGGCGCCTGGATCGGTGTGTCCACCGGCATCGCGCGCGCGATGTCTCCCGGCATCAGCCTGGTCGTTTTCCTCGCCGGGGCCTTCGGCTTCATGTACGCCATCGAGAAGACCAAGAACTCCGCCGCGGGCGTGCCGGTGCTGCTGGCCTTCACCTTCTTCATGGGCCTGATGCTCTCGCGCATGGTCGGCGCGGTACTGGGACTCTCCAATGGCGCCAGCCTCATCATGATGGCGTTTGCCGGCACCGGCGCCATCTTCCTGGGCATGGCCGCGCTGTCCTCGGTGATCAAGCGTGACCTGAGCTCGATGGGCAAGTTCCTGTTCATCGGCATGATCATGCTGCTGGTGGCCGGCATCGCCAACTTCTTCATCCAGTCGAGCGCACTGATGATCACGCTGTCGGTAATCGCTATCGGCATCTTCTCGGCTTTCATCCTCTACGACCTCAAGCGGGTCAAGGATGGCGAGGAAACCAACTACATCACCGCGACGCTGGGCGTCTACCTCAGCATCTACAACGTGTTCCAGTCGCTCCTGGCGATCTTCGGGATGACGGGTTCGCGCGAAGAGTGAACGGGTGAATGGGTGAATGGCGGCGGGCGTGCCCGCCGCTTTCCCCGACCATGCCGCGGCTGTTTCAGCCGTGCTTGACCACCCAACCGATGAACGCGTCGAGGGCTGGCCGGGCGCGGGCGGCATCGGGGTGGTTGACGATCGCGGTCACTGCATACACGGTTCCGCTGCGGCCGCGCACGTAACCGGCCAGCGCGCGCGTATCGCTGAGCGTGCCGGTTTTCAGGAAGGCCTGACCCTTGGCCAGGCCGTCACGCATGCGGTTGACCAAGGTGCCATCGACGCCTGCAATGGGCAGTGAGTCAACGAACGCCTGCGCACCCTTGGTGCGCCAAGCGTTGCAAAGCAGTTGCACCATCGCGCGCGGCCTGCCTCGCTCTTCACGCGACTGGCCCGAGCCCAGATCGACGCGAATGTCGCCATCGACCAGCCCCTGAGCGCGCAACCACTCGTGGATCCGGTTCTTGGCATCCTGCCGGGCTTGGCCAGGCGGCAAGCCATCGGCCGACAGCGATAACAGCAGGCTGCGCGCCGCCTCGTTGTCGCTGGTCTTGTTGATCTCTCGCACCACCTGCGACAGCGGGATCGAGAATTCGCTGCGCCAGGACGTCTTGGCTTTCGAAACAGGCGCTTCGTCCGGGCGCTGGCCCGTCTCGATCACACGCCCACGCAGCACGCCACCCGTCTCGGCCCACAGCGCCGCCACCGCGCGCCCGACCGACGACACACTCAGCGGCGCCGAGGCCACGCCGAGTGCGGGCAACACCACGTTGGATGCTCTGGCCATGCCGGGCAGTGGGCGAACGTAAGCGACATATTCCTTCGGACAATTGGCATCCCAGCGGCCACGCACCCACAAATGGGGCTGGGGGCCGAAGTTGTCACCCGGGTTGGCCCAGCGCGCCCAGGCATCGCAGGGCCCGCCCATCACCACGTCGTTGACGACCACCACGTTGTGCGGCTTGGGGGTCAGCACGATCTTCGCGCGATCCCCGGGGCCTGGCTCAATGGACAGCACCATCGAGCCCTCGTTGTAGGCGCGTGCTTCATCGCTGCGTGGGCCCGCGGCTGTGGGGTCGGTCGATGCAGCGCGGAGGTCGTCAGCGCTTTCTGCGCTGCCCTCTGGCAACAGCAGCACCCCCTTGAGCACCAGTTGTCCGCTGATGCCGCGCAAGCCTTCGGCACGCATCTGCTTGAACCAGAGGCGCATTTCGTCTGCAGTGATCGGATGCCGGTTTCCAGCGATGACCAAATCGCCTCGCAACTGTCCGTTGACAACCGGCCCGGTGGCGTGAGCGCGCAACGGCCAAAGATAGCCGGGGCCCAGCAGGTCGAGCGCTGCGAGTGAGGTGACGACTTTGGTGGTGGATGCCAGCCAGAAGGTCTGCTCCGCGTTGAGCGAGGCCAGCGGTTTGATCACGGGACCGGACTCCGACCTGTCGAACCCGTCTGCGCGCTCAACCGGACGTGCGTAGAAGCCGAAGCTCTTCAGCGGTACGCCTGAATCGCGCATGGCCGCCATGACCTCGGAAGGCATTGGATCGGCTGCACGGGCGAGCGGGCCCACCATCGCGGCAATCACACACAGCAACACGGCTCGAGGGAAAACAAGCATTCGCCGAGCCTAACGTCAGAAAGCGTTGCCGAGCAGTTGCCAGCCAGCCACCGCAGCCGAAGTCGTGCAGGTTTACGCACCCTGGTACGGGTGCCTGCAGGCCTCAGGCAGCGTGCATCTGCGCGTCGGCGCCCGTCAGTTGCTGCAAACCCGTCAACACATCGCCGATCAGGATGATGGCCGGGCTGCCGAGCCGGTGCTGCGTGATCAGTGTGACGAGTTCGCCCAGCACCCCGATTGCATGGCGCTGCTGCGGGAGGCTCGCGTGCTGCACCACCGCCACTGGCGTGCTTCCGGGCAGCGCTCGCAGCAGTCCGGACTGCACTTCGGCAGCGGTGGCCACGCTCATGTAGATGACGAGCGTCAGGCCCTGCGCTGCAGCCGCGGCCAGTGTGGGCCAGTGGAGCCTGGCCTCGCCCTGCTTCGCATGACCAGTGACCAGGATCACGCCATGCGCGTGATCGCGGTGCGTCAGCGGAACCTGCAAGGCCGTCGCCGCAGCCAGCCCGGCGGTGATGCCGTTGATGACCTCGACCTCGACGCCGTGCGCGCGCAGGTACTCTGCTTCTTCGCCGCCGCGCCCGAACACGAACGGGTCACCGCCCTTCAGCCGCACCACCCGCTCGCCGGATTGCGCCTCGCGCAACATCAACTGCTGAATGAAAGCCTGTGGCGTGCTCTGGCATCCGCCCCGCTTGCCCACGTGAACGATGCGCGTCGAGCGGCGGACGAAGCGCAGCACGCCGTCGCCGACCAGGTCATCGACCAGCAGCACCGTGGCGCGTCGGATCGCACGCACGGCCTTCAGCGTCAGCAGTTCCGGATCGCCCGGGCCAGCGCCGACCAGCATCACCGTACCGCAGACAGAAGCGCTCGCAACAGGATTCGCGTTCATAGGGAGGATGTCCTTGTTGTGGCGGTGTTCATGCCGGCTGGGCGGCAGTTGCCCGGACCAGCCGCTTCAATTCGGGGAGGCACGAGCCGCACTGCGTCCCACATCTCAGGCTTTGCTGCAATTGCGATAGGCGCGCGTCCTCGCCGCCACTGCAGGCTTGCAGCACGTCCACGATCCGCGGCTCGCTGATATCAAAGCAGCTGCACACCTGCTTGCCTCGCGCCGCGACGGCGACCGGCGGCTTGGCCCCCGGCGACAGCAGCATCCGACCGTAGGCCTGCGCCGGCAGCTCATCCTGCAGCACCGCCTTGACCCAAGCCTCTGCGCTGATATCACCGCTCAGCAGCAGCGCCTCGAGCCGCTGACTGCCATCGGCTTGCAATGCCAGACGCATGCTGCGTCGCTGCCCGCGCTTGCCATCGGCGTAGTGCAGCACACCGGACTGCCCCAGTCCGAGCAGGCTTTCGAGCGACTCCAGCCAGGCCTGCGGCGCGGGTTCGGGTGCCGCGGCACGCAGCAACAGGCCGGTCCGTTCGCGGCCGAACGGCACGCACAGCGCGAATGGCATGGCGCTGCCCAGGCCATCGACCAGTGCGGCCACCCTCGACTTCAGGGTCAGTGCCTCGTCTGCCGACAGCCAGGCCAGTGCCAGCAAGCGCCAGGGCAGGTTCACCTTCGCGATCCTGACCGCTGCATGTTTGAGTTCCGGCTGCTTGGACTGCGGGCAGTAGGCGGGTGAGGTCAGCGCGTTGACGCCTGCCACGCGCTGGCCGTTCGCGTTCGTACCCCACATGTGTTCGTCGCCCCAGTGCATCGCAATGAAGCACTGCATCGGCGACACCTGCGGGCTGGCGCGCGCGGGCAAGATGACCTCGCCACGGCGCGAACTGATCTGCACGAGATCATCAGCCACCAGACCCAGCCGCAGCATGTCCTGCGGGTGCAGGTCGACCGCCGGTTCCGGCTCGTGGCCGAACAGGCGCCCGAGCGAGCCGGTGCGGCTCATGCCGTGCCATTGGTCGCGCAGACGGCCGGTGTTCAGCGCGTAGGGATAGCGCGCATCGCGCTCCTCGGCGACTGGCTCGTAAGCGGTGTCGATGAAGCGCGCCTTGCCATCGTTGGTGGCATAACGACCGTCTTCGTACAGCCGTGCTCGGCCCGCACTCGCGCCTTCGGGAAACGGCCACTGTGCCGGTGCCTGGTCGAGTTGTGCGTAGCTCAAACCGCTGATGTCCAAGTCGCGCCCGCGGGTCGATTCGCGGTGTTCGTTCCACACCGCGGTGGGGTCGTCATAGGGAAACAGCGTGGTTGCAGCCGAAGGCAGCCGACCTGCGGCAATCGGATCAGCGCGCAGGCGTTGTTCAAGCCGGCGAGCGAAATCGACGCCGATGCGCCAGTCGTGGCGCGCCTGACCCGGTGCTGAAACTGCCGGACGCACGCGGCTGATGCAGCGCTCGCTGTTGGTGACGGTGCCATCCTTCTCCCCCCACGAGGTGGCCGGCAGCAGCACATCGGCAAACCGTGAAGTGGCGGTCGTGGCGTAGGCCTCCTGCAACACGACCAGTTCACACCGCTCCAGCGCTCGGCGCACCGTGGCCTGATCGGGCATCGACTGCGCCGGGTTCGTGCAGGCGATCCAAAGCGCCTTGATCTGCCCATCAGCCGCGGCCTGGAACATCTCGACCGCACTCTTGCCCGGCGCCGACGGCACATCCCTCACCTGCCACAGCCTCGCCACTTCGGCACGGTGTTCTGCGTTGGCCAGATCGCGGTGCGCGCTCATCGCCGTGGCCAGCCCGCCGACCTCGCGGCCACCCATCGCGTTGGGCTGGCCGGTCAGCGAGAACGGCCCGGCGCCAGGCTTGCCGATCTGCCCGCAAGCCAGATGCAGGTTGATGAGCGCTGCATTCTTTGCAGTTCCGCTGCTGCTTTGGTTCAAACCCTGGCAGTACAGCGACAAGGTCGGACGGCGCACCGAAGAATCTGCACCATCCAGTCCGGCAAACCACCGGGCCACCTGAACCAGGTCGGCCTCGGCGATGCCGCACAACTGGGAAACGGCTTTCGGTGCGTAGTCGCGCACACGATCGCGCAAGGCCTCGAATCCCTGCGTGTGCACCGCGATGTGACTCGCATCGGTCAGGCCCTCCCACAGCATCAGGTGCAGCATGCCGTTGAACAGCGCCACATCGGTGCCGGGCAGGATCTGCAAAAACAGGTCGGCCGCCTCCGCAGTCTCGGTGCGGCGAGGGTCGACGACGACCAGCCGCAGCCCGGGCCGCGCGCGCTTGGCATCCTCGATGCGGCGAAACAGGATCGGGTGCGCAAATGCCGTGTTCGAGCCCGCAATGAACAGCGTGTCCGCGTGATTGAGGTCGTCGTAGCAGGCCGGAGGCGCGTCGGCGCCCAGCGTGGCCTTGTAACCCGCTACCGCGCTGCTCATGCACAACCGCGAGTTGGTGTCGACGTTGTTGGTGCCGATCAACCCCTTGGCCAGCTTGTTGTAGACGTAATAGTCCTCGGTCAGCAACTGGCCCGACAGGTAGAAGCCGACCGCATCGGGACCGTGCGCGCTGATGACCGAGGCGAAGCGATCGGCCAAGTGGTCGAGAGCGTGGTCCCAGCTGACCGGTCGTGGCACGCCACCGCGCTCGTTGCGCATCTGAGGTTGCAGCAGCCGGGTTTGCAGCGTGACCGTCTGCGCAGCCGTCAGGTGCAAGGTGCTGCCCTTGGTGCACAGGCGGCCGAAGTTCGCCGGGTGCTTCGGATCGCCACGCACCCCGGTGATCTGCCCGGCAGCGCTCTCGATGATCACGCCACAGCCCACACCGCAGTACGGGCAGGTGGACCGCGTTTCCTGCGTCATGGGCTGTGCGGCGCCTGCACGTCAGAAGTCTTGTCGCGGAGCGCGCTGCTGGAGGCGCCCGGGCCAGCCCGCGGCGGCGAAAGGTCCAGCGCCAGCGTGGCCAGCTCGGCTGCATTCAGCGACACCTGACCCGCCTCCACTTTGACGGCAAACGGCACGGTGCAGCCCACGTCGGGCGCCTGTGCGCATCCGTCGGCGAGGCCAATGGTCCAGTTGTGCAGCGGACAGGCCACGCTGGACCCGAACACGATGCCCTGGCTCAGCGGGCCGCCTTTGTGCGGACATCGATCGAGCAGCGCGAAGACCTGATCTTCTGCGTTGCGAAAGATCGCCACCGCGATACCTTGCGGGCGCTCGACCCGCCTCGCTCCCAGCGTCGGGATGTCATCGACGCGGCAGATCGCCTTCCAGTCGCTCATGCCGACACCCCCAGCGCGACGAACTGGCGCGTATCCACAGCCGCCTTGTCGAACTCGAACCACGGATCGGGCTCGCCCTCAAGCGCAGCCTGCAGTTGCGCCCACAGCGCCTTGCGGCCTGCCGAGTCGTCGAGGATCTTCTTCTTCACGTGATCCAGGCCGACCCGGTTCACGTAGTGCACCGTGCGCTCCAGGTACCAGCCTTCCTGGCGGTACAGCTCGCAGAACGCACCGGTGTACTCCAGCACCTCCTCGGCCGTCTTGACCTTGACGAAGAAGTGCGCGACCTCGGTCTTGATGCCGCCATTGCCGGCGATGTACATCTCCCAGCCACTGTCCACGCCGATCACGCCGACGTCCTTGATGCCTGCCTCGGCACAGTTTCGGGGGCAACCGGACACAGCGAACTTCACCTTGTGCGGCGCGTACATGCGCCACATCGCACGCTCCAGATCCTTGCCCATCTGCGTGCTGTCCTGTGTACCCATGCGGCACCACTCGCTGCCCACGCAAGTCTTCACCGTGCGCAGCGCTTTCGCGTAGGCGTGGCCCGAAGGCATGCCGATGTCGCGCCAGACGTTGACCAGGTCTTCCTTCTTCACCCCCAGCAGGTCGATGCGCTGGCCGCCAGTGACCTTGACGGTGGGAATCTTGTACTTGTCGACCGCGTCGGCGATGCGGCGCAACTCATCGGCAGTGGTTTCGCCACCCCACATCCGCGGGATCACGCTGTAAGTGCCGTCCTTCTGGATGTTGGCGTGGCTGCGCTCGTTGATGAAGCGGCTTTGCGGATCATCCTTGGCCTGCTTGGGCCATGTGCTGATGAGGTAGTAATTGATGGCCGGGCGGCAGCTGGCGCAGCCGTTCGGCGTGCGCCAGTTCAGGCGCTCGAACACGCTGGCAATCGTCAGCAGTTTGTTCTGACGGATTGCATCGCGGGCTTCCTGGTGGCTGGCATCAGTGCAGCCGCACATCGCCTTCTTGGTCGGGGCCTTCGAGTAATCGCCGCCTGCGGTGAACATCAACAACTGTTCAACCAGACCGGTGCAAGAGCCGCAGCTGGCGCTGGCCTTGGTTTGCTTGCGCACCTCGTCGAGCGTGAACAGCCCCTTCTCCTTGATGGCCTTGCAGATCGTTCCCTTGGTGACTCCGTTGCAGCCGCAGACTTCGTCGGCATCGGCCATCGCCGCCGCCTTGCTGTGACCCTGGTGACCGGTGTCGCCGATGTTCGATTCGCCGAACATCAGCTTGTCGCGGATGTCTGCAATCTTGCGGCCCTCGCGCAGCAGCTTGAAGTACCAGCTGCCATCAACAGTGTCTCCATAAAGACAGGCACCCACCAGCTTGTCGTCCTGGATGACCAGCTTCTTGTAGACGCCGGCATAGGGGTCCGACATCACGATCTCTTCGCAGCCGGCGCCGCCCGTGAAGTTACCGGCCGAGAACAGATCTATTCCAGTGACCTTCAGCTTGGTCGATGTCTGCGAGCCGAGATAACGGCCAATGCCGAATTGCGCGAGGTGCGTTGCGCAGACCTTGCCCTGCTCGAACAGCGGCGCAACCAGCCCATAGACCGTGCCGCGGTGCGCGGCGCATTCGCCGACCGCGTAGATGCGCGGGTCGGTGATGGTCTGCATCGTATCGCTGACGACCAGGCCGCTGCGGTTGTTGTCGCCGCAGTAAAGGCCGCTTTGGATTGCCAACTCGGTGTTGGGTCGGATGCCTGCGGCCATCACGACCAGGTCCGCTGGGATCTCGCGGCCGTCCTTGAACTGCACGGCCCGGACACGACGCCGGGTCGTGGCCTCCCCATCGGCCCTTCCCGCCTTGCCCCCGTCCTTGTCGCCGATCAGCGCCTGCGTCTGCGCGCCCATCAGGAATGTCAGCCCGCGATCTTCGAGGGACTTCTGCAGCAGCTTGCCCGCCACGTCGTCGAGCTGGCGCTCCATCAGCGACGGCATGATGTGCACCACGCTGACCTGCATGCCACGCAGCATCAGGCCATTGGCCGCTTCGAGGCCCAGCAGGCCGCCCCCGATGACCACTGCATGCTGGTACCTGGTGGCGGCCTCGATCATCGCGTTGGTGTCGGCGATGTCTCGGTAACCGATCACGCCCTCGAGGTCCTTGCCCGGCACCGGCAGCATGAAGGGGTTGGAGCCAGTGGCCATCAACAGCCGGTCGTACTCGGCCTCGATTTCGACACCGTCGGCGCCCACCGCGCGGACGATGCGTTGCTTGCGGTCGATGTGCATCACCTTCGTCCCGGTGTGCAGCGTGATGTGGTTGTCGCGGTACCAGTCCAGCGGATTGAGAATGATCTCGTCGAGTGTCTGCTCGCCAGCCAGCACAGGGCTCAGCAGGATGCGGTTGTAGTTCGGATGCGGCTCGGCGCCGAACACCGTGATGTCGTAGAGCTCCGGCGCGATCTTCAGCAGCTCTTCCAGCGTGCGCACACCCGCCATGCCGTTGCCCACCATCACGAGTTTCATTTTCTTCATGGCTGCGCCTCCAGGCGGGTCAGCCCGCACTCGATGTGAAAAGTGATGCGGGACGGTGCGAGGTGGTGCCGGATATCAAAGATTGCAGGTGAACGGACACCAGCACAGCGCTCGCGCTGCGGCAGTCGGTTCGATCTGGTCTCAAGTGCAGCAATGAGGCGTTTGAACACGCGTGCGACGCAATCCATGACCCACTCCAATGAAGCGCTGCAGGGAATGCCACAGCGCGGGAGATCCATCACCACACACTTCTTCGTGCGTGCGACCCGCCGCATGCCGCAGCGGGATCGAGTGCGTCGCTGCACTCACACAACTCAGCGCAAGTCTCGGGCCAGCCCGCACTGGATCGAGCGACAGCCTCAACCGAATACGCTGGCTCGCGAATCTGCCGACATCACGGAATTGGTGCGCTGCAATGTGCCGCTTTGGTGCAGGGCAAGGCTACGCCGCCCTTGACGTTGGTGAGCGGGGCGCAGGTACTTTCGACAGCGCCCTCCGAGGTTGCTCGCTTCTTGCAGAGAGACGGACGGGCTGCCGAAACTCAAGTCGAGGAGTCAAGGTGAGCATCAACTCCGACCGTGCCGGGATTTGGCGGTCGTCCAGAAACCCAAGCGAAGGTCATGCATGAAGAAGTTGTTGGGGATTGCGATGTTGGCGCTGCTCGTCAGCGGCTGCGGCGAGCTGTCATACAAGCGGGGCGCATCGACTCAGGATCTCGAATCCGCAAAGCGAGCGTGTCAATCCGCTGGCAGCGAGCGGGCTGCAGAGCAATGTCTGCAGGACCAAGGCTGGATGGTCAAGAAGCTGGACGACATCGAACTGTTCGCAACGGCAGGTGTCAGCCCGGACAACCGAAACCCCAGCGTGTTCACCACGCCAGAGTTCGTGCCCGTCACGCCGGTAGCGACAGTGGCACCTGCGGCGGGGACAACGGCAGCAGTGGCCGCGCCGGAGAGTCCGTCGCTGGCCAGCAAGGCTTCAGTGGGGAGCCCTGCACCGCAAGCGGCGACGCCCCAGCTGCTGGCGAGCACACCCCCAGCACCTGTGCCGCTGCCAACCAGCCCGCTGGACATCTACACCATCAGTTCCTGGTGGAAGATTGGCGCCGATCGAGAGGCCCTCGCGGGGGACACCAATGACTGCGTTGCGACACTCGGTGCGGCGCACAAGCCCAACGCGACCACACAACAGGTGACGCGAGGCTTCGTCGTGTGCATGCACGCCAAGGGCTGGAAGGCGCTGCGGGCCGTGGCCGGCTGAGCGCGAAGGCGGTTGGATCAGCCCTGGCTGTTCAGCAACGAACCCAGCATCTTGTTGCTGGTTCGGAAGACGGTCAGGTTCGCCAGGAATGCGTTCTTGGCAACCAGTTGGCCGACGATGTCGGATTCAAGAGCGCTGCCAACCTCGGATGCCTGTGCGAGCGCTGTCGTGACGCCACCGTTCTGCGCGGTGGCCTGCGTCACCAGCTGACGCCGAAATCCGGCAGTGCCACCATTGGCGATGTTGTGTGCCGATGCACCCAGCGCCGTCTGAGCGGCATTCATGCCGGACAAGCTGATGGAGGCGAGAGGTGACATGGGATTAGTGGGTTGTCCGACTAGCGCGCCAGTTTCGCACCGCCCTGCCGAACAATCTACGGCGCTAGGGTTCGGTTGCCGCGGGAATGCTCACTACCTCACGCAGACCTGTCGTTCACCGCACCGCCAAGCGCTCAAGGGCTGCACGCCGAAGCGATGCATACGCCCAGGCTCAGTTCCAATCCTGCGCCATTGCTGAACCCTGCTGCGACACCAGTTCTCATGCGGGAGCACTGGCGGAAAAGAAAAAACCCCTAAGTCGTTGATTTACTTAGGGGTTCGGTCTTATGTGGCCCTTTGCGGAGCCTTGATTGGTGGAAC
>LNFM01019984.1_pt1 | contig 10851 bp, 16 predicted proteins | sample 596031 | NCBI WGS metagenome assembly LNFM01 (sample SAMN04254537, study PRJNA301005) | activated carbon metagenome | isolation source: dual media filters at the Ann Arbor, Michigan drinking water treatment plant | place: USA: Ann Arbor | reverse complement strand
GGCGGCAGCGCATCGCGATCGTCCCCCGCTACCGCGCCGAGGTGGCGGCGATCCGCGCGGCCTCGGCGCGCGCGACGGGGTCCTCGAGCTGGCGGGAGCGCTCGGCGAGGCACTGGCGGCGCGCGCTGTGGGGCGCGTCGTGTGATGGGCGGGCGGCCATGCTGGCGGAGGTGCGGTGATGGGCGAGGGCTCGAAGATCCAGTGGACGCACCACACGTTCAACCCCTGGCGCGGCTGCACGCACGTCTCGCCCGGGTGCGAGCACTGCTACGCCGAGACGCTGTCCAAGCGGAACCCCGCCCAACTTGGCACCTGGGGCGCGGGTGGTACTCGAGTTGTCGCATCCGAGGCGTACTGGAAGCAGCCCGAGCGGTGGAACGAGGCGGCCTGGGCGGCCGGCGAGCGGCACCGCGTCTTCTGCGCGTCGCTCGCCGACGTCTTCGAGGACCGGCCGGAGCTCGTCGAGCCGCGAGGGCGCCTGATCGCCCTGATCGTCACGACCCCCCACCTCGACTGGCTGCTCCTCACGAAGCGTCCCGAGAACGCTGCTCGGCTCATGGCGCGACACTTCGACGATCCCGCCCTCGGCGGCGGCGGCCGTTGGCCCCGCAACGTCTGGCTCGGCGCCACGGTCGAGGATCAGCGGCGTGCCGACGAGCGCATCCCGATCCTCCTCGACACCCCGGCGGCCGTCCGGTTCCTCTCGTGCGAGCCGCTACTCGGGCCGGTGGATCTGACCGGCGCGGCGGCCGGCGGCTTCTGCGGTCAGGACCGCATCGCTCGCGGCTTCCTTCAGCCGAACGGCTGTCACACGACGCCCGACGGCCAGGAGTTCGGAGCGCTCTGCGAGTGCCGAGGCGCGGGCACGCCGGGCATCGACTGGGTCATCGTCGGCGGCGAGAGCGGCCCGAAGGCGCGGCCGATGGACCTCGCGTGGGCGCGCTCGCTCGTCGAGCAGGGCCGCTCGTCCGACGTGCCGGTGTTCGTGAAGCAGCTCGGCGCCCGGCCGGTCGAGAGCTACACCGAGGCGGAGGGCGGAGGTCGCTTCCGCGAGCCGTGGGCACTCCGCCACCGCGCGGGCGGCGCCCCCGATGAGTGGCCGCCCGATCTGCGGGTCCGCGAGTTCCCGGGGGTGCAGTGATGGGCCGCTTCGCCGAGAACACCACCGTCGCCGCCGAGCGCTCCCGTGCCGAGATCGAGGCCACCCTGGTCCGGTACGGCGCCGGCGCGTTCATGTACGGCTGGGAGGAGCAGCGCGCGGTCGTCCAGTTCCGCATGGCCGACCGCCTGATCCGCTTCGACCTGCCGATGCCGGACCGCAACGAGCGCCGCTTCACCCACCACGCGCGCGGCGCCCGCACCGAGTCGGCGGCGATCGCCGCCTGGGAGCAGGCTACCCGCCAGCGCTGGCGCGCCCTGGCGCTCGTCGTCAAGGCGAAGCTCGAGGCGGTCGAGAGCGGCATCACGACCTTCGAGCATGAGTTCCTCGCGCACATCGTCCTCCCGGACGGCTCGACCGTGGGCCAGTGGGCCGGCCCTCAGGTCGCGGACGCCTACCTCACCGGCGCGATGCCGAAGCTCCTGCCGGCCAGCACGGGCGGTGAGGCGTGATCGGCCCGGAGCACCGCCGCGAGGTCCTCACGGGCCGCCGTACCGTCCCCGCCGGCGCGAACCACGCACTCGGCTCAGAGCACCGCACCTGGATCCGCTCAGCCCGCCAGGGCAACCACGACCTCTACAGGTACGTCGCCGCGTGCTCGTGCGGCTGGGTGGGCCCGGTCCGCGACTCGCAGGTCGAGGCCCTGCCCGACATGCACGAGCACTCTGCCGAGCACCGCCGGCGCCTGGTGACCTCGTGAGCGGGATCGGGAGCATCCGACAGCACATGACGGCCCTCAGTGAGGCCGCGGATCTGGCGGAGGCCCACCTCCAGGCGCTGGCAGGAGAAGTCGCTCAGGCGCTCTCAGAGGGCACGGACCCCGCCGCCGTGGCGGCCGTCGTGCCGAGCGGTCTGATCCGCAAGCTGGACGACGCGCTGAGGCGGCGACTGCCCTACCCGTTCGACGCCGAGGAGACCTACGGCGGGTGGCGTCGGACGGCCGACTCGATCCGCCGGCGCGCGGCCCGGACCCGCGACGGAGATCGCTGCCGGGCGTGCGGCTCGGACGAGCACCTCGAGGTGCACCACCTGAAGCCCGAGCGTCTCCGCGGTGATGACCGCCTCGAGAACCTCGTAACCCTCTGTAGGACGTGTCACCGGAAGACGGAGCGGATGACTAGGGAGCTGACGTGAGCTGGGCCCTCCTGCGCGAAGCAGAGGCCGACGACACCCTCGGCCGTCGGCAGCTCGGTAGCAAGGTCGTCCTGATGTACCTGGCCCGCCGGGCGAACGACCTGGGCGTCGTGAAGATCGGCGCTCGCATCATCGCCGAGGACACCGGGACCGATCATCGGCGTGTCCGCCGCCTCCTCGACCGGCTGTGCGACATGGGCCGCATCGACCTGGTGGAGAGGGGCCGCAACGGCCGCGGGCACGCCCACACCTGGCGCGTGCTGAGCATGGCCGAGTGGCTCGATCGGAAGGCCAGGATGGCGCGTGAAGAGGAGGCGAGAAAAGGGGGCGTGGAGTCCGCTTTTCCCGATGACAGAAAAGGGGGCGTGGAGGCCACCGAAAAGGGGGCTACGTCGCCCCCACCAGAACAAAGCCCTACTCCTCCCCCCCTACCCCCCGCCGAGCGGGGGGAGTCAGATCATCGGACTGAGACCCAGGGCCCGGCCACGCCTTCCCTGCCAGGCCTCGGTCGTGGCGAGGAGGGCATGCCGGCCATCGGGCGAGGGAGCAGGGCAGCAGGGACCAACCGTCGAGCGCTCGCTCGTCGCCAGCAGCATGAGGCTGACCGCCAGGCGCGCCAGGAGCGTGACGCCAGGATCGAGGCGGCGCGGCGCCAGCACGAGCAGGAGGAGGCCGAGCGCGAGAGCACCCGAGAGGAGCGCATTGCGGCGGCCCGGGCTGTCCGGGAGCGTGTACGCAGCCTTCCCCGAGCAGCTGCAGGTGGGCGATGAGAGCAGAGCCGTTGAGCCGGAAGGAGCGTGACCACCCTGCTGGGTGGGTTCCCCTGATCTACGACCTTCGCCAAGCGGCCGGACTTCTTGACCGCTACGAGGCCACCGTGCTGGCCGCCGAGGAGCCGGCGGAGCGGCTTCGGTCTGTCGTCGCGTGGTTCCTCAACGAGTTGGACGAGGGGAACATCCCCGACCCGGGGAACCTGCGCGCGGCCATCGACGACTACGACGCCGCGCGGGGTGAGTCGTGACGGCACCCGACCCGGTCGACGCGCCCCTTGCCCGCCAGGTCCTCACCGACGTGCAGTACCTGACATGGGCCATGGGCGAGCAGGGGATCTCGCACCGGGCGATTGCCTACTACCGCAGGGTCAGCAAGGGCACCGTCACCGACTGCCTGCGCGAAGTGGACCGTAAGCTCGAGGAGGCCAGGCATGCCGCGCATCAGGACCCGTGAGGACCGCAAGCGCGAGGAGCGCGAGCGCGTGGCCGCCGTCGCGCGCGCGGTGATGGAGGCAGAGCCCGCCGAGCTGTCGAAGGTGCCGATCTCGGTGCGCAGCTGCCCCGCATCCCCGTCATCGGCATGGAGGCCGGCGCCATCCGGGGTACGATCCCGCACAGGTGCAGGGCGACCAGGAGCTGATCGTGGACGTTGGGGACACCAGGCCGATCAAGGCCGTCCGCCCGGTGACCGAGGCCGACATCGAGGCTGCATCGGTTCCGTGGTCACCGGGGTGGAGGGAGTACCAGGATCACATCTGGGCCGAAGTCGTAGAGGGCTTGGGTCTGACCGGGCGGGCCGCACAGCTCGCCTATGAACACGCACAGCAGGAAGTCGAGGCCTCGGATCGAGGCCGTCTGTGGACTCCCGCCGAGCGCCTGTCGGAAGGCCAGCGGTGAGCGACGTCTACGCTTTCAGCGCGAACTACCTCACTGTCAACCAGACCTGGGTGCACCCTGATGCGATGGTTTCCCTAGCACCGGCGGTGGTCGCTGCCGAGCTAGGCATCGACGAGCAGACCTACATCGCGCTCTCGGCCGAGTGGTCGCGCGGCCTGGGGTTGATGTACGGCATCACGGTGGATCGTGCCGCGAGAACCGTGACTCGGTAGACGCCAGGACGGCTAGCCGCTACCGTCTGACCCACGGCAAGCGAGCGCCCTGCGGGGCGCGAGGGTGACCGGCCTATACGTCGGACCCACCCGCCCAGCGTCACCGCACTAGCTGTCTTCGAGGCCACCTCACCGGGTGGCCTCTCTCGTTCCATGACACGACTGCGCCTCACATCCACGGGTGACCTGGTCCCCGTCGATCAGCCGCGCCATCGTGACGCCGGCCGCCGGACGCGCAGCTCGGCGGCGCACCAGAAGCTGAGGGCTCAGGTCCTCGCCGAGGAGTCGGCGTGCGCCCAGTGTGGCTCAGCAACCGACCCCGAGATGGACCACATCGTGCCCATCTCGGCAGGCGGCGCCCCACTGGACAGGGACAACGTGCGCCGGCTGTGCGGACGCTGCAACCGCGCGAAGGGGCCAGGGTTCAGGGTACTTGTGGAGCGCCACGGGTGGTGAGGGGGGGGTCACTCACGCTCGGACGGTCGCCGTCAGCCCAGACGTTCCGCCGGTCGCGATGCGTACGGGTTCCGGTGTTCTGGAGGGCGGCGACCTGATGCCGGGCCCCGCGCCGAAGCCCGCGAGCCAGCGCCGGCGGCGCAACAAGCCGACGGTCGCCGCCACTCTGCCGGCCGCGCCGAAGCGCCGGACCGCGCCGAAACTCCCGGGCGGCGAGAACATGCTCGCCGAGACGCGCGCCTGGTGGCGCATGGTCTGGAAGAGCCCGATGTCCTCGCACTGGCTCGAGGCCGACCGGCCCGCAGTCGTCCGGCTCGCCCACCTGCAGGACCTGGTGGGTCGCGAGGTCATCGGGTGGAGCGACCGGGCCCGGGTCGGGAGCCTGCGCGAGGATCGCGACGACCAGGACGTCGTCCGGGTCGAGCTCGCAGGCGCGATGGTCTCGGTGGCCCTGCTCGCCGAGATGCGGCAGATCGAGGACCGGCTCGGTCTGACGCCGATGGCCCGCAAGCGGCTGCAGTGGGAGGTCGAGGACGCGCCGGCTGCACCCGCGACCGCGCCCGCCGACGAGGTGGCCGCCCGTCGCGAGCGGTTCAAGGGGATCGCGTGACGGGTCACGACATCGAGACGCCGGCGCCGCTCGCGGTGGTCGACCTCGAGGCCGGATACGTGCTCATCCCCGTTTCGATCGAGTTCCTCCCTCTCTTCGTGGACCGCTGGATGACCTGCCGCCGCGTGCGCCTCAGCGTCCGAAGCGACGGGATCTACGACCTCGAGCTCGAGGACATCGCCGCGTGAGCTCGACGACCAAGAGTCGCCCGGCGATCGACCTGAAGAGGACTCTGGGCGTCGTCGTCGTGGAGTGGATCGAGGAGTTTCTGTGTCACGGCCCGGGCGACATCCAGGGTCGGCCGGTGACGCTCGACGACGAGCAGGTCGCCTTCATCCTCCGGGCCTACGCGATCGACGACCGCGGCCGCCGGCTGATCCGCCGGGCGGTCTACTCCCGGCCGAAGGGCCGCGCGAAGTCGGAGCTCGCGGCCATGCTCGTCTGCGCCGAGGCCCTCGCGCCGGTGCGCTTCGACGGCTGGGACGCCGAGGGCTATCCGGTCGGACGTCCGGTCTCCTCGCCCTTCATCCCGTGCGTCGCGACCGAGGAGAACCAGGCCGGCAACACCTACGGCGCGGTCGAGTTCATGCTCACCGAGGGCGCGGTCTCTGACACGCCCGGGCTCGACGTCGGCAAGACCCGCACCTTCATCCCCGGCGGCGGCGAGATCCGCGCCTTCTCCTCCAAGGCGTCGTCGAAGGACGGCGGCAAGGAGACCTTCGTCAACTTCGACGAGCCGCACCTGTACATCACGCCCGAGCTCCACCGCCTCGCCGCGACCATCCGCCGCAACCTGGCCAAGCGCAAGGCCGCCGAGCCGTGGTCGCTTGAGACCGGGACGATGTACGCGCCCGGTGAGGAGTCGGTCGCCGAGCACTCGCACCGTTACGCCCTGGCGATCGCCGACGGCAAGGTCCGCGACAAGGGCTTCCTCTTCGACCACCGCCAGGGCCCGGACCCCGAGAGCTTCGACTTCGACGACGACGACCAGCTGCGCGCGGCGCTCACCGAGGTCTACGGCGATGCCGCCGAGTGGATGGACATGGAGCGCCTGATCGCCGAGGCCCGCGACCCGGCGACCCAGCGTGCCGACTTCGTGCGCTACTTCCTCAACCGCCCTGCCCGAGACGAGGCGTCGAGGTGGATCAAGGATGCCGCCTGGGCGGCCCTGGAGGCGCCCGACCTCGACATCCCCGAGGGCGCCGAGGTGAACGTGACCGTCGACGTCGGGATCGTCAGCGACTCCACGGCGGTCAACTGGACGCACCTCCTCCCCGACGGTCGCGTGATCCACCGCACTCGCGTCTGGGCGGCCAAGCCCGAGGTCCGCGCGCACGTGCACGTCACCGGGGGCCGCGTCCTCCTCGGCCCGGTCGAGGCCTTCATCTCGGACGTCCTGGCGAAGAGGTACCGGGTGACCGAGATCGCCTACGACCCGCGCTTCTTCGAGCGCTCGGCTCAGGACCTCTCTGACGCCGGCTTCACCCTGGTCGAGTTCCCGCAGAACTCAGCGGCGATGGCCACCGCCTACCAGGGGTTCTTCGCCGCCGTCGGCGAGGGCGCGATCGCGCACGACGGCGATCCTGTTCTCGCCGCCCACGTCGCGGCGTGCGTCGCCCAGAACACCGACTCGGGGTGGAAGATCCGCAAGCTGCGCTCCACCGAGGGCGGCCCCGGGCACCGCATCGACGCCCTGGTCGCCGCGGTGATGGCGCACGCCCGGGCCACCTCTCGGCCGCCAAGAGGCCACGTCTTCTTCGAGGCCTGGTGATGGGCGCTCCCGGGTTCATCGAGCGACTCATCGCGCTCGGCGAGGCGCCGGCGGCGCGGCGCTCGGCCGGATGGGAGGGCTTCAACCCCGCCCGCGCCCGCGGCGCGAACAGCACGGTCGTCTCACCGCGGACCGTCCGCGGTGTGCCTGCCTACGGCCAGGCCGTCCGCCTCGCCGCCGAGGCGGTGGCGGGCCTTCGGATGGGTGTCTGGAAGGGTGACCCGCCGGACCGAAAGCGCGTCACGGCCTCGTGGCAGGCACGCCTCCTTCGCGGCGCGCTGAACGGCGAGCAGACGCGCTTCGAGTTCTGGGAGACGGTCGAGGAGTCGCTCGGCTACCGGGCGAACGCCTACGTCTGGAAGCTCGCCGGCGCCGACCGCGTCACCGAGCTCTGGGCGCTCCACCCCGATCAGGTCTCGGTCCTCATCGAGCCGCGGCGGGTGGTCTACCGGGTGATGCTCGGCAACGGCTACGTCGACCCCCTCGGCCGCGGCGCCCAGACGGTCACCGTGGACCGCTCGACGATCCTGCACATCCGTGGCCACGGCGGCGGCGGCCTGGCGATGGCGCCCTCGCCGGTGCAGGTCTACCGCCGCGCCCTCGCCTCCGCGCTGTCCAAGGAGGCCCACGAGGAGGCCCTCTACAGCCGCCGGGCCACGTTCCAGCTCGGAATCGCCTTCCCGGAGGCCATCGGCCCCGAGCAGGTCCGCGAGTTCAAGGAGATGTGGAACGAGAGCTACAGCAGCGTGGAGGACACCGGCAAGGTGCCGGTGCTCGGCGGCGGCGGCCGCTTCGAGAAGATCGGCCTCACCCAGGCCGACGCGCAGTTCGTCGAGGCGATGAACCTGTCGGTCGAGGAGATCGCCCGCATCACGAACGTGCAGGCCTCTCTCCTGGGGGTGACGCACTCCAACCGGCCGCTCACGCCGGAGCACGAGGAGGACCGCTGGCACCGCTACGGCCTCGGCCCGCGCCTCGAGCGCATCGAGGCGGCCCTCGAGGGAGACCCGGACCTCTTCGGACCGGGCGCCGGCACCTACCCGATGTTCGACCTCGGCGCCGGCGTGCGCGGCGACCTGACCACCGAGGAGACCCTCGCCCATCAGCAGGTCCAGGACGGGCGCCTGCTCGTGGACGAGTGGCGTGCCAGCAAGGGGCTGCCGCCCCTGCCCGGAGGCCTCGGCTCGGTTCCGCAGATCGTCCCCGTGGGCGGAGCGCCCAACCCCGTATCGACCGTGCCGTCCGGCGCGCCCGACGACGCCGACGACGACGACCAGGAGGACTGACAGGTGTCCACCCAGACCACGACGCCGGCCCCGCCGCCGGAGATCCGTCGTGCCCTCGAGCACGCGCGCCACGCCGGCGAGCGGCGCTCCGTCGCGCGCCTGGAGGCCCCCGAGCTCCGCGACGCCACGGCGACCGGAGACGGCACCTACACCTTCTCGGGCCGCGCGGTCGTCTACAACGAGTGGACGACCCTCTACGAGGGCGAGTCCTTCTTCGGCGGACGGATGCGGGTCCGCGAGCGGCTCCTCCCTGGCGCCCTGACAGACGTCCTCGCCGACGGGCCCGAGGTCCACTTCAACCACGGCCACGACATGAAGACGGCGATGGCCCGCCTGTCGGTCGTTGGCGAGCACGGAGAGGTGCGCCGCGGCGGCATGAAGCTCTGGGAGACCTCCCGGGGCCTCGAGGTCTTCGCCCGTCTCAACCCCGACCTCAGCCACGTCCGCGACCTGAAGGCTCAGATGGACGACGGGATCGTCGACCAGATGAGCTTCGCCTTCCGGATCGGCGCCGAGGACTTCGAGACCTACAGCGAGGGCGACGGCCCCGATCAGGTCACGGTCTACGACTGGACCATCGAGCGCGTCTCCGCCCTCTTCGACGTCTGCGCCTGCGCCCAGGGCGCCTACTCCACCACCTCTGCACAGATGCGCGGCGCCATCGAGGCGCTCCGCCGTCACGCCGGAGATCCGGCGGGCGACCCCACTCGTCACGCACCCGCGGGCGAGCCCACCGTCACGTCATCCACGGGCGGTCCCTCCCCCGGCCTGCTCGCCAGAGCGCGAGCGGCCCGCGTCACCTACACCAGGAGATGACCCCAATGGATCTGAACCAGCTTCGCGAGCGGTACAACGCCGCCGTCGAGCGTGTCCAGGCTGCCGCCCGCGCGGTCGAGAGCCCCGCCGAGGGCGCCGACACCGAGTCGCTGCAGCGCGAGCTCGACGAGTCGATCGAGGCCGCCGAGCGCGCGCAGGGCCAGCTCGACCAGGCCGAGCAGCGCGCGGCCGCGGTCGCCCGCTTCACGCCGATCGCGACCGAGGCGGCGCCCGCACAGCGCGGCGGCGCCCAGGTCGTCAGCGAGGAGCAGCTCTACCGCCCCGACGCCGACCGCTCCTTCTTCGGCGACCTCATGCGGATGCACACCGGCGACTCGCAGGCCGCCGAGCGGATCGGCCGTCACGCCGACCACATGCGCGACCTCACCACGGCCGCCGGCGCGGACGGGATCATCCCTCCGCAGTACCTGACCGAGCTGTACGTGGACCTCCCGCGCGAGAGCCGGCCGGTCGCCGACATCCTCGCGACCTTCCCGCTGCCCGAGACGGGGATGAGCCTCACCATCCCGCGACTGGCGACCGGCGTCACCGTCGCCTCGCAGGCCACCGAGAACTCGGCGGTCTCCGAGACCGACCTCGACACCGACCAGCTGACGGTGCCGGTGCGCACGATCGCCGGCATGCAGGACGCCTCGCGTCAGTCCGTCGACCGGTCCGACCCGGGCCTCGACCGCATCATCATGTTCGACCTGATGCGGGCCTACGACCAGGAGCTCGACCGCCAGGTCGTGGCCGGGTCGGGGGCCTCCGGCCAGCACACCGGGCTTCTCACCGTCGGCTCGACGATCTCGGTCGCCTACACCGACGGCACCCCCACGGTGCCCGAGCTCCTGCCGAAGGCCCACGACGCCCTGCAGCAGATGTGGACCCAGATCTTCCGCTCGGCGACGCACGTCATCATGCACCCGCGCCGGGCGGCCTGGCTGGCGGCGGCGACCTCCACGGAGTCGCCGATCTTCCCGCAGCCGCAGTTCATCGACGGCCAGCGCGGCGGTCAGGCCGGCGGGTTCATCTCCTCGTTCGCCGGCCTGCCGGTGATCGTGGACGCCAACGTGCCGACCAACCTCGGCGCCGGCACCAACGAGGACCGGATCATCTTCGTCTCCGCGGGCGAGAACCCGCTCATGGAGGGGCCGATGAACATGGCGGTCGAGAACTCGCCCGGGGCCAACACCCTCACGGTGCGGTTCGTGGCCTACGCCTACTCGGCCTTCGCGTCCAACCGCCGGGTGAAGGCGATCGCCGTCATCTCCGGCACCGGCCTGGTGGCGCCGACCTTCTAGCCCACCTGCACCACTGGCATCAGCACGGGGCGTCCTTCGGGGCGCCCCGTGTCGTTCTGCACCACGACCACGGAGACCCAGACAAATGACCGACCAGCAGACCGACGCATACGTCGCCGCGCTCGAGACGGAGCTGGCCGGCTACGAGCGCTTCGGACGTGATGAGCGGGCCGAGCAGGTCCGCGCCGAGATCGACCGGGTGACGGGCAGGACGCGCGAGCCCGCCGCAAAGCAGACGCGCCCGCGCGGCGCCGGCGCCCAGAAGCGCGCCTGACCCCCCGAGGAGGCAAGCAGTCCATGGCCGACATCCTGCACATCCGCAAGCTGGCGGACCGAAGCGAGGGCGAGCGCGTCGCCGTGCACGACCCCCTCACCGGCGCGAAGCACCTCCTGGAGCCCGCGGCCGCCGACGAGCTCTTCGCCTCGGCTGCAT
>LNFM01015834.1_pt1 | contig 10851 bp, 11 predicted proteins | sample 596031 | NCBI WGS metagenome assembly LNFM01 (sample SAMN04254537, study PRJNA301005) | activated carbon metagenome | isolation source: dual media filters at the Ann Arbor, Michigan drinking water treatment plant | place: USA: Ann Arbor | reverse complement strand
GCGGCGTCGTCCATGAAGCCTTCCATCTTCAGCGCCACCCAGCGCGGGATCTCGATGCCGTCGCGCTGCGCGAACTGCGCGATGCGCGCGTAGTTGTGGATCGGCATGATGCCGGCCACGATGGGCACGTCCACACCCAGCGCGCGCACCTCGTCCACGAAGTGGAAGTAGGCATCGGGATTGAAGAAGAACTGCGTGATGGCCGAGTTGGCGCCGGCCTTCACCTTGTTGGCGAAGTGCTCGAGGTCGCGCCGCGCATAGCGCTGCTGCGGGTGGTACTCGGGATAGGCCGCCACCTCGATGAACCAGTCGCCGCCCTGCGTGCGGCGGATGAACTCGATGAGTTCGTTGGCGTAGCGGAAGTCGCCCGCCGTGGCCGTGCCGCTGGGCAGGTCGCCGCGCAACGCCACCAGGCGCCGGATGCCCTGCTCCCGGTAGGTGGCCAGGATCTCGGCGATGCCGGCCTCGGTGCTGCCCACGCACGACAGGTGCGGCGCCGCCTCGTAGCCCATGCCGGCGATGTCCTTCACCGTGTTGAGCGTCTTCTCGCGCGTGGAGCCGCCGGCCCCGTACGTGACGCTGAAGAACTCGGGACTCACCGCCGCCAGGTCCTTCACCACCGTCTTCAGCTTCTCGCTGCCGACCGGGGTGTTGGGAGGAAAGAACTCGAAGCTGATCGGAAATTGACTCATGGCCGGTCTCCCATGCCGAACCAACGACGCTCCAAGTCAGGAGCACCGAGGCAGATCGCCAAAGCGCCAAAGGCGCAAGGCGACATCAAGCAACCGCCGCGGACCGGCTCTGCCGGTCCGCCAGCGGTGCCCCCTTGAGGGGGAAGCGCCGAAGGCGCTTCGGGGGTGGGCCTCAATACCTATAGGTATCGGGCTTGTAAGGGCCCTGCTTCGGCACGCCGATGTAGCTGGCCTGCTCGTCGCTCAGTTCGGTCAGCATGGCGCCGACCTTCTTCAGGTGCAGGCGCGCCACCTTCTCGTCGAGGTGCTTGGGCAGCACGTAGACCTTGCCGTTCTCGTAGTAGTCGCTGTGCGTGAACAGCTCGATCTGGGCGATGGTCTGGTTGGCGAAGCTGGACGACATGACGAAGCTCGGATGGCCCGTGCCGCAGCCCAGGTTCACCAGGCGGCCCTTGGCCAGCATGATGATGCGCTTGCCGTCGGGGAAGATCACGTGGTCGACCTGGGGCTTGATCTCTTCCCAGGTGCAGTCGGACAGCGCGGCGACGTCGATCTCGTTGTCGAAGTGGCCGATGTTGCAGACGATGGCCTGGTCCTTCATCGCGGCCATGTGGGCCTTGGTGATGACGCTCTTGTTGCCGGTGGCGCTGACGAAGATGTCGGCCTTGTCGGCGGCGTACTCCATCGTCACGACCTTGTAGCCTTCCATCGCGGCCTGCAGGGCGTTGATGGGGTCGATCTCGGTCACCCACACCTGCGCGCTCAGGGCGCGCAGGGCCTGCGCGCTGCCCTTGCCCACGTCGCCGTAGCCGGCCACGACAGCGACCTTGCCGGCGATCATCACGTCGGTGGCGCGCTTGATGGCGTCGACCAGGCTCTCGCGGCAGCCGTAGAGGTTGTCGAACTTGCTCTTGGTGACGCTGTCGTTGACGTTGATGGCACGGAACATCAGCGAGCCCGAAGCGCTCATTTCCTTCAGGCGGTGCACGCCCGTGGTCGTCTCTTCGGTGACGCCGATGATCTGCGCGCTCTTGCGGCTGTACCAGGTGGCGTCCTGCGCGAGCTTGGCCTTGATGGCGGCGAAGAGGATCTCTTCCTCCTCGCTGCCCGGCTTGCCCAGCACCGAGAGGTCCTTCTCGGCGCGCTTGCCCAGGTGCATCAGCAACGTGGCGTCGCCGCCGTCGTCGAGGATCATGCCCTTGGGGCCGAACTCGAAGATGCGGTGCGTGTAGTCCCAGTAGTCGACCAGCGTCTCGCCCTTGTAGGCGAAGACCGGCGTGCCCTTGACGACCAGCGCGGCGGCGGCGTGGTCCTGGGTGCTGAAGATGTTGCAGCTGGCCCAGCGCACGTCGGCGCCCAGGGCCTGCAGCGTCTCGACCAGCACGGCGGTCTGGATCGTCATGTGCAGGCTGCCGGTGACGCGGGCGCCCTTCAGCGGCTGCCTGGCGGCGAACTCTTCGCGGATGGCCATCAGACCGGGCATCTCGGTCTCGGCGATCTTGATTTCCTTGCGGCCCCAGTCGGCAAGCGACAGGTCGGCCACGTGGTAGTCGTTGGTGTGCAGGGGTTTCAGAACGGCGTTCATCGTCAGGCTCCAATATCGATCGAGGAACCTGCACGCAAGTCACGGGGGAGGAACTTCAGCTCACCCACGAGGACGGTCGTGCAGGTGAGCGCGGTTGCAAGGTAGGTTTCCGAGCCTGGCCTTCAGGACGAAGGTTGCAACGCTCCTCGGAAAGTGTCCGCATTCTAGCCAGATGCCATCCCGCGTGTGCGGGGTGCGGGTGCCAAAACCCGTCAGGCCTCGCCGGCGGCCGTGAACTCTTCCGCAACCCCGCCCACCAGTGCGGCGCGCCCCACCAGCAACGGATCGACCGTGCCGATCGTGGCAATGTCCTTGTTCGTGTAGGGCAGCCGATGCAGCAGGTAGCGCATGGCGTTCAGGCGCGCGCGCTTCTTGCAATCCGACTTCACCACCGTCCACGGCGAGTCCGACGTGTCGGTGTGCAGGAACATGGCTTCCTTCGCGCGCGTGTAGTCGTCCCACTTGTCGAGCGACGCCATGTCGATCGGGCTCAGCTTCCACTGTTTCAGCGGGTGGGCCTGGCGTTCCTTGAAGCGCCGCCGCTGCTCGGCGCGGCTGACCGAGAACCAGAACTTGAAGAGGTGCACGCCGCTGCGCACGAGATGGCGCTCGAACTCGGGCGTCTGGCGCATGAACTCGTCGTACTCGGCGTGGTTGCAGAACCCCATCACGCGTTCGACGCCGGCGCGGTTGTACCAGCTGCGATCGAACAGCACGATCTCCCCGCGCGTGGGCAGGTGCTCGATGTAGCGCTGGAAGTACCACTGGCCGCGTTCGACGTCGCTGGGCTTCTCCAGCGCCACGACGCGCGCGCCACGCGGGTTCAGGTGTTCCATGAAGCGCTTGATCGCGCCCCCCTTGCCCGCGGCATCGCGCCCCTCGAAGAGGATCACCACGCGCTGGCCGGTCTCCTTGACCCAGGCCTGGAGCTTCAGCAGTTCGACCTGCAGCCGGTACTTCTGGCGCTCGTAATTGCGCCTCGACATCAGGTTCTTGTAGGGGTAGCCGCCCTGGCGCCAGCCGGCCGCCAGCTCGAGGTCGGGATCGGTGCCGGCCGCAGGCTCGGCGCTGCGCTGGAACAGGAGCTTGCGCAGCGCCTTGGCCTCGTCGGGCGAGGCGCCTTCGACCAGTGCCTGCAAACCGCGCAGCCACTCTCCCGGCGGCCCGTCGTTGCCCTGCGCATGGTGGGCCAGCACGTCGGACAAGGCCATCGCGGCCACAGTCTGCGTGCGCTCGGTGGCACGGTCGATGCGGTCGACTTCGGCGCCACGTAGCGTGAGCAGGGGCGCGGTGTCGCCCGACTTCACGGCCCGTGGCCGCGCCGGACGGGGCGCAGCGGCCCCCTTGCGCGCAGAGTCCCGCGCCGGGGCCCGCTCCGCGCGCCGGCGGCCGGCCGCGGGCGCTTTCGCGGATTTCGTCGGCTTGGAGCTCTTCGCCGACTTCGACGATCTGGTCGATGCTGCAGAATCTTTGGCCATGGGCAGGGTGTGCACGCGATGCAGGTGGTTGCGGGCCGTCACGATGACCGCCCGATGAGCCCATGATCGACAAACCCGCAGCCCGGCTTCTTGATGCGCATCAACCTCGCGTGGCCCGGCCGCGGCCGTGGGCGCAGGTGCCCGATGCCGCGCTGGCCGGCGTGATCGGCGTGATGACGGACATCGACGACACGCTCACCGCCGACGGCGCACTCGATCCGCGGGCCCGGCCGGCCCTGCAGGCCTTGCATGACGCCGGCGTGCCGGTGGTGGCCATCACGGGCAGGCCGCTGGGCTGGAGCGTGCCCTTCGTGCAGCCGGGGCCCGAGGCCTGGCCGCTGCGCGCCATCGTGGCCGAAAACGGCGCCGTGGCTCTGATGCCCGAGGCCGGCACGCTGCGCACCGAGTTCGCGCAGGACGCGCCGACCCGTGACCACAACGCCCGCCGCCTGGCCGAGGTGCGGCAGCGCGTCCTGCACGAAGTGCCCGGATCCACTGCCGCGCGCGACAGCGCCGGCCGGGTGACCGACATCGCCATCGACCACAGCGAGTTCAGCACGCTGTCGCAGGCGGACATCGAGGCGGTGGTGAGGATCATGCAGGACGAGGGCATGACGGCCACCGTCAGCTCGATCCACGTCAACGGCTGGTTCGGCAGCCACGACAAGCTGTCGGGCGCGCGCTGGATGGCACAGCGCCTGTTCGGCCGCGAGCTCGACGGCGAGATGGACCGCTGGATCTACGTCGGCGACTCGACCAACGACCAGACCCTGTTCGGCGCCTTCCCGCTCAGCGTGGGCGTGGCCAACCTGCGCCGCTTCGCCGCCCAGCTGCACACCTGGCCGGCCTACATCGCCGACGGCGAACGCGGCGCGGGCTTCGCCGAGGTGGCGCAGCGGCTGCTGCAGGCCCGCGGCCACTGACCACGATGCCACCGCCGGACAACCCGGGCCCGGCAGGCCGGACCGAGGCGGCGCAGGGCGCACGGGCAGCCGCCGCAGCCATCGGGCTGGCCCTGGCCGCCGCCGTGTCGCTGGGCCTGGCCCGCTTCTCCTATGCCCTGCTGCTGCCGCCGATGCGCGACGAACTCGGCTGGAGCTACCTCACCGCGGGCGCCATGAACACCGCCAACGCGGCAGGCTACCTGGCCGGCGCGCTGCTGATGCCGGCGGCACTGCGGCGCTGGGACGCCCGCGCGCTGATGCTGGCCGGCAGCGTGGGCGCGGCGCTGTTGTTGCTGGCCCACGGGGCCGTGCGGCACGATGCGCTGCTCTACGCGCTGCGCGGCCTGACCGGCATCGCCAGCGCCGCCAGCTTCGTGGCGGGGGGCCTGCTGGCGGCCCGGTTGGCCTCGTCGCTGCCCGCCGGCAGCCGCGTCACGCCCGGGCTGGTGCTGGGCCTGTACTACGGCGGAACGGGTCTGGGCATCGTGGGCTCGTCGCTCATCGTGCCGGCGCTGCCGTGGCCCGGGGCCTGGATGGCGCTGGGCGCCGCGGCAGCGCTCGCCACGGCCATCGCGGCCATCGCGACCCGGGATCTTCGGGCACCGCCCGTGCGCGGGGCCTCGCGGGCCCCTGCCCCGCTGGCCCCGATGGCCTGGATGCTGGGCGGCTACCTGATGTTCGGCCTGGGCTACATCGGCTACATGACCTTCGTGATCACGCTGCTGCGCGAGCAGGGGCTGGCACCCGCGGTCGTGATCGCGTTCTACGTCGTGCTGGGCAGCGGCGTGGTCGCCTCGTCGTGGTTGTGGTCGGGCTTGCTGCAACGCTGGCGCGGCGGGCAGACGCTGGCGCTGCTGAACGGCCTGCTCGCCGTTGCCACCGCGCTGCTGGTGGCCAGCGCGCACCCGGTGGCGGTGTTCGCCTCGGGCGCGCTGTTCGGCAGCGTCTTCCTGTCGGTGGTGGCGTCCACCACCGCCTTCGTGCGGCACAACCTGCCGGGGGCGCAATGGCCTTCGGGCATCACGGCCTTCACCATCGTGTTCGCCGGCGGGCAGATCGTGGGGCCCAGCCTGGTCGGCTGGGTGGCCGACGGCCCCGGAGGCCTGGTGCGCGGCCTGGGCGTGTCGGCCACGCTGCTGGGCCTGGGGGCGTGGATGGCCTCGCGGCAGCGCGCCGGGGCCTGAAGGGGTCAGGACGGAAAGGTCAGAACCGGGGCGTCAGGAAGGTTTCCAGCCGGCCCAGTTCGTCGTCCAGCGCCGCGCGGAAGGCGGCGTCGCGCGGCGCCTTGCCGCTCACGTAGCCCAGGTCGGCCTGCAGCGCGCCCTCGCGCCACGCCAGGTTGCCCCAGCCGACGACCTGGTCGCGCCACAGCAGCGGCAGCGCGTAGTACCCGCGCACGCGCTTCGGTGCCGGGGTGTAGGCCTCGAAGCGGTAGGCCCAGCCCCACAGGATCTCGAAGCGGCGCCGGTCCCACACCACCGGGTCGAAGGGTGCCAGCAGGCGGACGCGGTCGGCCGGCGCGTGGCGAAGCGAGGCCGGGTTGTCGCCGGCCGGCCAGTACCAGCGCTGCCCGTCCACGGCGGCCCAGGGCAGCCGCGCCTTGGCCCGCAGCAGGGCCGCGCGCCGCTCGCCCGTCCACTGCGGCGCGCCGCCGCGCAGGTGCATCACCAGCTCGGCCAGGCTGCGCTCGGGCAGGGGGGCGTACTTGCGCACGACGACGTCGACCAGCGCGTCCATCGCGGCGTGCACGTCCGTCGTCGATGCCGGGCCGTCACCGGCATCGCGCGCCGCATACAGGCGCACGCCGCCTTCGCGCCGCGCGATGCGCAGCAGGCCGCGGTAGTGCATGCCGTCGAGCAGCTGCGTGCTGGCGTTGCTGCTGCCACCGAACCAGTTGGTGGCCTTGCCGTGCGCGAAGTGCGCGTCGACCTCGCGCGGGTGCACCACGCCACGCTCGCGCACGAAGGCCAGCACCTCCTGCGCCTGCGCCCAGCGCTTCTTTGGCCACGCCGTGCGGGCTGTGCGCGGGTGCATCAGGGCGTGCGTGGCGCGCGGCAGGAAGCCGTAGTTGACGAAGAAGTCCTCTTCGATGGGCAGCCGGTGGTAGCGGCGCTCCAGGTCGCCGGCACGGTAGTCGGCGACGCGGTGGCGCAGCGTGAGGTCCTGCGCGCGGGCCGGCGCGCGGATGGGGTCGGCCTGCACGAAGCCGAGCCGCTCGATGGCCCGCGGCAGCGTGGTCGGCGTGAACAGCGAGCGTGCCACGGCGTGGCGGCGCAGCGCGTCGAGCGTGACGGACTTCGTCATGCGAAGCTCTGCTCGACCGAACCGCCCTCGGCCGCGCTCCAGCGCACGGTGGCACGCGCGCCGTTGACCAGCGTGAACTGCGGCGGCCGGTGGCCGATGTCGACGTCGACCAGCACCGGGCACGGCAGGGTCCCCAGCGTGTTCTGCAGCGCCTTCGCGTAGCGCAACTGGCGGGGCGCCGTGGTGTCGGGCGCAGCGCTGCGGCCGATCATCACCCCGGCCAGGCCCTGCAGCCAGCCGGCCCAGCGCAAGCCGTGCAGCGCGCGCACGAGGTCGGTGGGCGACTGCTCGGCGTTCTCGAGGTACAGCACGGCGCCGTCGGCACCGCAGCGCGCAATGAAGCCGGCCACGTCGCCATGGGGCCTGCCGGCCAGGTGCATCAGCGTGTCGAGGCAGCCGCCGATGAGACGGCCGGTGAAGGCCACCGGCTCGCCGGGCGCGCGGTTCAGGCAACGCCAGACAGTGGGCTCGGTGAGCTGGTAGGTGGTGTCGGGCACCTCGGCGAAGTCGGTCCACTTCGACTGCCAGTGCGTGCTCTGCCGCTGCACCACCGTGCGGCCGTGCGGGGTGGACAGCAGGGGCATCACGCCCCGGGTGAGCGCATCGGGCTGGCCCGGCGCGAGGTCCATCAGACCCGGGCCGTGCGCCGTCGCCCAGCCCAGGCGCAGGGTGATCGGCAACAGCCAGGTGCTGGTATCGGAGTAGCCCAGCAGCCATTTCGGCCGCGCCGCCTGCAGGGCTTTCCAGTCGAGGCGGTCGAGCAGTTCGATGGCGAGTTCGCCGCCCCAGGGCGGGATGACGGCGGCGATGTCGTCGCGCAGCAGCAGCGCCATCAGCTCGGCAGCGCGCTCGTCGGGCGGGGCGCTGGCGCTGTCCACCTCGTCGCGCAGGCAGCGGCCTTCCTCGACGCGGAAGCCCTGGTCGCGCAGGTGCTGCAGCACGATGTCCAGGCGACGGTGCAGCGAAGGCTCGACGCCGGAGCTGGGGGCGGCGACGGCGATGAGGGCGCCCGGGGTGAGCGGGGGCGGGTAGTGCGGAGCGGGCATGGGTTCGCATGATGCACCGCGTGCGGTCGCTTGCCGAGCCGGCACCGCTGCGGGCCCACATCGTTCTGTAGCACAGCAGTGCTACAGTGATGCCTGCCTCGGGAGTGACCATGTCCACCACCACCACCATCCGCCTGCCCGACGATCTGAAGCAGCGCATCGCGCAACTGGCCGACAGCGCCGGCATGACCCCACATGCCTTCATGCTGCAGGCCATCGAGGAACGCGCTGCCGAGGCAGAAGCGCAAGCGGAGTTCCATCGCGTGGCCCAGCAACGCTGGGCGGAGTTCAAGCGCACCGGCGAAGCTGTCTCGACCGATGAGATGAAGCGCTACGTCAAGGCACTGACCGCAGGCAGGAAGGCGCCGCCGCCGCGCGCCCGCAAGCTGCTGCCCTGACACCTGATCGGCCCGTCCGTGGCACGCATCGAGTACGCCCCGCGTGTGGCGGAAGACTACTCCCGCATCGTGGCGCACCTGCTGGCCCACGATGCCGCCGGCATCGCCGAGCGTCTCGAGGCCATCGAGTGGGCCGTCGACGTGCTCGCCACCAGCCCGGAGCTGGGCCGACCGGTCGGCGACGGCCAGCGCGAGCTGGTGATGGGCAAGGGACCGCGCGGGTACCTGGCCCGCTATCGGTACCACGCTGATGTCGACATCGTGCTGGTGCTGGCCCTGCGTGCGCAGCGGGAGCAGCGGTACCGGGGGTGATCAGGACGGTCCGGCACGAGGGCGGCGGCGGGATCCGGCTTCAGAATGACATCCGGGGAGGGATGCGATGACATCGATGGAGTTCGTCCGCCAATGGCAGACCGGTTCGCCGGCGCACGCGGCGCTGGACGCCGCGGTGGCCGCGTCCTCCGGTTGGGCAGACTACACGGCGGACATGGCGGACGAGGAGATCCTGTGGCGGCTGCTGGCGTTGAATCGGGAGCGGGCGGGGGCGGGGTGAGGCTGTAGCGGCGATCCGCCACGACTGCCACAATGTCGGCACCATGGAAGCGCAAGCGCTGCTGTTCTCGGTCGTCGATGCGTCGTCTGGATACGAAGCGACGCCCGAAAGAGTGCGCCTGGCGCTTTTGAGCAGCTTTTCGGCCGACGTGTCGCTGCTCCTGCGCGGCAGTCAGCGAGAAGTCGATCCCGGTGAACTCGACGTTGCCGTCCGCAACGGGTCGCTGGCGATCGAGACCGCACCGATCCTGGCTGCACCCTCCCTCTTCCGTGACCTCCGGTCCCTGTTGCAGTCCGAGTTTCTCGATGCCCTCGATGCCAGGCGTCGCGAGGTCGTCGAGAGGTGGCAGAAGACGGCGCGCCAGTCACGTGGCGTGGCTTTTCGGATCAGCGGCCCGGCGCTCGAACGAGCCATCGTGATCGATGAACGCAGCGACTACCGGGCCGACGATGCCGACCAGTGGGTGGTCGTCGAGCGCTACGTTCGCGGCGAGATCCAGGATCTGGGCGGCGCCAAGAACGCCAACGCCCATGTGCGTTTGCAGGACGGCACGCTGCTGCGTGTGGCCACCGATCGCCATGTCCTGAAGAACGACACGCACAACCGCCTCTACAAGGAAGCCATGCTGCGGGTGAAGGCCCGCTACAACGTGCTGACCCAGGAACTGCGCGATGCGCATCTGATCGAGCTCATCGAGTACGCGCCCCGCTACGACGAGGCTGACATGGAGCGGCTCACCCGTCGCGGGGCGCTGGCCTGGAAGGACGTGGGCGACGCTGCGGCCTGGGTCGAAGAAGTTCGCGGAGGGCGTGATTGAACAGCCTGCTCGTCGACACGAGCTTCCTGATCACCCTGAGCGACGCCACGCGCGAACGACACGGCGTGGCGGTGGCCTACTTCAAGGCCTGCATCGACCGCAGGGTGCCGATGTTCCTGTCGAGCATCGTGGTCTCGGAGTACCAGGTACGGCATGCCATCAACGACCTGCCGCTGCGCAACTTCATCGTGCTGCCCTTCAACATCGACCACGCCATGGCTTGCGGCCTTCTCGTGCGGTCGCTTCCGCGCGATACGGTCGATGACCGCGTTCGCGTCAAGGACGACTTCAAGCTGATCGCGCAGTGCCAGTGCGAAGGCATCTCACACGTGCTGACCGAGGACGCGAGCACGCTTACCAAGTACCTGGACAGGCTGCGTGCGTAAGGACGTTCCCAGGCGCGTGGCGTGTTGCTGCGGGACGGGTTTGACGCAGCGTGGTTCGACAACGGGCAGGGTCAGTTGTTGCCGCCGTAGGAGCGGACGTTGTGGCGCTGCTGAAATCACGACGGGCGACTCCCGTCGCCCGTCAGAGGTGCGGCCTACGGCCGTGCATTACCTTGTCTCCGGCCGGGCCTGGGGGCCCTTAACTTCGGGCAAGGCCCGAAGTTAGCCTGCGACGGAAGACCGGCAAACCGCGCGCCGTGCGCGCGGCGGGCTTACAGCCCGGCTTCTGGTCTCCGCTCACATCGCTTCGCGACATGAGCTCCGCCCAAGAACCGCCAAGCTCGCTTTGCTCGGGACCTTACAGGCCCGCAGCCGCGCGAAGCGCAGCTGCCTTGTCAGTTCTTTCCCAGGTGAACTCCGGCTCTTCGCGTCCGAAGTGACCATACGCCGCCGTCTTCTCGTAGATCGGGCGCAGCAGGTCCAGCATCTGGATGATGCCCTTGGGGCGCAGGTCGAAGACCTCGGCGACGATGGCCGAGAGCTTGTCGTCGGGGAGCTTGCCGGTGCCTTCGGTGTAGACCGTGATGTTCATCGGCTTGGCCACGCCGATGGCGTAGGCCACCTGCACCTGGCACTGCTTGGCCAGGC
>LNFM01012853.1_pt1 | contig 10853 bp, 9 predicted proteins | sample 596031 | NCBI WGS metagenome assembly LNFM01 (sample SAMN04254537, study PRJNA301005) | activated carbon metagenome | isolation source: dual media filters at the Ann Arbor, Michigan drinking water treatment plant | place: USA: Ann Arbor | reverse complement strand
GGCGATTAATCGCTGCGCCCGATTGGTTTACAAAAGGCTTTCCGAATATTGCACTTGATGGTGAGCTGTGGCTTGCGCGCGGTCAGTTTGACGCCCTTTCTGGCGCCGTACGAAAAGACCAGCCAATTGACACTGAATGGCGCGGTATTTCTTATCTGGTTTTTGAATTGCCAAACGGAGCAGGCACTTTTGCGCAACGCGCTAAACGCATCAATGAAATCGTCAAACAAGCCCATATCCCACACTTAAAAGCCGTGGTGCAAATGAGAGTAAAAGATGAAGCTGCATTAAAATTAAAACTCAATGAAATGGCAGCAGCAGGCGCTGAGGGATTGATGTTGCATCGCGCAGATGCGCTTTATGTTACTGGCCGTAGTGATGTCTTGCTTAAACTAAAGTTACAATTAGATGCAGAAGCAAAAGTGATGGGTTATACGACAGGTCGCGGCAAATACACAGGTCAAGTTGGCGCGCTAGTGTTAGAAACACCCGAAGGTGTGCGCTTTAAACTCGGTTCAGGCCTTAGCGATGCACAACGCAAAAATCCTCCTAAAATTGGCAGCCTAGTTACCTATACTTATCGTGATAAAACCACTAACGGCAAGCCAAGATTTGCTAGTTTTTTGCGGGTAAGAAATGAATAATGCAATATTAATTAACTACACAACTCTGCGACTAGAACGCATCACAAAGCAAAACAAAGCCGTCAGTATTAACCATACTTGCGATGGCGTTTTTGATAAAGATATCAAATCATCCGTATTTTGTTGGTCACTTTGACTACCTTTAGCTACAACAAGCCTGCCGCCTTGTATCTGGGTAATGTCGTTAGATGCCAACCTAATTGCTGGCTGATGAGCAGTTACTTTTGTGATGGCGTTTACCCGCAAAGCCTCACCGCCTGCTGTTAAATCTGTAACTGGGGCTAGCATTGCTAGATTAAGCGCTATCAATAGCATCATTTTTTTAAACATATTTAATATCCAATTTAGTTGATTAACTCACAAACTAAATATAGGGTTTGCAAATTAAGTGCCATCAATTAATTTTTATATTATTGTTTAAAATCAATGATATATAGATTATCAACCCTTATGCTGTGTTGTGATTTTGACAACAATGTCAATTTAAAATATTGTTAATTTTTACTATGGAATATTTTTAGATAATAAATAGACTTAAATTACAAATAGAAAAGAGCCCCAAACAGCGGCTCTTTTCTAGGTCATTGATGCACGATCAATTAAGCACGGCAGCGAGTAGCTACGCCCAAAAGGCCTAAGCCTGCTAAGAACATGGCATAAGTTTCTGGCTCAGGAACCGCTGCAATAGTGAGATTGTCAACCACGAAACTGCCATCTGATAAACCAAACCCGTAGATGTCTGCTGAGGCGCGCTCAAAGCCTACAAACAAGCCTTCGTCATAGCTATCCCAAGCGGTGTCAATATTCACTGTGAACGATTCAAGTACATTGCCATTAATGTCGTAAGCAAGCACTTGTAGACTGTTATTTTCGCCTAAAGCTTGAGATTGGTTAGCAAAGATACCTACTTTTTGTATAGCTGTGGCGAAGCTGAAGTTAATTGCGCCATTTCCAGATTCGAAGGCGGTAGATACAAAATTACCATCTCGATTGGTGTTGCCTACCACAGTCCATATCCCGTTTTCCTCAAGGCTAAATGCGTTTTGGCCTACAACAGAAAATGGTGTTGTGGTTAATGTAACGCCACTACCTAAATCTAAACTGGTGATTAAGTTACCAGAGTCGATTTGCGGAAGGATATAGCCATCAAAGTTATTAAAATCAATAACAGTACCAGCAAACGTAGCAGAAGAGGCTTCGATTGAAGCAGCCTGCGCTACAGAGCTAACAGCCATTAGTGCTACCATAGTTAGTGTTGCGAGTTTCATAATAAAATCCTTTGTTAAATTTAATCTTAATGAATAATTTATGACGAAATAAAGTATTAAGTACCAATAATTCCACCATCATTTTTGGTAATCACAACTACACCAGAGCGTGGACGACCTGGGTTGAGTGGTGTGACGCCATCACTGGCAAGATTCCATTGGCTGTGTGGCCATCTTGAAAACTGTTCTGGATTTGTTGGGTCACTTGCTGCGTCACCTGGGTGTTGTAGACCTACCCACATAGTTTTGCCATCTGGCGACATGGTCACACCCGTTACTTCTGCTTGCGGGCAAGCGGTTAAGAAACGTTTTGTCTCTTTAGTGCTTGGGTTAACACAAACCATTTGATCCATACCTAAGTTAATAAAATCTCCAGTGCCTGCACCTGAGTCAGTTTGCACCCACATACGGCCAAAGTCGTCAAACCATAAACCATCTGGCGCGCCGTAGTCCGCACTGCCATTAGGGTTATCAACAATATTGCCTCTAAAGTCGTTTGTTGGTAGTGGGGCTCTAGTTGTTTGCGTATCGCCAGCTTGCACAAAGGTATCCCATGTGAATGTGGTTGCACGTACGCTACGACCATCCTCACGCCAGCGGATTACACCACCATGCACGTTGTTTGCACGTGCGTTGGCTGCATCTACTGGTGGGCGAGCTCCGCCGCCTGCAGTAGATCCGTCAGCAGCATTTACGCTGACTGGTGTTGTACCGCGACGATTATTATTGGTTAATGTGCAATAAAGCTCTACTTCTTGGAAACCATTCACACGTGGGCGCGCACCAATCCACTCTGGCCTATCCATCATGGTTGCACCAAGCGCATCGGCAGCCATACGTGTTTTGATTAAGATTTTTGCGAGTACTTCGGCATCGTTAGCACCAGAGAAATTTGGGTTATCACGTAATGCTTGACCGTTTACACCAATGCTACCTGGTATTAATGGCAACCAAACGCCTGTGAGGTTTGCATCAAAGCGCGCTACATATAATGTGCCTGCATCAAGAATGTCACGGTTAGCCGCACGGTTGCTTGGATTAAATTTAGCATTGGCTACAAATTTATAAATGTAGTCGTTACGCTCGTCGTCCCCTGAATACATACCAAGGTCGCTGGCAGAATCAACCACATATTGAACACTTTCATGTTTAAAACGGCCAAGTGCAGTGCGTTTTACAGGCACACTTTTCGGGTTAAATGGATCAATTTCAACAACCCAACCAAATGTGTTTGGGCCATTAGGGTTAGCATCAAGCTCCCAACGTGGGTCAACCGTATGCCATTGATAACCAGAACCTGTGGTGCTAAGACCGTAGCGACGATATAGTTTGCTATTTTCTGATGTAGTTGCAGAAGTATCTAGTGCACCTGCATTACGACCAAAGTAACCGTTAAAGTTTTCTTCACAAGTTAAGTAAGTACCCCAAGGTGTATAACCATTAGCACAGTTATTGACCGTACCGTAGCAATAAGTACCGTCTGTCATGCCGACAGGCGTGCTACCGTTGTCATCAATACGATAATCAACCGTTTTCATTAGCGCATGGCCTGCAGCTGGTCCGCTAATACGCATTTTGGTATTAGCATCAATACGTCTGCCATAAACAGAGTTACGTTGAACGCCCCAAAAACCTCTTACACGTCTTGCTTCTAAAATATTAACGCCGTGTGCTGCTTGTGATTTACGCGCCTTGGCAATATTATAGTTTGCGTGAAAATCTGGGAATAAGATTTCTTCATGGGTGTACTCGCTGTTAGACGCAAGCAAGCCACGCTCACTACTTAATTCGCCATTTCTTTCAGCAAAACCAAAGAAATGCATGCCATCTGTATGACCACCATAGGCTAAACGTTGTTGCGCTGCTGTCTCAGTTGCGTTGCCACTAAATGCTACACCGCCGCGCACAATCGGGTCACCCCAAGCAACGAATAGCTCTGCGGTATAACCCTCTGGCACTGTCACTGCGTCAACAGCACTTGCCGCTAAATTTGGTGCAATTGGCTTAAAAGTGATGGGCACAGTTGGCGCGCCTACTGTAGATGAAGCTCCATTTGCCGCCAGAGCAGAACCACCAACAGCTGGTGATGTAACTGCATTTGCAAAGCCAGATAATGTAAGACCACCAGCAGCAACAAGTGCTGATGAACTAATACTAGTCATCAGAAATTTACGGCGGTTTAAATCAACATTGTTTAGCACTTCAGCAATTGAGGTATTGCCAGAGTCGTTCAGTGATACATCATTGTTCGGATGTTTAATCCCTTTCATTGCAAATCTCCTTGTAAGATTACATTCAACACAATTTTTATAATAGTCGTATTAATAATTAGATACTGACGACCTAAAATACTGATTAAATCTTACTATCCAAGAGGAGGAGTTTGCGTGAACTTTTATCGCATTTAGAACTAGTTAACAGGCGGCTTTCAACTAGAACTTATTTGGTTTGATTGTCGAATATTAGGAGTCTAACTTTATCTTGCTAAAGATAATCAACAATAGAGGGTAAAAACTATCGTTTCTAATTTAAGTAATTAACTTCTTTATCCATTAAATACCTCCTAAAATTAAGACAATTGATGTCAACTTTCATAAAGCGTCCGACAAATGCGGGCAACCTCAATCTAACCTCATAACTCCTAAAGTAATTCAGTCTTTACAATCCTAAACTCTGTCAGAACTCGCAAGAAAACACCTACAGCAATATCAGCCAGCACCCTATTCGAAATATTTTCTGAATGCCTAAAATGACGCTTGTGTTCTGCACAACTTAATTTTTAATTTCTTAAAGAAAAGGAAATATCATGAAAATGAATATGAAAAGTTTGTTAATTATTGGTGCTTTAACGATGCCTTTAGCTGCATTTGCTGCAGATGGTGACACGGTTGGTACTAAGATGGGTGATGCCGTTATTACAACCAAAGTAAAAGCTGAATTTGCTAAAGACAAAACAGTTAGTGCTACTGCAATCAAGGTAGAAACAGACAGCAACGGTTTAGTACATTTATCTGGTACTGCAAAAACACAAGGTGAAGCAGACAAAGCAGTTGTTTTAGCTAAAAATGTTAAAGGCGTAACTTCAGTTAAAAACGATATTGTTGTAACACCTTAACAATAGTTGGGTTTAGCCTTAGTTTACCTAAACTAATTAACGGGGCTATGAGCCCCGTTTTAATTTGCTACGCTAACTATAATACTGCCTGCAAAACCATCTCAATCGCCTTGCAATTCGCCTTGGCATCTTCAAAGGTCAGCAAAGGCTGCTTGTCATTCAAAACACAGTCACTAAAATGCTCAATTTCTAAATTAAAGTGGTTACTTGGTGCAAAGCGCTCTTCGGCATATTTGCCATCTTCCGTTGCCCAGCTAATTACTGGTACATCGTTTTGAAACACCCATGTAGCATTGCATTTAACCCAACCTTTAGTGCCGATGATTTCGTATTCAGATTTGCGACTACGTTCAAAGCTGATGTCGAAATTGCCAAACAGTGCACGACCTTCTGCATCTAGGCCAAAATCCAAAACGCCGCTGGTGACAATATCGGCTCCATGTTCATTGAGTTTGGCATGGGCTACTACTTTAATTGGCTCTGCTGGTTTGTCGTTTTTTTGAAAGCACCAGCGCAAGGAATGTATAGCGTATGGCCCAATATCCCACATCGCGCCGCCGCCATCTTGCATTCTGCGGTTGATGCGATACATACGTGCTTGTTTCATCAAAAACGAAAAGCTGGCGCGGGCAGACAGCACATCGCCTATCAAGCCGCTTTCAACAATTTCTTGCAATCGCACGTGTTGCGGGTGAAAGCGGTACATAAAGCCTTCCATTACCTTGACTTTGGCCTTTTTGGCAGCCACTTCAATCGCCTCAATGTCTTTTAAACTTGTCGCCATCGGCTTTTCAATCAAGATATGTTTGCCTGCATGAATGGCCTTAATCGCCCATTCTGCATGCTCCTCATTGGCCATCGGGCAGTAAATTGCCTCTACATTGGGGTCGTCAATCAGGCCTTGTAAATCGTCATAGCAAGTCACGTTTTGATAACAAGGCGCATATTTATCTAATGTCGCCTTAGCTGCACCAGCACGTCGGCTGGCAATCGCAACCAGTTCTGAGTTTGGCGCTTCGATAATCGCTGGAAGCAAACGCTCATTAACCCGCGCTGCGCCTAAAATTCCCCATTTTAATTTTTTCATTTCCGTCACAATCTTCCTCTATTCAATCCATTTAATACTGCATCCAATACTGGCAATCTGCTCGCGCGGACCTTCACCTGTTTCTGCAATCATTTTCATGGCATCAAACAAATCGCGCGTATTGTCCGCAGGCAATTCGGGGTTACGGCCAGAAGCATCAAAGCGGCCGCGGTATTGCAGCTCACCTTTGATATTAAAACCAAAAAAATCGGGCGTGCAAACTGCTCCGTAAGCTTTGGCGACTTCTTGCGTTTCGTCTAACACGTAGGGAAAACTAAAGCGATTTTGCGTCGCCTCTTCTTCCATACGTTCAAAATTGTCGTCTGGATATTTCACCGTATCATTGCTTTGTATGGCGATACTGTTGATACCATATTGTTCCAGCTCAAGACAAGTGACCACCAGCCGGCTTTTAATAGTTTTGACGTAAGGGCAGTGGTTGCAAATAAACATCACCAGCAAGCCATTTTTACCCATCATCATATCGCGCGACACCAAGTTGCCTTCTGAACCCCTGTAATTGACGGCAGGCAATTTAAAATCAGGGGCTTTCCAACCAAAATCGCACACAGGGGGATGTAAACTTGCCATGCTTTACTCCTTAATTAACTTATAATTTAATCTTAACACTTTCATTTTACGCCATCATGTCTAATACCCGATTTTATAGCGCAGAAAAATTGAGCATTGGTGCAGTAATTCCACTATCCTTGAGCGCTGCGACGCATGCCACGCGCGCCTTAAGATTAAATGTGGGTGACAAAATTAAGTTATTTAACGGCGATGGATTTGATTACAACTGCGAATTAATATCCATCAAAAAAAATGAGGTGATTTCGAGTGTTAAGTCTAGCCAAAAAATCGACTCAGAATCAGCGTTAAGTATCACCTTGCTACAAGGCATATCCAGCGGTGATCGCATGGATTACACCATTCAAAAAGCCGTAGAATTAGGCGTAAAGGAGATTCAGCCAATTTCTACCGAGCGCAGCGTCGTTAAACTCAGCCAAGAACGCGCACAAAAGCGTCTTGAGCATTGGCAAAACATCGTGATTTCCGCCTGCGAACAATCTGGCCGTGCTTTTGTACCAAAGGTATTAGCGCCTTTGAGTTTATCGCATTGGCTAGCAAATAACCCGTTCAAAGATGACACCCGCATTTTACTTAACCCTATTGGTGCGGCGAAATTAGCTAATATAGCTAAGCCAAATGGCAAAATTACGCTTTTAATTGGCGCAGAGGGTGGCTTAAGCCAGCATGAAATTGACGCCGCGACATCTCAAAGTTTTCAATCCATTATTTTAGGGCCACGTATTTTGCGTACGGAAACGGCTGCGCTTACTGCCATTGCCAGCATGCAAATATTGTGGGGTGATTTTTAAAACTGTTAGTTAATAATATAATCATTTAACAAATATTAATTTGTAATAAATACAAATTAATATTAATATAATGTAAATATTACATATCTAAAGATTCCGCACATGTCACTTGGCCATTGCATTCGTCAAAAACGCAAATCGCTTAACCTTACACTGCAGCAGTTAGCTGCTAGAGTAGAAGCTGATGCAGGTAATTTATCGCGCATAGAGCGCGGTGAACTGGGCGTTTCAGAAACTCTATTGCGCAAAATTGCCAGCGCACTAGACACGACTCCTGCGCAAATTTATGTGCTAAGCGAATCCGACAGCACAACGCTTAAAGTTGAAGAGCCGCACCAGCCCCATTTGGCCAGCCCAATCAGTATTCAAGCATCCGCCATTGATTTTGTTCAATGGTTTCGCTCCGCAACACCTTATATACACGCGTTTGGCGGACGTACTTTTGTAATTGCCTTTGGTGGCGAGGTCGTCAGTGAACAACAATTTATTGCGCTGTCACACGATTTAAATTTGCTGGCCAGCTTAGAAGTCAGGCTAGTTTTGGTGCATGGCGCGCGACCACAAATTGAGCAGCGTTTAAAACGCGACAAACTGACGCCCGCTTTTCATAACGGCTTACGGGTGACCGATGATGCGGCAATGGAAGCGGTTAAAGAAGCCAATGGCGCAGTACGTGTTGAAATTGAAGCACTACTTTCTATGGGAATTGCCAACTCACCGATGGCAGGCGCAGATATTCGTGTTGCCAGCGGTAATTTCGTCACCGCAAAGCCGCTTGGGGTGCGCGATGGCGTTGATTTACAACATACAGGTGAGGTGCGCAAAGTGGATGCGATTGGTATTCAAAAGCGCTTAGATGACAACGAATTGGTGCTGCTTTCGCCGCTTGGCTACTCGCCTACAGGTGAGGCATTTAACTTAAGTTTGGAAGATGTCGCCGTCAGTGCAGCGATTGCGCTCGATGCTGACAAGCTGATTTTCTTAATGGATTCAGAAGGTGTGCGGAACTTGCGCGGCGATTTGTTGCGCGAAATGACGGCTGAAAAAGCCAAAAATCTGCTACGGAATGTGCAAAAAAACGAAACGCCAATCCATTTTTCTGAGGACGTTGATTTCTACCTGCCTGCCGCCGTTCGCGCTTGTGAGCAAGGTGTGGCACGCACACATTTAATTTCGCGGCATATCGATGGTGCTATTATTCAAGAGTTATTTACGCATAACGGCATAGGCACAATGGTGACAGAGCAAGGCTTGGAAACTATGCGCCAAGCCAATATTGACGATGTGGGTGGCATATTAAAGCTGATTGAACCTTTGGAAAATGATGGCATTTTAGTGCGCCGCGGACGCGAGCGCATTGAAATGGAAATTGAACATTTTTATGTGATGGAGCACGACAACCGCACGATTGGTTGCGCGGCACTATACCCGTTTGCTAACGACAAAATGGCTGAGTTTGCCTGTCTTGCGATTGACCCAGCCTACCGCGGTGGTGGCCGTGGCGACAGATTATTTAACTATTGCCAAGTGCAAGCTAAAGAAAATGGCTTTAAACAATTATTTTGCTTAACCACACGCACCGAGCATTGGTTTTTAGAGCGTGGATTTGTTGAACAAGCCATTGAAAAACTGCCGCAAGAAAAACAAAAATTGTACAATTTTCAACGAAAATCAAAAGTATTTGTTAAATCCCTTTAGCTCAAGTGGATTAGTGGGGATATAAAAACCATCCTCTCAAAATTCAATCAATTTATTTGGTTAAGTTTTGCTATTGATGCTGACAATCTTTTTAATAAAATGCCGTTTTTTAGATACAATGAAGCAAATTTAATTTTAAAGAATTAACGGGCAAAACCACATGCAAAATGATGTACAAAACTCAATTGCGCCTGCGCAAAAAGCTAAAATTCTAGCGGAAGCTTTACCTTATATTAAGCGTTTTTTTGATAAAACGATTGTGATTAAATACGGCGGCAATGCTATGACGGATGCGCATCTAAAAGAATGTTTTGCGCAAGATGTAGTATTGCTCAAGCTGGTCGGAATGAACCCTGTTGTGGTGCATGGTGGTGGCCCACAAATTAATGAAATGCTGGATAAGTTAGGCAAAAAAGGTGAATTTATTCAAGGCATGCGCGTGACTGATGCTGAGACCATGGATGTGGTTGAAATGGTATTAGGCGGACAAGTGAATAAAGAGATTGTGAACTTGATTAATCGCCATGGCGGTAAAGCGGTTGGCTTAACGGGGCAAGATGGCAACTTTATTCATGCGCACAAACTGATGATGGAAGACATAAATGACCCAAGCAAAATGATTGATGTGGGGCAAGTAGGCGAAATCAGCGCCATAGACCCTAGCATTATCAATTTTTTAGATTCTGGCGACTTTATCCCAGTCGTGGCGCCTATCGGTGTGGGCGAGGATGGTGATACATTTAATATTAACGCCGATGTGGTGGCTGGTAAACTGGCAGAAATACTAGGCGCAGAAAAGCTGATTTTATTAACGAACACGCCTGGCGTACTGGATAAATCTGGCAATTTACTCACTGGCTTAACCCCAAAGCAGATTGATGATTTGGTGACAGATGGCACACTATCAGGCGGCATGCTGCCTAAAATAAGCTCAGCATTGGATGCGGCCAGAAGCGGCGTAAAAGCCGTGCATATTATTGATGGTCGTGTTGAGCATGCGTTGCTGTTGGAAGTACTGACTGATGAAGGTGTTGGTACGCTGATTAAAGCCAAATAATTGCAATCCCCGTCATTTCTGCTTTAGCGGGAATGATGATTCCTAATAATCCAGACTTTTTCAACGATTAACAATGACACAAAAAATCTGGATTTTCGATTTAGACGACACCTTACACAATGCCTCTGCGCATATCTTTCCAGTGATGAATCGCGCCATGACGCAATACATCATGGATGAGCTAGAGTTAGATGAGGTTGCTGCACACCAATTGCGGCAACACTATTGGCGCATTTATGGTGCCACACTTAAAGGCTTAATGCGCCATCATGGCATTGACGCTTTCCACTTTTTAAAACAAACCCATGCTTTTATGGATTTGCCCAATATGGTGGTTCAGGTTAAACAACTGCGCTATTTTTTGCAAAGCTTGCAAGGACGAAAGTGTGTGTTCACTAACGCGCCTCGCGAATACGCCATCAGAGTGTTAACGATTATGGGTATTGTGGATTGTTTTGAGCTGGTGTTTAGCGTTGAATCCACTAAATTTCATGCCAAACCATCGGTTCGCGGCTTTCGAATGTTACTTAAAACCTTAAATGCGCATCCTAAAAATTGCATTATGCTAGAAGATAATCTGCCCGCCTTGATGACCGCAAAAC
>LNFM01012847.1_pt1 | contig 10855 bp, 12 predicted proteins | sample 596031 | NCBI WGS metagenome assembly LNFM01 (sample SAMN04254537, study PRJNA301005) | activated carbon metagenome | isolation source: dual media filters at the Ann Arbor, Michigan drinking water treatment plant | place: USA: Ann Arbor | reverse complement strand
GCACCGGCGCGCTGAAGTCGCTGGCCGGCTGCTTCGGCTTCTCCGGCGACGATGTCGAGAAGCCCTGCCGCGTGCTGTCGGGCGGCGAGAAGGCCCGCCTGGTCATGGCCAAGATGCTGTTCGACCCGCCCAACTTCCTGGTGCTCGACGAGCCGACCAACCATCTCGACATGGCCACCAAGGAGATGCTGGTCGCCGCGCTCCGGGATTTCGAGGGCACCATGCTGTTCGTGAGCCACGATCGCCACTTCCTGGCCGCGCTCTCGAATCGCGTGCTCGAACTGACGCCTGAGGGCGTTCATCAGTACGGCGGCGGCTACACGGAATACGTCGCCCGCACGGGCCAGGAGGCGCCGGGTCTTCACCCGGGCGGGTAGGGTCTTTTTGGACCGCGAGCCTCAAGGGCGGAGGTTACTCCGCCCGAGCTCGCTCGGACTCATGAGCGAGCCGGAGGCTCGCGGTCCGGAAAACATGCATGCACTGCCAGCATCCGCTCACGCAGATGTGAACACATTGAAGTTGCAGATTCAGCAAAAATAGGCTATGAATCCTGTCAGGCTGACGCTTGATCCGCGTCGGCCTTTACCTTTGACCATGCCCCGCTCGGCGCGCCCGCCGGTATGTATCCCTGGAGGATGAGGGGAGGTCCCTCGGTCTTTACCGGACATTCGTTGTCCGACTACTGAGCCGTGAGTAGCAAGCACAAGGACACCCCCGCCGACGATCCGTCCGGCAGGTGGGGTGGACCGAGGCGCGAAAAACGCGTCCGAGGACTGGATTTGACGGTCTGCGCGGCTCTCGGACCGCAGGTCGCTGTTGCGATGTCACACGTCTCTGTCACAACATTTGTCACAACTTGGTGGGACACTGGCTTGGGACATTCGCACGGCGGACATGCGCACGCACACGGCCCGTCGTCGGGCGCGACGGCGGGGGGACGGCACAAGACGAGCCTGCGGTGGGCGCTCGGGCTCACGGCATCGTTCGTCGGCGTGGAAGTCGCGGGCGGCCTGCTGACGGGCAGCCTGGCGCTGCTGGCGGATGCGGCGCACATGCTGACCGATGTCGCGGGCCTGGCGCTGGCGCTGCTCGCCATCCGCTTCGCCGAGCGGCCGGCGACGCCGCAGAAGACCTACGGCTATGTGCGCATGGAGGTGCTGTCGGCGCTGGCCAATGCCACCGTCCTGCTGCTGCTCACCGTCTACATCCTCTACGAGGCCTGGCAGCGCTTCCAGAATCCGCCCGAGATTCTGAGCGGGCCGATGCTGGCGGTGGCGGTGGCCGGTCTCGTCGTCAACCTGATCAGCATGAAGCTCCTGATGGCGGGCGCGTCGGAGAGCCTCAACGTCAAGGGCGCCTATTTCGAGGCGCTGGGCGACATGCTGGGGTCGCTGGGCGTCATCGTGGCGGCGCTGGTCGTGATGTTCACCGGCTGGACCCTGGCCGACCCCATCGTGGGCGCCGGCATCGGGCTGTTCATCGTGCCGCGCACCTGGATCCTGCTGAAGCAGGCGGTCCACATCCTGATGGAGGGCACGCCGCCCCAGGTCGATCTCGGGTTGCTCGAAAAGAGGCTGCTAAAAATCGAGGGCGTGACCGCGGTCCACGATCTCCACGTCTGGACCATCACCTCCGGCCTCGACGCCATGAGCTGCCATCTCGTGATCGACGACATGGCGCGCGCGCGGGCCACGCTCGCCAGCGCCAGCGCGGCGATGCATGAAGATTTCGGCCTCACCCACACGACCATCCAGATCGAGGACCAGGCGCTGCGCGACGGCGAACCGGCGAGGCCGCTGTGACGAAATCCGTGACCATCTACGGCATCAGGAATTGCGACACGATGAAGAAGGCGCGCGCCTGGCTCGACGCGCACGGCGTCGCCTACGAATTCCACGACTACAAGACCGCCGGCATCGAGCCCGCTCTCCTGCGTGCCTGGGCAAGGAAGACCGGCTGGGAGACGCTGCTGAACCGTGCCGGCACGACCTTCCGCAAGCTGCCGGACGCCGACAGGGCGGGCCTGGACGAAGCCAGGGCGATCGCCCTGATGCTGGCCCAGCCCTCGATGATCAAGCGGCCGGTCCTCGACGCGAACGGCCGCCTGATCGTCGGGTTCAAGCCCGAGGTTTATGCACGATCGGGAATTTTAACTAGATAAATCAACATATTAACGGATTTTCTTGACAATTTTAATTAATTGTCAGAAGGTATGTCCAAACGCCCTCGCTTTTGGGCGACCAAGAATATTCGCACAGCCTGAACCGGCTCATTTCCCCTCAGAGGTTCGCACCATGTCCACCAAGTTCGCGTCCATTCTCCTCGTTCCGTTGGCTCTGTCCCTGTCTGCCTGTGGCGACACCTGGGGCGAGCGGGCGGTCACCGGCGGCGGCATCGGTGCCGGTGCCGGCCTTGCGGTCGGCGCGATTGCCGGCTGGCCTCTCGTCGGACCGGCCCTCGTGGGCGCCGCGCTGGGTGCCGGCATCGGCGCGGCGACGGCGCCTGAAAAGGGCAGCAGCCACTAAAGAGCCCTGCCGGGATTATCCCAGCAGAAGCCGGAGTTTGCGGTCGAAGACGGCGAGCACATCTTCGAGCGAATCGCCGTGCGCGAGCTTGCGCGGCCCGTTGTAGACCACATAGCCGCCCTGCGCCCCGTTGGGCACCTTGGCGATGGCGAACAGCGGCTGCTCCGAGGTGTGGCGGAAGATCGAGAAGATCGCCATGCCGGGCCGGAAGTCGATGGCATAGTCCCGCCACTCTCCCGAGGCCACACGCATGCTGTAGAGGCCGAGCAGGCGGGACAATTCCCGACGATCGAATGAGACAATCCGACGCCGGGCCCGTTGGTCGGCCAAACGGTAGAGATTGGTCATGCGAGGGCGGCTCGAACCATGTCGTTGGGCCGAATTGTTACAGATGCACAAGGGCCGGTAAAGCACTCGAAACGCTGCCCCAAATCATCCTGGGCCGAGGTTTGCCAAAACCAGGGTAGGGGGCTATGAACCGCCGCTGAAGCTGTTGATATTTCGCGATAATTCCGAGGGTACCGCCGTGTCCGAGTCCACCGCCTTTCAGGAAGTCGACGAGGCCGTCCGCAAGGACGAACTCAGGGAATGGTGGGACCGCTGGGGCACCTGGGTGGTGGCCGGCGCCGTTGCCGTGGTGGTCGCCGTGGCGGCCACGGTCGGCTGGCGCCAGTACGATGCCAGCCAGCGCGTCGCCGCCAGCGTCGCCTACTCGAGCGCGCTCGCCAGGATCGCGACCGACCCCGCCGCCGCCCGCGCCGAGCTCGAGAAGCAGGCGGCGGAGGCGCGCGAACCCTACAGTTCGCTGGCCGCGCTGATCGTGGCGCAACTTCAGCCGACGCTGGACGAGCAGGTCGCGGCCCTTGCGGCCGTCGGGCCCAGGCTGTCGGGCGCCGAGCTCGCCGACCTCGCCAAGGTGATCGCGGCCCTCAAGAGCGTCGATACGCCGAGGGCCGACGAGATGGCGGCCAGGCTGGAGCCGCTGGCCGGCCCCAACCGGCCGTTCCGGATCAGCGTCCGCGAAGTCCAGGCACTCGAGGCCGCCCGCAAGGGCGACGCCAAGCGGGCCCGCGAACTGTGGGGCGAGATCGCCAAGGATCCGGGCACGCCCCAGGGCGCCGCGCAACGGGCGTCGGCGATGCTCAATCTCTATGCCGCCACAGAAGCGAAGTAGAGAGGGGCAGAGTAGACGCATGCCGAGCGTGACGAGTGTGAGCGGCCTCATGAATGTCTTGCGGGCCTTTTTTGCCGCCGGTGTGCTGGCCGTTGCGTTGACCGGTTGCGAATCGGTGGCCAGCACCTTCGACAACGTCTTCGGCAGTTCCAAGGTGCCGCTGGCGGGCGAGCGCGTCCCGGTCTTCGGCGATCGCGGCGAACTCGAGCCCGACAAGGACATGGCGAACGTGCAGATCGTGCTGCCGGCGCCGGTGGTCAACGACTCCTGGCCGCAATCCGGCGGCTTCGCCAACTACGCCATGCAGCATCTCGCGGTCGGCGACTCGCCGCAGATCATCTGGACCGCCGACGTGGGCGCCGGGTCGTCGTCGTCGCGCATTCTCACGGCCCCGCCGGTCATGGCCGACGGCAAGGTCTTCGCCAAGGATGCCCAAAGCACCGTCTCGGCGTTCGACGCCGACACCGGCAAGCTGATCTGGCGGGTCACGCTGGCGCCGGAGAAGGCCCGCGACACCGACGAGTTCGGCGGCGGCCTTGCCTACTACGGCGGCCGGCTGTTCGTGACCACGGGGTTCGCCAGCGTCTTCTCGCTCGATCCGAACGACGGCAAGGAACTCTGGACCTCGTCGGTCAGCGCGCCGGTGCGTGGGGCGCCGCTGGTGTTCGGCGACCGCGTCTTCGCCATCAGCATCGACAACAAGATCCAGGCCCTGGCCGCGGTCGACGGCTCGGACCTCTGGCAATACACCGCCCTGCAGGAAGTCGCGGGCTTCGTCGGCGGCACCAGCCCGGCCGGCTCGGGCGAGTATGTCGTGGCGCCCTTCAGTTCCGGCGAACTGGTCGGCCTCCGCCTCGACAACGGCCGGCCGCTCTGGAACGAATCGCTGATCGGCGCTAGGAGCGAAGCGCGCGCCTTCGGCAACCTCGCCGACATCCGCGGCCGTCCCGTGATCGACCGCGGCGTCGTGATCGCCATGGGGTCGGGCGGCCTCCTCACCGCGGTCGAATTGCGCAGCGGCCAGCGCCTCTGGGAGCGTCCGATCGGCGGCAGCCAGACACCGTGGCCCGCGGGCCGCTTCCTGTTCGTCATCAGCGCCAATGCCGACATCGCAGCCTTCGGCCGCGACGACGGCAAGATCAAATGGGTGACGCCGCTCACCCAGTACAAGGACGACAAGCGCCGCAATCCGGTGCTGTGGGGTGGGCCGGTGCTGGCCGGCGACCGCCTGCTCGTCGTCGGCACGCTGGGCGAGATGCTCGCCGTCTCGCCCTATACCGGCGAGATCCTGGGCAAGCTCGATGTGCGCGACCCGGTCCGCCTGGCGCCGATCGTCGCCAACCGCACCATCTATGTCCTGACCGACTCGGGCCGGCTCATTGCCCTCCGCTGACGCCAGGCGCCTCCAGCGAGTGGCCATCGTCGGCCGGCCGAACGTTGGCAAATCGACGATGTTCAACCGGCTGGTCGGGCGCGGGCATGCGCTCGTCGACGACCAGCCCGGCGTGACACGCGACATCCGCGAGGCCCCGGCGCAGCTCGGCGACCTTGCCTTCACCCTGCTCGACACCGCCGGCTGGGAAACCGCGGGCGGCGAGGTGCTGGAGGCGCGCATGCGGCGCTTCACCGAGCGCGCGGTCGAAGCCTCCGACGTCGTGCTGTTCCTGATCGACGCCCGCGCCGGCGTCCTGCCGCTCGACGAGGCTTTTGCCAACTGGCTGCGCAAGCGCGCGGCCAAGGTGATTCTGGTCGCCAACAAGTGCGAGGGCCGTGCCGGCCAGAACGGCCTCGCGGAAGCGCACGGGCTGGGACTGGGCGAGCCGATCCCGGTCTCGGCCGAGCATGGCGAGGGCTTGAGCGACCTGCACGAGGCGCTGGCGCGGCACGTGACGCCGATGGCCGACGACGAGGACGGGGTCGGGGGGGCCGGGGAGGCCGAGCCCACCAAGCGGCCGCTGCTGCTCACCATCGTCGGGCGGCCGAATGTCGGCAAGTCGACCTTGCTCAACCGCCTGGTCGGCGAGGAGCGCGTGCTGACCGGGCCGGAGGCCGGCATCACCCGCGATTCGATCCGCGTCGAATGGCAGTGGCGCGGCCGCGCCATCCGCCTGGTCGACACCGCCGGCATGCGGAGGAGGAGCCGCATCGACAAGCGCCTGGAATCGGCCTCGGTCGCCGATACGCTCGACGCCATCCGCCTGGCCGACGTCGTGGTGGTGGTGCTCGATGCCGCCGACATGCTGGAGAAGCAGGATCTCGCCGTCGCCGGCCGCGTGATCGAGGAAGGCCGCGCCCTGGTGATCGCCGTCAACAAGACCGATCTCCTGGCCGACGACCAGGCCAAGTCGACCAAGGCATGGAAGAAGCTGCGCGACCGGCTCGAAGCCTCGTTCGCGCAGGTGAAGGACGTGCCGATCGTCGGTTTCTCGGCGCTCACCGGGCGCGGCGTGGAACGGCTGATGCCCAAGGTGTTCGAGACCTACGACATCTGGAACAAGCGGCTCACGACGCCGATCCTCAATCGCTGGCTGCGCGAGATGGAAACGCTGCACCCGCCGCCGCTCGCCAAGGGCCGGCGCATCAGGCTGCGCTTCATGACCCAGACCAAGATCCGTCCGCCCACCTACATGATCTCGGTCAGCCAGCCCGACGAGCTGGGCGACGACTACCTGCGCTTCCTGATCAACCGTCTGCGCGACGACTTCAGCATGCCGGGCGTGCCGATCCGCGTCACCATGCGCAAGCCCGACAATCCCTTCGCTTCACGGGCCAAGCCGCAGCGGTAGCCAGACGGGCCGGGGTGCGGGCGGCGTCTTGGTCGTGAGGCGGCACCAATTAATCTGGCAGGTTTTTGGTCTGATAAAGCATAATTGCGGTGCGTATCAGCCCAAGTATCGTAAAGATTCCCAAGAGCGCCAAGCCCAACAGCTGGAGTTTCGCCGCGAGGTCAGGCGAAAAGAACAAGGACCCAAGGAAGAGCAGGCACATAAAGCCAAATCCGATACCAACCAAGGGTCCCAGTGTATGGAACTTCGTCAGGTGCGTTTGAATGTTCTTTCGCGCCACTATTTGCCTCCCCAAGATTGAGTTGGTTCAGCCGCAAAGGCAGAGGGAAACAAGGAGAAGTTGCTTGTGCCTGAATCGGGAAAAAAGCTCGTAGAGTTGCCAATCTCGTTGCCTATAGCTGCGCCTGCCGTAGTAGCAAACGATGATGGATCACCAATGGAGGCCCGATTCGTTGCTGCCATTCCTGTAATGAATAGTCTTTCGGATAGATCACTTGTGTTGAAATCACGTTGGCGAGCGGCGCCACTGGCGGCAGTAATGCCCCTTGCCACGCTATAGCCAGCAGCGCCGAAAGTGGCCCCAAGGAATGCTGCTTGGCTAAGACTTGCATTTTGGCCCGACCATGCGTTGAGAGCGGCAGTTTGAGCGGTGTTGCCTGCTGCACCGATTGTCGCATTCGCTACGAGCTGACCACCAAATCTCAAAGCCGTTCCTCCAACCGCGGCACTAACACCGCTCGTTAAGGCTCCGGAGGCGGTGGCCAGCAGCCCTTGCTTGTAGTCATACGAGCCACTGATTATCAGTTGCGCACCTAAATCAACGGAAAAGCCGATTGCACCTCCGACGAGGAAGTTCACAAACTGGCCATTCGGATCGATCGCATTCAGAGGATCGTTCTGCACATACGCATAAAGATTGTTCCCGTCATGATACCCGATGGGATCGGCCTGCGTGAACCGCCCCCACGCGGGCGAATAATTCCGTGCCCGGTAGTAGTAGAGCCCGGTCTCCGGGTCGACCCTCTGGCCAGTAAACCCAAACGGTGTGGGCGCGGCGGCCGTTAACCCGTAGGGCCGGTAGGCGAATTTCGTGAGCGTCCCGGTGCTGGCATCCATCGAACCGACGATCGAGCCCAGCAGGTCGGGGACGGGCGTGGTGCGCGTGTTGGCGGGCACGTTCATCTGACCGAGCACGGCATTGGGCCCGAGGCCATAGGCGTACCACCGCAGGATCGCGCCGTTCGAGCCGTCGTATTCCAGCACCTCGCGATTCTGGGCATCGGTCACAGAGACTGTTGTGGTGCCATTGACGGTGCGGGTCTTGCGCCGGCCTTGGGCGTCGAAGGTATAGCTGGCGGTGTTGCCGGCGCCGGATGCCGAGACGAGGCGGTTTTCGGAATCGTAGCCCAGGGTGTAGGTGCCGTCGGAGGTGAGGTTGCCGTTGGTGTCGTAGGCGGGCGTAACGCCGCCGACGGCGGTGTACTGGTTGAGGGCGTTGGCGGTGTAGTTCGTCGTGCTGGGCGTCGCCGCCGGATAGTTGATCCAGGCGTTGTCGGAGACCGACTCGGCGATCCTCTGGTTCGCCTTGTTGTAGCTGTGGGCAAAGACGACCGAGGAGGCAGCCCCGGGCGCCGTAGCCATATTGACCGGGTCCCAGTACGCGGCCGTGGGACGGTTCAGCGCGTCGTAGGTGAAGCTCGTGGTGTAGGCCGTGGTGCTGCCCCGATCCGGGCGATCTGCTATTCTGCCAATAGTCGGAAAGGAAAAATGCCGTGAGCCACGACCGCATCGTTCTCGATCCTGCAATCCTTGCCGGCAAGCCGGTGATCCGGGGCACTCGTCTCTCGGTCGAGTTCATCATCGGCCTGCTTGCCGATGGCTGGAGCGAGGCCGCGATCGTGGAGAACTATCCCGGCATGGCGCATGACGACGTGTTGGCGTGCCTGGCCTATGCGCGCGACCGGCTGAGGGACGAACGCATTTATCCCAGCGCCGCGTGACGATGCGCTGGCTGTGCAACGAGAACATCCCGCGCAATCTCGTCGAGGAGCTCCGCAGGCTCGGCCATGACGCGGTGTGGATCAGGGAAAGGTCGCCCGGCATTGCCGACGCCGAAGTGCTGGCGATTGCCGTTCGCGAACGGCGAATCTGCCTGACTCGTTCCGATTGGGCCGGCCATTTTTCAGTGCTGGAGCCTGGCCAGGTGAGGATGCGGCCTCTTGGTCGGCTTCGTTGAGGCTCGAAGTCAGATCTTGGCATCTCACCGAGATCATGCATGCACTGCCAGCAGCCCGGCGAAATCCGCGAGGCTGATCTGCAAAAGGCGATTCACAGGTTCAGCCGGATTCGCCCTACGTTTCCGCTATCGTCGCACGAGGCCTGTCTCAAAGGCCGAGCCGCCCGTTCACTTGCCCGGGACGGCTCCTCAATAATTCCATGTCGTGACTGGGTGGCGTTCCCGCTCTCCACGCGGGCGATGCAAGGGGTCAAGTCCAAGGACGCGGTCGCGGTGCCACTGGGGCAAGGGCGTAGTCCCTGCCGATCAATAACATAGTCGTTGGTCTCCCTTATCCGGCCGTCCCGGGAGACTGTCGCAAATCCGACGCGAATCGATCACACGCGCGCAGCCTGAAACCCATTGGCGCGCGGCGGGTAATCCCGCCGCTGTTGCCCGGCCGACCGACCGCCTTTGCGCGGGAACGCAAGAATCAGCCGAGCCCTTGGAAGGTCACTCCAGGGGCTCGGCGCAAAAAGCCGGGAGAAACCCTGGCCAGCCCTCACGTCATGTCGGGCGGGGTAACCCCCGCCCTGAGGGCCAACTCGCGTGATGCCACGTGGCCATCGGCCTCCTGGACCTGTGGAGGGTCTTTGCCGGTTTCACGAGACTTTGAATCCGCGTGGAGCGGAACAACTCCGGACAACTTCTGACAATCGTTTCGAGTGTCAGGAGTTGTCCGGGAAAGAACTGCCGCGAACAGCGCCGCGATTCGGCGCCCTGGCGGAGCGATACCGGCGTTGTGCGGGCGGGAACGGCAAGTCGTTGAAACGGCACCGGTTTCGGCGGCTGCGGCACACGCTCCGGCACGGCTGGCGCGGTTTTGCGGGACACTTCGTGTGCCGCTGCCTGGTCCACTCAGCGCTTCAGCGCCTCGTCACCGGCCACCCATTCGCCGTTCATCGTGCAGGAGGGCAGGGCCAGTCGGATCAGTCCCTCGGCGTGGGCTTCCAACGGCGGCAAGGTCGTCTGGTCCTCGCCGGGAAAGGCGTGGCTGCGCAGGGAGGTGGGCATCGGGCCGGGATTGTAGAGATTGGCCCGCACATTGGTATGGGCGATCTCGGCGGCGTAGACGCCGACCATCATGTCGAGGGCGGCCTTGCTGGCGGCGTAGGCGCTCCAGTAGGGCACGACTTTGCGCGAGATGCCCGACGTCACGAAGATGGCGCGTCCGGCGTCCGAGGCGCGCAGCAGGGGATCGATCGAGCGGATCAGACGCCAGTTGGCGGTGACGTTCACCGCCATCACCTGCTCGAAAAGCTTGGGATCGATATGGCCGATCGGCGAGAGCGTGCCCAGGATGCCGGCATTGCCCAGCAGCACGTCGACCCGGCCGAAGCGCTCGTGCAGCGCCGCGCCCAGGCGATCGATGCCGGGACTGTCGGTGACGTCGAGCGGCACCAGGGTGGCCTGGCCGCCCATCGCCTTGATCCTGTCGTCGAGCGCTTCCAGGCCACCCACGGTGCGGGCGACCAGCACGCAGTGCGCGCCCTCTTTCGCAAAGGCCAGCGCCGCGGCGGCGCCGAGGCCGCGCGAGGCGCCGGTGATCAGCGCAAGACGGCCGGCGAGCCTCATGGACGTCAGGCGGTTTCGGCGAGGAAGGAGAGCTGGCGGTCTTCGATGCCGACCTGGTCGTCGAGCGGGATCGGATAGTCGCCGGTGAAGCAGGCGTCGCAGAACGCCGGCTGGGCGGCGTCGCGGCCGCCGGGCATGCCCATGGCGCGGTAGAGGCCGTCGATCGAGATGAAGGCCAGCGAATCGACGCCGATGAACTTAGCCATGCCGGCGACGTCGTAGTGCGAGGCCAGCAGCTTGTCCTTGTCCGGCGTGTCGATGCCGTAGAAGCACGGGTCGGTTGTCGGCGGGGCGGCGATGCGCATGTGGACTTCGCGGGCGCCGGCCTGCTTCACCATCTCGACGATCTTCTTGGAAGTCGTGCCGCGCACGATCGAATCGTCGACCAGGATGACGCGCTTGCCCTGGATCAGGGCGCGATTGGCATTGTGCTTCAGGCGCACGCCGAGATGGCGGATGTGGTCGGCCGGCTCGATGAAGGTGCGGCCGACATAGTGATTGCGGATGATGCCCAGCTCGA
>LNFM01014105.1_pt1 | contig 10856 bp, 10 predicted proteins | sample 596031 | NCBI WGS metagenome assembly LNFM01 (sample SAMN04254537, study PRJNA301005) | activated carbon metagenome | isolation source: dual media filters at the Ann Arbor, Michigan drinking water treatment plant | place: USA: Ann Arbor | reverse complement strand
GATATCCGGATTGCCTTTCGCGATGAAATCCTGGGAGCCAATGCCGTGAGCGATAGGAATACGAATATTCCATGGGACTTTGCGGTGTATGACGAACAGGTCGCCACCGAAGTTTTTCCCCACGCAGGCAAATACTATGGTCGCAAAACCACGCAACCAGCGGAGGTGGAGAAATATCTGCACTACTACCAGTTGATTGAGCACAACGCCCATGCCGTGATCATTGAAGGGGACCGGGTAGCTCTGGCTAGCGATGTTACAGCGGCCATTATCTCTGATAAATCAATCTGATAATTTCATGTTAGAACTTCTCTACAGCCTTGCATTTCGCCCCTATGTAACGCTATTTCTTCTGGCTTTTCTGACTTTGAGCTGGCTCGAGCAGGGAAAGCTGCGTACTTTCATCTGGCTAGTTACGGGCTATCTGGTTGCGCTTGCCGCCGAGTGGGAGAGCATTAATCACGGCATACCATTCGGCTTCTATGCATACCATTACGAAGCGCTGGAGAACGACTTGATAGTTTTCGGTGTTCCGTTCTTTGATTCACTGTCATTTGTTTTTCTCAGTTACGTGAGTTTCTCGTTTGCGCAATTCCTCCTGTCTCCGCACTGGCGTCGTGGATTCAACGTGCAACGCGTAACGTCTCGCGATCTTCGTAATAGCGCTACCGTGCTGTTCGTTGGCGCATTCTTCATGATGGTGTTGGACTGGATCACCGACCCCGTTGCGCATCTTGGCAAGCACTGGTTTCTGGGCGATATTTACCACTATCCTGAGCCAGGCTGGCACTTTGACGTTACGCTGGCAAATTATGCCGGTTGGTTCGCCGTCGGGTGGGTGATCATTTTCATCAATCAGCGGATCGATGCGGCGCTGGCCAAACGCGAACAGTTTGGCGGCAAGCCGTTACAACTGCAGTATGTACCCGGCAAGGGACTATTCGCGCCTTTGTTCTGGTTCGGCATTGCCATCTTTATGTTGGGAATGACAGCCTGGTTGGGTTGGGGTTACGATCTTGCCCAGGTGCCAACCGTAGAGCGCGAAGCTTTTATAGCCGAGACACGCAAGCTGTTTATTGCCGGCACTTTTATCATCGCACCGATTGCTGTGCTTGCCTGGGCGCACCTGATGCGATGTGGCGGCCAGCCTTCACCCGAGCAACTGAGTGTGTGGTTAAAGGACTATCCCAACGCCGAGCTGAAGGTGCGTTTGGACGCTTAGCACTGTTAATCGGCATGCCATCGAACTGAGACAAACAATGGGTGATCTTATCGAGCCGGATCGGATTCCTTATTCGCTAGCTTCAGTACTTCTGCCGCTGTCAACTGTCCCTCCATATCGCCTTCCCAAGTCGCGTTGAAAGGCAGGATATTTTGCACACGCGTGGCACGGTCAAGATAGGTTTGTAACGTCATATTTGGTTGTGTGACCGGCGTGGCTACGGCGCGCGGATTGCGAATGACTTCATCGAGCAGAATCTGATTGATCTTGGCTTGGGCACGCGCTTCGTGTTTTGCCTTAGGGGTTGCGCGCACGGCGCTTAACGTTTTCTTAAGTAACTGAGCGTGATTGCGCTTATCGTCTTCCAGGATCGGATAAGTTTGTAGATACAACTTGTGGTCACGCCATCCGAGCAGGCGGGGTTGATTCACGACGCGCACGGCTGTACCGACCGGCACGTTATTGTATATGCCTACGATATCCTCTGGATACATGCGTAGACAGCCGTGACTGCCGCGCAGCCCGACACTCGGCGGTTTGTCGGTGCCGTGAATGGCGTAGCTCGGCCACGCGAGTTTCAGCACATGCGTGCCCATTGGGTTATCCGGTCCGGGTGGAACGATGGCAGGCAATGGGTCGCCGTTTTTTGCGTGTTCTTTACGGATGGAAGGCGTCGGTATCCAAGCGGGATTTGCCTTTTTGGATACAACCTTGGTGATGCCTTCCGGCGTTTTCCATTCCACGCGCCCGATGCCGAGAGGATGGGTGATGACTCTCTGCGGTTCACCGGCCTTGGCTTTGGGAAAATAAAACATTCGCATGGCGGCGAGATTGATCACAATACCTTGGCGCGGTGCATCCGGCAACACGAACTGGGTGGGGATCACGATGGGAGTGCCTGCTTTCGGCAACCAGGGATCAACACTCGGGTTGGCGCTGACGATTTCCTCGTAGCCCAAGTTGAAGCGCCGGGCGATATCGGAAAGCGTATCGTCTTTATTGACGGTGATCACCTGAAGCGTGCCAACCACATCATCACGAGCGGGATCAAAGTTGAACTCATGACTGGCCAGGGGAATGGGCAAAGATTTAATCGCCGGAGTGGCTAGAACCGATGGTTGAGTCAGAAACGATTGACAGCCAGTCAGAAGAAAAAGGCTGATGCAAAAGCTGTATACGAGACTATCTCGGAGTAACGGTAAAGGTTTTTTATTCATAGTAATCAAAAGGATCAATAAAATTAAACGTGATCGATGGCAATCAATTTACTAGATTTCTCTTGATGACACAACAATTAATCACAACAAATCAGGATATTCTCACTGTCATTTAAAGTACTAGCTGAGGGATAGAAAGTGCGCAAATCGCTGCCAGGGCTGTCAATCCGGGCGTTGATTTCGAGTTGCTACTAACGTTTTTTTGACCGGAAAAATCGATTGCCAGTATGATTGGCGGTTTGAAAAATAACATTCGCTATGTCCAAAATTTTCATTAATTACCGCCGCAAGGATAGTTCGCCTTACGCAGGCCGGCTGTATGATCGGCTGGCTGCCCATTTCGGTCATGACCATGTGTTTATGGACATCGATCAGATCGAGCCGGGCGAGGTTTTTGATCAAGTGATTCAGGAAAAACTGGCAGCGGTGCAAGTGGCCGTGGTATTGATCGGAGAACACTGGCTGGATATCGCCGATGCGAACGGACAGCGGCGTTTGGATCATCTGGATAATTGGGTGCAGCTTGAAATCGCCGCATTACTGGAGTGGAACATTCACGTTATTCCAGTACTGGTTGGTGGTGCCGCGATGCCCAAACCGGCACAACTGCCCGTATGCCTGGTGCCGCTGACAAAGCACCAAGGGCTTGAAATCACCGATCATCGTTTTCATACGGATGTCGACAAGTTGATAAAAGCACTGGAAAAAATCATGGAGGTGCCGACACCACCGCAATCTGAACCACCTAAAATACCAGAAAAATCGGGAAAACCAGGTTTTCCGCGATTCGCAGCGATTGCGGGTGTGGTTGGGATTGTTCTGGCGGCAGGGATTTATTTTGGGTTGATTTCACCTCAGCCAACTGCGGAACAATCGCAACAGGCAACCCCCGATCCAATTAACCAACTTGTTACTGAGCAATCCAATGTTTCTGCCATTGAACCAGAGATGGTACGCATCCCACCTGGTAAATTCCTGATGGGCTCCGCTGACTATGATGATGAAAAGCCGCAACACGAAGTCGCCATCGCCTATGCCTTTGAAATCAGCAAATATGAGGTTACATTTGACGAGTACGATGCGTTTGCCAAGGCGACCAACCGAAAATTGCCGGATGATTATGGCTGGGGACGCGGCAAGCGGCCTGTGATTAACGTTTCATTTGACGACGCGCAAGCATACCTTCAATGGCTATTGGACAAAACCGGTAAGCAATATCGCCTGCCGAGCGAAGCCGAATGGGAGTACGCTGCGCGCGCGGGAACGCAAACCGTTTATTGGTGGGGAAATGATATTGGGAAAAACAATGCAAACTGCTCTGGCTGCGGTAGTCAGTGGGATAGCAAAAAGCAAACTGCTCCAGTAGGTTCGTTCAAACCGAATGCATTTGGGCTCTATGACACCGCCGGAAATGTTTGGGAATGGACTCAGGACTGCGGGCATGAAAACTACCAGAATGCACCGAATAACGGTTCCGCCTGGACGGATGCAAATGGCGGCGTGTGTAATCGCCGGGTGGTTCGGGGCGGTTCGTGGCTCGACGATCCTCAGTTCTTGCGATCGGCTGGCCGTCTCAGGTACTACTCCGTTGCTTCCAATGTCGGCCGGGGTTTTCGTATCGCCAGGGATTTTTGATCTTTGTCCTTTGTTCCTTTGCGGGGTGCAGCCCCTGCGGGCTTGGTCTTTGGGGTTTGTAGGATGGATTAGTGTAGCAAAATCCGTCATTGATTCGGCTTTATGAACCACCACCAGGTGTATTGCACTCCGCTTAATGGCACCCACTACCGCTTAAATTTCATGTAAAGTGCTGCCTACTGAGTTTGTTTATTTAATTCCCGATGACATCTGCTGAATCCACCACCATCTTTACACGTTCCTGGTCGTTGTACGATCTGATCACGGAACACAATTACATGTTTCATCAGGAAATCTATGCGGGGGTAGGGCGGCTGCTGAGCTTGCGCGAGGATGCCGAGCGTTACCGTTTGCTGGATCTGGGTTGCGGCAATGCGCGCTATTTGGCACCTTGCCTGCGGCAATCTCATCCGACGGTGTATGAAGGCGTGGATTTATCCGAAGCGGCATTGATCGAGGCGCGCAGCTATTTGGCAGACTTGCCCGGTGCTACCGTCACGTTGACACAGGGCGATTTGCTCGAGGCTGTTGAAGCCACCAGTAAAACCTGGGATGTGATTTTCACGGGATTTGCGGTACATCATTTAACGTCTGTTGATAAAGCGCGTTTTTTCCAAGCCGTTGGGAGTTGCCTGGCGGGAAAGGGCTGGTTGATTCTGGTAGATGTGGTGCGTGAGGAAAACCAGAGCCGCGAGGATTATTTGGAAGGCTATCTGAAATGCATGCGCGACAATTGGATCAAGGTGCCGCCGGATCAATTGGAAGAGGCGTGTACGCATGTGCATGATCACGATTACCCGGAGTATTTTTCAACATTACAGGAAATGGCAGCGGCAGCCGGTCTGCAAGCCAGTCGTATCGTTAATCAGTACGGGCAGCACCATACCCTGTTATTTGCACGTTCTTTCCTGCCAGAAATCTAAACGGATCCGACATCCTTTATGCTGCAAAGACTGACCCTGTTGTTTCCGCTCTGGATGATACTGGCCGGCGCTTTGGCTTTATCCTCGCCAGAGTGGTTGCTGTCGTTGAATCAGGGGCCGGTGGTGGTGCTGATTCTGGCTTTTGTCATGTTGTGCATGGGATTGACCCTAACCTTCGATGATTTCCGCCGGATTGCCCGCATGCCGAGCGTGGTGGCAATGGGTTTTGCGACGCAATATACCGTCATGCCTGTGCTGGCTTGGGGAATAGCGACGGGGCTTGATTTGCCGGTACATTTTGCGGTTGGATTGATTCTGGTAGGCTGCTGTCCGGGCGGCACGGCTTCGAATCTGGTGTCTTATATCGCGAAAGCTGATGTGGCGTTGTCAGTAGTGATGACCGTTTGCTCCACATTGGCTGCGGTGATTCTGACGCCTCTGCTGACGCAATTATTTGCGGGTGCTTTGGTTCCGGTGGATACCTGGATGTTGTTCAAGCAAACCCTGCAAGTCGTGATTCTGCCTGTTGTGCTGGGCGTTTTGCTCAATCGCTGGGTGCCGCAGCTCGTGCAACGCGTGATGCCGGTCGCGCCGCTGCTGTCGGTGCTGGGGGTGTGCGTGATCTGCGCGGTGGTGTTTGCAGCCAATGCTGAGACCATTCTTACGCATGGCGGCGAACTGATTCTCGCGGTTGCGTTGTTGCATGGCGGCGGTTTTCTGATTGGCTATCAATTCGCACGGATCCTCGGTTGTCAGACACAGAGCGCCCGCACTATTTCGATTGAAGTCGGCATGCAGAATTCCGGTCTGGCGATCGTGCTGGCCAAACAGGCATTTCCGTTGCTGCCGCTGGCACCGGTTGTGGGAGCGATTTCAGTGCTGATGCATTCATTGATAGGCAGCTCGTTGGCGGCACTGTGGCGGGTCCGATTATCCCAGCGGTAGTTTTTTCTTTCGTTATTCCGGCTATCGACATATCATTCGGCTATCCATTCTCAAAGTAAACGGTTATGGCAAATATCGGTTTTATCGGTCTGGGCATTATGGGCAAACCCATGGCTGGGCATTTGATCCAGGGCGGGCACAGTTTGTTTTTGCATTCGCGCAGTGGCGTGCCTGCCGATTTGGTTGCGCTGGGCGGCAGGGCATTTTCTTCACCCAAGGTGGTGGCGCAGCATGCGGATATTATTATTACGATGTTGCCGGATACGCCGGATGTGGAGAAAGTGTTATTCGGTGAGAATGGCATTGTTGAGGGCTTAGAACCCCACTCTGATCAAGCCAAGATGATTGTGGATATGAGTTCGATCTCGCCACTGGATACACGAAAGTTTGCGACACGGCTGAATGTGCTGGGGCAAGAGTACGCCGATGCGCCGGTCTCGGGCGGTGATGTGGGGGCGCAAAATGCCACGCTGACCATTATGGTGGGTGCAAGCGTAGCGGTATTTGCAAGAATTAAACCAGTGCTCGAATTGATGGGCAAGACGGTTACGCATGTGGGTGAGAATGGTGCCGGTCAGATTTGCAAGGTCGCCAATCAAATTATTGTGTCATCAACCATAGAAGCCGTGGCTGAGGCATTGCTGTTTGCATCCAAAGCGGGTGCCGATCCGGAAAAGGTGCGGCAAGCTTTGCTGGGTGGTTTTGCAGCTTCGCGTGTGCTGGAAGTGCATGGCGAACGCATGATTCAGCGGAATTTTGAACCGGGTTTTCGCATCGAGTTGCATCAAAAAGATTTGGATATTGCCTTGGCGAGCGCTTCCGCATTGGGAGTAAGCTTGCCCAATACCGCAACCGTGCGCGAATTGTTTTCTGCCTGTCTCGCACATGGTGGCGCGAAATGGGATAATTCGGCCATTGTAAAAATGCTGGAAAAATTAGCCAATCACGAAATTCAAAAGCATCCGGAATAATTGTATGTCCCCTCAAGAACTCGTCAACAATCTGCGGTCTTTTTTGCCTCCCGAGGCGGTGTTGTATGAAACCGAAGATTTGAGGCCGTATGAATGCGATGGGCTGTCGGCTTACCGGCAATTGCCGTTGGTGGTCGTTTTGCCGCGCACGGAAGAACAAATCGTCAAAATTCTCAAGCTTTGCTATGCAACCCAAACGCCTGTTGTGGCGCGGGGCGCGGGCACAGGTTTGTCAGGCGGTGCATTGCCGCATGCCCAAGGCGTTTTGTTGTCACTTGCCAAGTTGAACCAAATCATCGCCGTGGATCCACTTGCACGCATGGCGCGGGTTCAGCCGGGCGTCAGGAATTTGGCGATCAGTGAGGCGGTGGCAGTGTATGGTTTGTATTATGCCCCGGATCCTTCGTCACAAATTGCTTGTTCGATTGGCGGCAATGTGGCGGAAAACTCGGGTGGTGTGCATTGCCTAAAATATGGCCTCACCGTGCATAACATTCTCAAATTGCGTGTTCTGACTATCGAGGGCGAGTGTTTGGAAATTGGCGGTGAAAGCCTGGATAGCGCGGGATATGATTTGCTGGCGTTGATGACGGGCAGTGAAGGCATGCTGGGCATTGTCACGGAAGTTACGGTGAAGCTGATTCCGCTACCCGAAAAGGCGCAACTGGTAATGGCGGCATTTGATGATGTGCACAAAGCAGGCAATGCGGTGGCGAATGTGATTGGTGCGGGCATTATTCCTGCCGGCATGGAAATGATGGATAGAATTACCATCCATGCGGTGGAAGAATTTTTGCATGCAGGTTATGACCTGGATGCGGCGGCTATTTTGTTGTGTGAGTCGGATGGAAGCGCTGAGGAAGTGGCCGATGAGATTGAGCGAATTTATGCCATCATGCAGCAAAGTGGCGCGACTAAAATCAGCGCTTCACAAAATGAAGCTGAACGGCTCAGATTTTGGGCGGGGCGTAAAGCGGCATTTCCGGCGGCGGGCAGGGTGTCTCCGGATTATTACTGTATGGACGGCACCATCCCGCGCAAGCATCTGGCGGATGTGTTGGACGGCATTGAGAAACTTTCCCAGGAATATGGATTGCGCTGCATGAATGTGTTTCATGCCGGAGATGGCAATTTGCATCCGTTGATTTTGTATGACGCCAATCAGCCGGGTGAACTGGAGAGAACGGAAGAATTTGGCGGAAAAATACTGGAAATGTGTATTCATGCCGGTGGCACGATCACCGGAGAACATGGTGTGGGGATGGAGAAAATCAATCAGATGTGCACCCAATTTAAAACGGGCGAGCTGGAAATGTTTCATGCGGTGAAGGCGGCGTTCGATCCTGCAGGATTATTGAATCCCGGTAAAGCTGTGCCTACGCTACATCGCTGTGCCGAATTGGGTGCGATGCACGTGCATCGCGGTGAAGATAAATTTGCTGACTTGCCCCGTTTTTAAAGTCCATGCAAGCAATTATTGACCAATACAAAGCAACTATTCGTGCAGCGGCTGAGAAGAAAACCCCGCTGCAGATACGTGGTGGCGGCACAAAAGACTTTTATGGCAATTCGGTAGTGGCGCAAAATAACACGCTACTGGATGCAACGGCTTATAGCGGCATTATCGATTATGAGCCGACTGAGCTAGTCATTACTGCACGTGCAGGCACTCGTCTGGCTGATTTGGAAGCTGCACTTGACCAAAAAGGGCAAATGCTGGCGTTTGAACCACCCTATTTTGGCGCGGCGGCAACGTTGGGTGGTTGCATCGCTGCCGGTTTATCGGGTCCGCGTCGTGCTGCTGCCGGTTCGGTGCGCGATTTTGTATTGGGTGTACGATTATTGAATGGCAAAGGGGATGATCTCAATTTCGGCGGGCAGGTGATGAAGAATGTTGCGGGTTATGATGTTTCGCGACTGATGGTGGGTGCTATGGGTACGCTGGGGATGTTGCTTGAAGTCTCGCTCAAAGTTTTGCCTAAGCCTGTGACCGAAATTACTCTGCATATGCAAATGGATGGAGCTGTAGCCATCGAGAAAATGAATCAATGGGCCGGTAGGCCGCTGCCGATTTCTGCGACTTGCTATAGGAATGGTGAACTGTTGCTCAGATTATCCGGCGCTGAATCAGCAGTACGAGCAGCCCAGTTAAAATTGGGCGGCGAAGAATTGCGTGAGAGTGAAACTTTCTGGAGATCGATACGCGAACAAACGCATGGCTTTTTCCAGTCGGCGAGTTCCCTATGGCGTTTATCGATTAATCCGACAACACCGCCTCTAAATTTATCTGCAGAACAGCTAATAGAATGGAATGGTGGTTTGCGCTGGCTACTGGGCGATGAAAAATTGAATACAGTAACCACTCACAAAGCAGCAAAAGACGCGGGTGGTCATGCCACCTTGTTTCGCAGCAATGAGCCGGGTATTTCTGTGTTTCATCCGCTTGATCCCGGCATGAGAAAAATTCATTGTGCGCTGAAAGAAAAATTTGATCCGTCGGGGATCTTGAACCCTGGCCGACTCTACTCTGAGATGTAAATGCAAACTAAGCTCGCTGATTTTATAAAAAATTCTCCGCAAGGACAGGAAGCGGATGCCATTCTCCGTAGTTGTGTGCATTGCGGTTTTTGTTTGGCTACTTGCCCGACTTATCAGATTCTGGGTGACGAACTGGATAGTCCGCGTGGTCGTATTTATCTGATGAAGCAGATGCTGGAAGGGCAACCCGTTACGCAAAAAACGCAACTGCATCTGGATCGTTGTTTGACTTGCCGCGCCTGTGAAACGACTTGTCCATCAGGCGTGCGCTATGGAGAATTGGTGGATCTCAGCCGCGATCTGCTTGAAAAGCAGGTGAAACGTGACATCAAGTCGGATGCTATGCGTTATATGCTACGCAAGATCTTGCCAAATTCATTGATATTCAATGTGTTGCTTAAGTCAGGGCAAGCAGTGCGCCCGTTCCGGAAAAACCAAAACCTGCTAAAAAATGGCCTATGGAGAAGCATACTCGCAAAATGCTGGTGCTCGATGGTTGTGTGCAACCGGCATTAGCGCCCAACATCAATGCAGCGACTGCACGTGTACTGGATAATCTCGGTATAGCTTTGATCAAGGCAGAGAAGACGGGATGTTGCGGTGCTGTTACTTTTCATCTAAATGCCCAGCAGGAAGGTTTGGATTATATGCGTCGCAATATTGATGCATGGTGGCCATGGATTGAACGAGACGAAGTTGAAGCAATTGTGGTGACAGCCAGCGGGTGTGGTGTAACCGTAAAAGAATATGGGCATGTATTACGACATGATCCAGCTTATGCCGAGAAGGCAGCCAGAATATCAGTACTTGCAAAAGATATTAGCGAAATACTCCATGCTGAACTTGAAAATGTTGTGCGCTTGATGAATAAACAAAATACCAATACCGATAAAATAAAACTGTCTTTTCATTCCCCTTGTACTTTGCAACACGGTATGAAGATTCGTGGTGTGGTTGAGAAGATCCTGATCGCTGCCGGTTTTGACTTGACTGTCGTGCCTAATGGACATCTTTGCTGTGGTTCGGCCGGTACCTATTCCATTTTGCAGCCAGAGCTTTCACAACAATTACTGAAAAACAAAGTAATTGCCCTGGAGTCTGGGAAACCTGATCAGATTGCCACTGCTAATATTGGCTGCCTGATGCATTTGCAAGGAGGAACTGCGGCATCTGTTAAGCACTGGATTGAATTGGTTGATGAACGATTAACTCACCGTGAATAAATCAGATTTGTTAACACAGTTGCACAAACTCTGTGTATCGTCAATATCGGATTTCAGTAATTGCATGTGCTGAAAAATTAGGGAAACGCTGAATAATTCATCGCGCAGTAGAGATCAAGCCGAATGACTATGTAATATTGCGATAATTTGCGCAAATTTGACCTGAATTACATCATTTTTTG
>LNFM01012846.1_pt1 | contig 10856 bp, 6 predicted proteins | sample 596031 | NCBI WGS metagenome assembly LNFM01 (sample SAMN04254537, study PRJNA301005) | activated carbon metagenome | isolation source: dual media filters at the Ann Arbor, Michigan drinking water treatment plant | place: USA: Ann Arbor | reverse complement strand
GACCTCCGCTCCCATCCACGCGGTCCTCAATCCACCGAAGCGCGTCGCCACCCGTTTGAGCCTGCCGATCGAGGGCATGACCTGTGCCTCGTGCGTCGGCCGCGTCGAGCGCGCGTTGAAAGCCATCCCTCACGTCCAGACAGCCGCGGTCAATCTCGCCACCGAACGTGCCGACCTCACCTTCATTGGCCTGGTCGATCCGCAGGCGGCGGTCCGCGCCATCGAGAGTGCCGGCTACACCGTGCGGGAAGAAACCACCGAGCTCGCGATCGAGGACATGACCTGTGCGTCGTGCGTGGGCCGGGTCGAGAAGGCGCTCGCTCAGATCCCGGGTGTGCTCGACGCCAACGTCAACCTGGCGACAGAGCGCGCGCGGGTGCGCCACCTTGCCGGGGTCGTTTCCACGGCCGACCTTGAAGCAGCGGTCGAACAGGCGGGTTACAAGTCCCGCCGCTTGTCCGCCGATACGGGGAGTGCAGGCGATCATGACGCCGAGCGTCGTGAGAGCGAGGCACGGGGGCTGCGGCGGGCTTTGACCATTGCCGCCGTCCTCACGTTGCCGGTCTTCATCCTCGAGATGGGCTCGCACCTGATTCCCGCCATGCATCATTGGGTGATGGGGGTCCTGGGTCAGCAGACGAACTGGTATATCCAGTTCGCGCTCGCCACCCTCGTGCTGTTTGGTCCGGGGCTACGCTTCTTCCGCAAGGGCGTACCAGCGTTGCTGCGCGCTGCCCCCGACATGAACTCGCTCGTCGCGGTTGGTACGGCCGCGGCCTACGGCTATTCGGTCATCGCGACCTTCGTCCCCGACGTGCTGCCCCCGGGCACCGCCAACGTCTATTTCGAGGCCGCCGTGGTCATCGTGACCCTGATCCTGCTCGGGCGCTCGCTGGAGGCGCGCGCCAAGGGGCGAACCTCACAGGCGATCAAACGGCTGATCGGACTGCAGGCCAAGACCGCGCGCGTCGAACGCAACGGCGAGACGGTCGAGATTCCGCTCGATCAGGTGACGACCGGTGACGTCGTGCTGGTTCGTCCGGGCGAGAAGATTCCGGTGGACGGCGAGGTCGTCGAGGGCGCGTCTTACGTAGACGAAAGCATGATCACCGGCGAGCCGGTCCCCGTATCGAAGGGGGTGGGCGCCGACGTCGTCGGTGGCACGATCAACAAGACCGGCGCCTTCCGTTTCCGCGTCACCAGAATCGGCGCGAACACGGTGCTCGCGCAGATCATCCGTCTGGTCGAGGAAGCACAGGGCTCCAAGCTGCCGATCCAGGCGCTGGTCGACAAGGTCACCATGTGGTTCGTCCCGGCAGTGATGGCCGGGGCCGCGCTCACCTTTTTGGTCTGGCTGGTCTTCGGTCCTGAGCCTGCGCTGACGTTCGCGCTCGTCAATGCGGTCGCGGTGCTCATCATCGCCTGTCCCTGTGCCATGGGGCTGGCCACGCCGACCTCGATCATGGTCGGGACGGGCCGCGCGGCCGAGCTCGGCGTTCTCTTCCGCAAGGGCGAGGCCTTGCAGGCGCTGCGCGATGTGAGTGTCATCGCGCTCGACAAGACCGGCACGCTGACCAAGGGGCGCCCGGAGCTGACCGACCTGGTGCCTGCCGAAGGCTTCGAATACAACGAAGTCCTGGCGTTTGTCGCCGCGGTCGAGACCCGCTCCGAGCACCCGATCGCAGAAGCGATCGTCGACGCCTCCAAGCAGCGGGACATCACGCTCGCACCCGTCGGGGGCTTCGAGGCCACGCCGGGTTTCGGCGTGTCGGCCAAGGTCGCCGGTCGCACCGTCGCCGTCGGCGCGGACCGATTCATGACGCAGATCGGTATCGATGTGTCGGACTTCCTGCCTGTCGCCCAGCGTCTCGGCGACCAAGGCAAGAGTCCGCTCTATGCCGCGATCGACGGCCGGCTGGCGGCGGTGATCGCGGTGGCCGACCCGATCAGGGAGACCACGCCCGAGGCGATCAAGGCGTTGCATGCGCTGGGACTCAAGGTCGCGATGATCACCGGCGACAATGCCGCGACGGCCGCGGCGATCGCCAGGCAGCTCGGCATCGATGAAGTCGCGGCGGAAGTCCTGCCCGACGGCAAGGTCGCGGCGCTGAAGAAGTTCCGGACCAATGGCGCGCGGGTCGCCTTCGTGGGCGACGGCATCAACGACGCGCCGGCGCTGGCCGAAGCGGACGTCGGGCTCGCCATCGGCACGGGAACCGATGTGGCGATCGAGGCCGCCGACGTGGTGCTGATGTCGGGCGACCTGCGCGGCGTGACGAATGCCATCGCGCTCAGCCGAGCGACGATCCGCAACATCAAGCAGAACCTGTTCTGGGCTTTTGCCTATAACGCCCTGCTGATCCCGGTCGCGGCGGGTGCGCTTTACCCGGTGAACGGCATGTTGCTTTCGCCGATCTTCGCTGCGGCCGCGATGGCCCTCTCCAGTGTCTTCGTGCTCGGCAACGCGCTCCGGCTCAAGCGCTTCCAGGCTCCCATAACGATCGAAACCCGTACGGGGATGCCCCAGAGCGGGGCGGCATTGCCCAATCCGCGCCAGGCAATCGAACATTGATCCCAAGACACGGTGCCGCCTGACTGAACACCAAGACAGGATCGATGTGGCGGACGCCGGCCTAGCGTGTCGAACCAAGCATCCTTGGGTGACCAGGAAAAGAGAATGATGAATATCGGTGAAGCAGCCAAGTTTTCAGGCGTGTCGGCGAAGATGATCCGCTACTACGAACAGATCGGCTTGATCCCCAAAGCTGCGCGCTCTGAGGCCGGCTACCGACACTACAGCACGCCTGACGCTTATAGCCTTCGCTTTATCCGTCGCGCACGAGACCTTGGCTTCTCTGTCGAACAGATCGCAGAACTGCTGGTCTTGTGGCGCGACCGTGACCGCGCAAGCGCCGACGTCAAGGCGATGGCGCTTTCCCATGCCGCCGGACTGAAGACGAGAATCGCCGAGCTGCAGGCGATGGTGCAAACGTTCGAGCATCTGGCCGACCACTGCCACGGGGATGCCCGACCGGAATGCCCGATCCTTGCGGATCTGGCCGAGCCAACAGCGGCGGAGTCGCGTTCGCAGGGTCCACATAGGACGCCTCGGTTTGGGGCCGACACGCCCGCCTCCTCGCGTAACCGCGGCGTCAGATGACTCATTCGTGGTCGGACGTGCATTCGCAAGAGTTCTCGGCGCCGTTGTCGGCCAGCCGTGAGCAGCTTGCAAACATTCTGCTGATAGCCGATTGACCTTGCCACGCTGTCAAACCCCATATTGATCCGACACCACAGTCGATCAGGAGATCAAGATGCTTCGTTTCCACATTCCAAACATGACATGCGGCGGCTGCGCCAAGTCCGTCAAGAAGGCACTGCTCAGTGTGGACCCCCAAGCCCGCATCGAAACCGACCCACCGACGCGTCAGGTGAGGGTCGATAGCGACATGGACGGGGGCGCGTTCCTCTCAGCGCTCAGTGAGGCTGGGTACCCGGACGAGCGATCAGCCTGAAGCTGGTTCCGGCCGCCGCCGGCGCGCGCTACTCGCGCTCGGGGATCCCGCTGAGCCCGATGGTTGCGGCGCTCGCCATGAGACTGAGCTAGGTGTCGGTTGTGGCCCGCGCGCTTCGCCTGGCCGGGTCGGCTCCGGTTTCGGCGACACCGAAAGCGGCCATACCGGTCCAGTCACCCGATCTGCCCGGGGGATTGATCTGGATCAGTTGCATCTGACCGAGCAAAAGGTAACCTCAAGCCATGATCCGCCGTCGTCACCGTAGCTGGTTCCAGCGCACCGCCCTCCTCGCGATGGCGGCATTGCTCTGGTCCCAGTTCGCGCTGGCCAGCCATGGCGGCTGCCTGGATCTTCCGGGCACACCCGCCGCCGCAGTCGCGGCCGGCGCGGATACCCCCCACGACCACGGCCACGGCTGCGACGCGGAGCTTCCCTTGGCGGACAGGGCGGTGTGTGCCGCGCACTGCAGCGAGGGGGGTATTTCGGCCGACAGTGGGCGCATCCCACCGGTCCCGCCGCTGTTTGTCGGAGCGTGGGTCTCCTGGTTCGTCGTGGCCGAGGTCGCCGATGCCGGCCCAGGGGTCACGCCCAGCTGGGTGGAATCGCCTAGGGCCGCCTGGCACCGGCCCACCGCCCATCCCGCGGCTCTCCTGCTGATCTGATGCCCGAACGCTGACTGCTCCGCACGCCTCTGTGCGGCGCAGTGCTGTGCGTTCGTGCCGTGCGCGTCACGGCATGTGTTCCTGCCCTCGTCCGAGCGACCTGCGTCGCGTCGGCCCAAGGACACTGATATGGCATCCCTGTTCGACCCGATGCAGGCCAGGCGCCTGCACCCTCGCCCGCTGTTCCGCCGTCGGCAACCACTCCGGCACCTTCTTGCCGGCGTGCTCGCCGGCGCCCTGTGGACGCTGGCGCTACCTGTGACCGCAAGTGAACCCGTGCCGGGGCACAGCCTCGAGTCGATCCGCACCTGGGTTCTGGAACACAACCCCGAGCTGCGGGCCATGGACTTCGAAACCCAGGCCGCCGAAGCGAGGATCCTTCCCGCAGGTGCCCTGCCCGATCCGATGGCCTCGGTTGGATTCCGCGGCCTCGATCCGGACAAGCCCTGGCGCTCCGCCGGTGCAGACCGCCAAGTCGACTACGCATTGCGCCAGCGCTTCCCGCTCTGGGGCAAGCGTGGTCTGGCGCGGACCGCGGCCAGCCAGGACGCGGTCGCGGTCGGGCTTGACCGCATCACCGCGGCGCGCGACCTGCTGGCAGAGGCTGAAGCGGCGTACGTGCGCTACTGGCATGCCGATCAGGCCGTGGCCGTGCTCGACCGCCGCATCGCCCTGCTCCGGCAGGTCGAGGAAATAGCCGGCGTGCGCTACGCCCTGGGTCGCGCGGCGCAGCAGGATGCCATCCGCGCCCAGGTCGAGCAGACCAGCCTACAGCGCGAGCGGATCGAACGCCTCGCGACCAAGCAGGAGGCGGCCGCCACCTTGAACGCGGTGCTGGGACGCCGTTCCGATGCACCGCTGGCGACTCCCGATGAGGCGCCGCGCCTCGTCGTCCACAGCGCCTCGCTCACCGAGGCACTGGATGACGCAAATGCGCACCCCGCGGTGCGCTCGCAGCAGGCCCGCGCCGAGGCCGCGCGCACGAACGTGGTACTGCAGCGTCGCAACCGCTTTCCCGACATCACCGTGGGCGTGGGTGCGATGCAGTACGGCAACGGCATCGAAAGCACCGAGCTGATGCTCGAGGTCGAGATCCCGTTCCAGCAGCGCGCCCGCCGCGAACGCGAGCGCGAGTCGCGCCTGCTCGAAGACGCGGCGCTGGCCCGCCGAGACGCCACGCTGCGGGCCGTCGAGGAACGCGGCGCTTCCGCCTGGTCGCAGTGGACCAGCGCACGCGAGCGCCGCGCGCTGGTCGAGAACACGCTGATGCCGCAGGCCGACGCCACCTGGCAGTCCGCACTGGCCAGCTACCAGGTCGGCGAAGTCGACTTCGGGACGCTGCTGGAAGCACTCAATGAATGGCAGGGCGCCGACCTCGCACGGGTCGATGCACTGCGTGACGAACTGTTGGGCGCCGCCGCCGTGCGCGCCATCGAAGGAGATATCCGATGACCCGTGTCCAGACCCTGTCGCTCGCCATCGGCGTCGCACTCGCCGCACTCGCCGTCGGCTGGATGGCGGGCCGCGCCACGAACGATTCGCCCACCGCAGCCACGTCCGCCGAGGCAGCGGCCGCGGAACGCAAGGTGCTCTATTACCGCAATCCGATGGGCCTGGCGGACACGTCGCCGGTGCCGAAGAAGGATTCGATGGGCATGGACTACGTCCCGGTCTATGCCGACGACGCCCCGCCGGCGGCGCCGGGTACGGTGGTGCTGCCCCCGGACAAGGTGCAGGCGCTGGGCGTGCGCACCGAGGCGGTCAAGCGAGGAGCCATGTCCGCCACCGTGCGCACCAGCGGCACGGTCGAGGTCGACGAGACCCGGCAGTACGCGATCGCGCCCCGCTTTGAAGGCTGGGTGGAGCGGCTGTACGCGAACCAGACCGGCATGCGCGTCCGCGCCGGGCAGCCGCTGCTCTCCGTCTACAGCCCACAGTTGGCGGCGGCGCAGCAGGAATACCGGCTGGCCGACGAGACCGCCCGCAGGTTGGCCGGGTCCGATCCCGCGAGCGCGGCATCGATGACCCGCCTGCGCGATGCCGCACGCACCCGCCTGCGCAACTGGGAAATCAGCGACGCGCAACTCGGCAAGACGGGGCTGGTGCTCACCGCGCCCGCGGACGGGGTCGTGATCGAGAAGCCGGTGGTCCAGGGCGCACGCTTCGAGCCCGGCGAAACCATCCTGCGCCTGGCGGACCTGTCGACGGTGTGGGTGATCGCGAAGGTCCCGGCGGCGCAGGCCGCGGGCATCCAGCCCGGCCAGCCCGCACGCTTTGAAACCGTGGCCCTGCCGGGCCAGGTGGCCGAGGGCGCGGTCACCTTCGTGCAGCCCGTCATCGATGCGATGACGCGCACCGTGGATGTGCGCATCGCCCTGCCCAACCCCGACGGCGACCTCCGGCCGGGGCTCTACGGGACGGTGGTGCTGGAGGAGCCGGGTGCTGGACCGGTCCTGACCGTTCCGCGCTCGGCCGTGCTCGACAGCGGCACGCGCCAGGTGGTGCTGGTCGAGACCGGCCCCGGCCGGTTCGCACCGCGCGACGTCACCCTGGGTCGCCGTGGCGGCGATCGCATCGAAGTGCTCGACGGGATCGCCGAAGGCGAACAGGTCGTGGTCTCCGCCAACTTCCTGATCGACGCCGAAAGCAACCTGCAGTCGGCACTCCAGGGGCTTGAGGGTCATGCAGGACACGGCGCGCCTTCGGGCACCACTGAGGATCCACACGCCGGGCACGGTGAGGACGCCGTCGATCCGCACGCAGGTCATGTTGACGAGGTCGCTGATCCCCACGCAGGCCATGCCATACCGGCGACATCGGGAGATCCACCGGCTGCCGCCAGCGATCCTGGCGCGTCCGACGGCCATGACAGCCATGGCGACCATGGAACGATGAACGACCACGGCACACCTGCTCCCGCCACCAGCCACGAGGGGCACTGACATGCTTGGCCGTCTCATTGAATGGTCGGTGCGCAACGTCTTCCTGGTGCTGGTGATGGCGCTGGCGATTGTCGCCGGTGGCATCTACGCACTGATGAACACGCCGCTGGACGCACAACCGGATCTGTCGGACGTGCAGGTGATCGTGTTCACGGAGTACCCGGGGCAGGCGCCCCAGGTGGTCGAGGACCAGGTCACCTATCCGCTGACCAGCGCCCTGCTCGCGACGCCGAAGTCGAAGGACGTCCGCGGCTTCTCGTTCTTCGGCGCCTCCTTCATCTACGTCATCTTCGAAGAAGGCACGGACCTGTACTGGGCGCGCTCGCGCGTGCTCGAGAACCTCAACGTCGCGTCGAAAAACCTGCCGGCTGGCGTGGCACCGGCACTGGGACCCGACGCGTCCGGCGTGGGCTGGGTCTACCAGTACGTGCTGCAGAGCGACCGCCACTCGCTGGACGAGCTGCGCGCGATGCAGGACTGGTACCTGCGTTACCAGCTCACCACCGCGCCCGGCGTGGCCGAGGTCGCCAGCGTCGGCGGCTTCGTGCGCCAGTACTCGATCACCGTCGATCCGGTCCGGCTGCGCGAGTTCGACATCCCGATTTCACGCGTGTCCGAGGTGATCGCCGAGAGCAACCGCGACGTCGGCGGCCGCGTGATCGAGATGGCCGAGACCGAGTACATGGTGCGGGGCCGCGGCTACCTGCGCGGTATCGAGGATATCGAGAGCCTGGTTCTGCGCGCCGAAGGGGGCGCACCGGTGCTGATCGGCGACGTCGCCCGGGTCGAACTGGTACCCGATGAGCGCCGTGGCATCGTCGACCTGGACGGCGAAGGCGACGTTGTGGGCGGGATCGTCATTGCGCGCTTCGGCGAAAACGCCCTGGCCGTGATCGGGGGGGTGAAGGACAAGATCGCCCAGCTTGCGAGTGGACTCCCCGAGGGCGTCAGCGTCCAGGCGGTCTACGACCGCTCCGATCTCATCGTGCGCGCGATCAAGACGCTACGCACGACGCTGCTCGAGGAGAGCCTGATCGTCGCACTGGTGTGCCTGGTATTCCTGTTCCATGCGCGCAGCGCGCTGGTCGCGATCGTCATGCTGCCCGTCGGCGTGCTGATCGCGGTGATCGCGATGCGCATGCTGGGCATGAACTCCAACATCATGAGCCTGGGCGGCATCGCGATCTCGATTGGCGTGATGGTCGACGCGGCGATCGTGATGATCGAGAACGCGCACAAGCACATCGAGCGCTCCGACGGCTCCCGCAGCCGGACCCAGCTGATCATCGATGCCTGTCGCGAGGTCGGGCCGGCGCTGTTCTTCAGCCTGATGATCATCACCGTCTCGTTCCTGCCCGTGTTCGCCCTGGAGGCTCAGGAAGGTCGCCTGTTCAAGCCGCTGGCATTCACCAAGACCTTCGCGATGGCCGGTGGCGCGCTGTTGTCGATCACGCTGGTACCGGTACTCATGCTGCTGTTCGTGCGCGGCAAGATCGTGCCCGAGCACAAGAATCCGGTGAACCGGTTCCTGGTTGCGGCCTATCGGCCGGTGATCAACGTCGTTCTGCGGCACCGCATGGCCACAGTCATGTTCGCGCTGGTCGCCCTGTTTGCCAGCCTGTGGCCTGCATCGCGCCTGGGCAGCGAGTTCATGCCCACGCTCAACGAAGGCACGCTGCTGTACATGCCCGCGTCGCTTCCCGGCATGTCGGTGACCAAGGCATCGGAGCTGCTGCAGCAGCAGGACCGGATCATCAAGGGCTTCCCGGAAGTGGAGTCGGTGTTCGGCAAGGCGGGTCGCGCCCTGACCGCCACCGACCCGGCGCCGCTGGAGATGTTCGAGACCGTCATCAACCTCAAGCCCGAGGACGAATGGCGGGACGGCATGACCACCGACAAGCTCATCGCCGAGATGGACGCGGCGCTGAAGTTCCCGGGCGTCGCCAACTCCTGGACGATGCCGATCAAGGCGCGCACCGACATGCTGGCCACCGGCATCCGCACGCCCGTGGGCATCAAACTCTTCGGCACGGACCTTGAGCAACTCGACGCGCTGGCCACCGAGATCGAAGCCGTGGTGCGCGAAGTGCCGGGCACGACCAGCGCGTTCGCCGAACGCCTGACCGGCGCCTACTACCTCGACATCACCCCCGACCTTGGCAGCCTGGCCCAGTACGGCGTCACCCTGGGCGAGGTGCAGAACGTGGTGGCCGCCGCGCTGGGCGGCGAGATCGTCACCACCATCCTCCAGGGCCGCGAACGCTTCAGCGCGATCGTGCGCTATCCCCGCGAACTCCGCGACGATCCGCACCGGATAGGCAGCCAAGTCCTTGTGCCGGTGCCCGGCGGCGCCCAGGTGCCGCTGGGCGAACTGGCGCGGATTGAGGTCAGGAAGGGTGCGCCGAGCATCCGCACCGAGAACGCGATGCTGGCGGCGTACATCTACGTCGACACCCGAGAGAGCGATCTCGGCCGCTACGTGAAGGCTGCGCAGGAAGCGGTCACCGAGCAGGTGCAGTTCCCGCCGGGCTACTACGTGACCTGGAGCGGACAGTACGAGTACATGCAGCGCGCCGCAGAAAAGATGCGCGTCGTCGTCCCGGTGACGCTGGCGCTGATCTTCCTGCTGCTGTACCTCAACTTCCGCCGCGTCACCGAGTCGCTGATCGTGATGCTGTCGGTGCCGTTCGCACTGGTCGGTGGCATCTGGCTGATGTGGATGCTCGACTACAACGTCAGCGTCGCGGTGATCGTCGGCTTCATCGCACTGGCCGGCGTCGCCGCGGAAACCGGCGTGGTGATGCTGATCTACCTCGACCACGCACTTGAAGCGCGTGCCGCGCAGAGGCAGGCCGAAGGCCGGGCGTTGGATGCACGGGACCTGCGCGAGGCCATCATCGAAGGCGCGGTCGACCGCGTACGCCCGAAGATGATGACCGTGGTCGCGATCATGGCGGGCCTGCTGCCGATCATGTGGAGCAGCGGCACCGGCTCCGAGGTCATGCGCCGCATCGCCGCGCCGATGGTGGGCGGAATGGTGTCGTCCACGGTGCTGACCCTGGTCGTGATCCCGGCGCTGTACTCGTTGATCAAGCAGCGGCAGCTGGCCAGGAAGGCGCCGGCATCCGCCGCGCTGACCGTTGAAGTGCCGTGATGTGGCGCACGTTCAACGCAAGTAAGAACGGATTGTCCGCGCACGTACGGACGAGAACATCCGTCCGTTCGCGGCGAGGTCACGCGTTACTGGCTCCGTCCGCCCCAGGGCGGCTTGACCTGCGTGCGAGACACAGGTCTAGCCTGATCAACACCTTGCCGGGAGTACGCCAATGACGGCCAAAGACGAAGTCGCGCCGCCGCTGATGACGGTCCGCCAGCTGGCCCGACAGGGCGACGTCACGGTGCATGTGGTGCGCAACTATCTGCGGCGCGGCCTGCTGCAGGCGGCGAGGCACACCGAGAGCGGCTACCAGCTGTTCTCGGCTTCGGAGCTCCAGCGCCTGCGCTTCATTCGCACCGCCCAACAGCTCGGCTTCACGCTGGCGGAGATCGAGGAAATCATCCGCCACAGCCTGCAGGGGCATAGTCCCTGCCCGCTCGTGCGGGACATCATCCGGCGCAGGCTCGACGACACCCGCCAGCAACTGGACAGGCTCCTCGCCATGCACCAACGGATGGAGCGTGCCATCCACGCTTGGGCCGCGCTGCCGGACTCCATTCCGACGGGCGACGATGTCTGC
>LNFM01012845.1_pt1 | contig 10856 bp, 8 predicted proteins | sample 596031 | NCBI WGS metagenome assembly LNFM01 (sample SAMN04254537, study PRJNA301005) | activated carbon metagenome | isolation source: dual media filters at the Ann Arbor, Michigan drinking water treatment plant | place: USA: Ann Arbor | reverse complement strand
TTCGCGCCCGCCGCCCGGCTCACGAGGATCGTCGCCCCGTCCACCAGGTCGCGGAGGAAGACGTCGGTGAGCCCGTCGGCGTCGGCGTCCGACAGGTTGCCGGCAGCGGAGGAGAACGCCACCCGCCGTCCGTCGGCCGAGATCGACGCGGCCCCCGAGTTCCCGTCGCCGGGAGCCCCCGCCGGTCCGGGTGCGCGGCTCACGAGGCCCGTCGTCGCGGCCGCGAGGTCACGCACGAAGACGTCGGTGGTGGCGTCGGCGTCGTCGGGCGACAACTCGGGCGCCGCCGACTGGAACACGACCCGGGTCCCGTCGCCGGAGATGGAGGGCGCCAGGGCCGGCTGGCCCGCGGGGGCGCCCGCCGCGCCATCGGCCCGGCTCACCAGCGTCGTCGTGCCGGCCACGACGTCGCGGACGAGCACACGGCTCGCGACGGCGTCGATGTCCTCCTCGGAGAGGTTCGGCGCGGCGGAGGCGAACGCGACGCGGCGCCCGTCGCCCGAGATCGACGCGTCGGTCGAGGCGCCCGCGCCGGGGGCGCCCGCCGCGCCGTCGGCGCGGCTCACCAGCGTGGTCGTCCCCGCCACGAGGTCGCGCACGAAGACGTCGAAGCCGGGGCCGTCGGGACCGAGGTTCGTCGCGAGCGAGTGGAACGCGACGTACCGGCCGTCGGCCGAGATCGACGGCGCGAACGACGCGAGGTCACCACCGGCGCCGGCGGGACCGTCGGCGCGGCTGACGAGGGTCGTCACCCCCGTCTGGAGGTCGCGGACGAAGATGTCGGAGACGGGGTCGGCGTCGTCGGCCGAGAGGTCGGTGGACGTCGACTGGAAGGCGACGTGGAGGCCGTCGGCGGAGATCGACGGCGCGCTCGACGGCGCGTCGCCGCCGGCTCCCGTCGGCCCGGTGGCACGGCTCACGAGCACCGTGGCGCCCGTGTCGACGTCGCGCGCGAACACGTCGGTGTCGCTGTCGCCGTCGCCGCCGTCGTCGAGCTGGGTGGCGGCGGACGTGAAGGCCACCACCCGCCCGTCGGCCGAGATGGCGGGTTCACCCGACGCCCCGTCGGCCGGGAACCCCGCTGTGGAGCGGGATACCAGCACGACGTCGTCGCGGAAGGCCGAGGCCGGCACGACGAGCAGGCCGAGCACCACGGCGGCGCAGAGCGCGGCCGCGAGCGGACCCCCCCTGGGACGTTCCGGCCGCATCGGCGGCGAGCCTACGCCGGGCCACCCGCGGCGGACAAGCCGCCCCGGGTGGGCCCGGTCGCGGCTCACCCCATCCCGACGGCCTGGGCCTGCTGCAGCTTCTTGCCCTCCGTCTTCAGCGCGGGCGCCACCATGACCTCGCACTTCTGGAAGCTCTGGATCGACTCGTACCCACAGGTCGCGAGCGCGCTCCGCAGGCCACCCACGAGGTTGAGCGTGCCGTCGTTCTCGTGCGCCGGGCCGGTGAGGATCTCCTCGAGGGTCCCGATCGTCGAGGTCTTGACCCGGGTGCCGCGCGGCAGGCTCGGGTGGAACGTCGCCATGCCCCAGTGGTAGCCGCGGCCGGGGGCCTCGGCGGCCTTCGCGAACGGCGAGCCGATCATGCAGGCGTCGGCGCCGCAGGCGATCGCCTTCGCGAGGTCGCCGGCGTAGGCCATGCCGCCGTCGGCGATCACGTTGACGTACTGGCCGGTCTCCAGCAGGTGCTGCATCCGGGCCCCGGCGGCGTCGGCGATGGCCGTCGCCTGGGGGACCCCGACGCCGATCACCTGGCGGGTCGTGCACGCCGCGCCCGGGCCGACGCCGACGAGGACGCCGACCGCCCCGGTGCGCATGAGGTGCAGGGCGGCGTGGTACGAGGCGCAGCCACCCACGATCACGGGGATCGGCAGCTCGGCGATGAAGCGCTTCAGGTTGAGCGGCTCGGTGACCGACGAGACGTGCTCGGCCGACACGACGGTGCCCTGGATGACGAGGATGTCGAGCCCCGCCTCGAGGACGACGTCGATGTACTCCGTCACCCGCTGGGGCGTCAGGGAGCCCGCGGTGAGGACGCCCTGCGACTTGACCTCGCGGATGCGCTGCGCGATCAGCTCCGGCTTGATGGGCTCCTGGTAGACCTGCTGCAGGCCCCGGGTCGCCTCGGCGGGCGACATCCTCGAGATGCGCTCGAGCTCGGCGTCGGCCTCCTCGTACCGGGTCTGGATCCCCTCGAGGTTCAGCACCCCGAGCCCGCCGATCTTGCCGATCATCCCCGCGGTGCGGGTGTCGACCACCCCGTCCATCGCCGACGCGAGGATCGGCAGCTCCAGCTCGTGCCCGTCGAGCCGCCACGTGAGATCGACGTCCTCCGGGTCGCGCGTGCGCCTGCTCGGCACGATCGCGATCTCATCCAGCCCGTAGGCCCTGCGGCCCTTCTTGCCCCGCCCGATCTCGATCTCCACTCAGCGCCCCCCGCCACGTCCGCCCGACCGCGCCCTCAGACGACACGACCCAGGCCGGGCGATGCCGGGACCTGGGTCGGGGTGTCCTGCTGCGTCGATCGGTGCTCTCGAGAAATGATCCACGCAGGATAGCGTCGGGCCCGGCCGCCTGTCTCCTGCTCGCGCGCGTTGCAAACGGCACGCAGCGATCGTCGTCTAGTCCTCGGAGACGATCTCCACGCGGCGCATCAGCGACTCGACGTCGGCGGGGTCGAACACCCCGGCCCCGAACCGCTGGGTGTTCGCGGCGCCACACGCGACCGCCAGGGCGAGGGCGGCCTCCGGCGGCTGGTGGCTCTGGCGCGCCGACAGGTAGCCGGCGAGCAGGGCGTCACCGGAGCCGACGGTCGAGACGACGTCGGCGCGGCGCGGCAGCCGCGCCCGGTACGTGCGGGCGCGCTTGCCCCCCTCGGTGCGGATGCGGGCGACGCAGCCGTCCTCGTGGTGGATCAGCGCCGACTCGGCGCCCATCTGGGTGAGCGTCTCGGCGGCGGCGGCCATGTCGTCCTCGTCGCCGAACTCGTGGCCGACGAGCTCCTCGGCCTCGCGGACGTTGGGGCTGACGACGCCCGGCTCGGCCTGCAGGGCCGCCCGCAGGGCGGGGCCGGAGGTGTCGACCGCGGTGATCATCTTCTCCTGGCGCAGCTCGCGCAGCAGGTACTCGTAGTAGTCGGTCGGCACGTCGCGCGGCAGCGACCCCGCGACGACGAAGATCTCCGCCCCCTTCGAGAGGTAGCGGATCTTGTCGAGCAGCACGTCGAGCTCGGGCGCCTGCACCGACGGCCCCCACTCGTTGATCTCGGTCTGCTGGCCGGTGGTGGGGTCGATGACCGCGGTGCTCGTCCGCGACTCGTCGGCGATCCGCACGAAGTCGTTGAGGATCCCCTCCTGCGTCAGCTCCTCGATGATGTAGGTGCCGACGCGCCCCCCCGCCAGGCCGGTCGCGATGACGGGCTGGCCGAGGCTCTTCAGGGCCCTGGCGACGTTGACGCCCTTGCCGCCCGGCAGTCGCAGGGAGGCGTCCGCGCGGTGGCGGGCGCCGAGCTGGAAGTTCGGGACGCGGACGGTCCGGTCGAGCGCCGCGTTGAGGGTGACGGTGACGATCACGGGATGAGCGCTCCGATACCCGCGCGGACGCGGTCCCAGACGCCGGGCTCCGACGCGGAGCGCATGGCGAGGAGGTCGCGGCGGCCGAGCACCCGGCCGGCCTGGCGGAGGGTGATGGTGCCGACCACCTGGCCGGCGGCGACGGGCGCCCGCAACTCCGCCGGGGCGGTGATGACCTCGGTGACGGGCGCGCCGAGGCGGATCGCCGCGCTCAGATCCGATGCGGCCCGGTAGGGCACGTCGGTCCCGGGGCGGTCGTCGACCGGGGCGCGGCCGACCGGCCCGTCGGCGCTGACGAGGGTCGCCCGGGCGTACTGCGCGAACCCGTAGTCGAGGATCCGGGCGGCGTCGAGGGCGCGGCGGTCGGGCGACGGCGACCCGATGATCGCCGCGTAGAGCTGGACGCCGAGCGCCTTCCTCCGCGCGTGCGCCACCAGCGCGAACCCGGCCCCGTCGGTCGAGCCGGTCTTCACGCCGTCGGCCTCCGGGTCGATGTCGAGGAGGGCGTTCTCGGACCGGTACTCGCGGACGCCGCGCCCACCGGGCCCGGGGATGGTCGCCCGGCGGAGCGCCACGGTCTCGCGGAAGACCGGGTTCCGCATCGCCACGCGCGCGAGCCGCACCAGGTCGGAGACGCTCGAGTGGTGGCCGGGGGCGTCCAGCCCGTGCGGGTTGGCGAAGCTCGTGTGCGTCAGCCCCAGCTCCTCGGCGCGCTGGTTCATGAGGGTCACGAAGCCGCGCTGGGACCCCGCGACGCCGTCGGCGAGGGTGACGGCGGCGTCGTTGCCGCTCGGCACGAGCAGTGCCGTCAGCAGGTCGCGCACGGTGAGCCGCTCCCCCGCGACGAGCCCGCCGGACGACTCGCCGATGCGCGCGGCCTCGGGGGTCACCGTCATCACCTCGTCGAGCTCGGCACTCTCCAGCACCACCAGCGCGGTCATGATCTTCGTGGTGCTGGCCATGGGCAGCTCCCGGTCGGGCGCGCGGCTCGTGAGGGTCTCGCCCGTGGCGGGGTCGACGACGACCCAGGCCGCCGCCTGGATGGCCGGCGGCGTGCCCACCGCGAGGGTCGCGGGCGCCGTCGCGAGGAGGCTCACGAGGGCGGCCAGGATGGCGAGCCGGCGCGGCACGACGACGATCCTAGCCGCTCCCGGACGAAACGCGCGACGGCGGTGATCCGGGCCCGGGGGTCGTCCGTACCACCTGGCGTCGCCCCCGACCCGGATCCAGGAGGAGATCGCCGTGATCGCCGCCGCCCCGCTCGACCCCGAGCGCACCGCCATCCTGCTGATCGCCTCCCCCGGCGCGCCGTTCCACGGGGTCCCGGACGCCCCGGCGCTCGACCGTGCGGCCGCCCTCCTCGCCCGCGCCCGTGCCACCGGCGCGCACGTCGTCCACGTGCGCCACCTGCCCGCCCCCGTCCCCGGCGCGGACGAGGCGGCGGCGGCCCGGGCCGGCGACCCTCCGTCGGTCGCCCCGTCGGGGTGGGAGTCGGTGCTCGACTCGCCCCACGCCGACCCGTTCGCCGGCACCGGCCTGGCGGAGGTGCTCGGCGCCCGCGGGGTCGACGCCGTCGTCGTCGCCGGCCCGATGAGCCTCGCCTGCTGCGACGCCGCGGCCCGCCAGTCGCTGTCGCGGAACTTCCGCACCGTCGTCGCCGACGACGCCACCGACGCCTGCGAGGAGGGCGCGGTGGAACGTGAGCGCCGGCTCCGGGCGCGCACGAGGGCCGGTGCGGAGATACTGTCCGCCGAGGCGATCGGCTCCCTCCTGGACGCGCCGGCCTCGTAGCCCGACATCTGTTGCCGTCCCGCGCATCGCGGGACGGAGATCGCTCCCCGCGGGGGCCGGAGGTCCGGCCGGCGCCCGCGGGGGGCGGCTACGAGGACTCGTAGGCGCTCCACAGGGCGGTCCGCAGCTCCTCGGCGGCCCGCCGGGGGCTCTCCGCGAAGATGATCGACCGGCTCGCCGACACGAGCGCGCCGGCGGCGCGGCCGCCGAACGCGGGACCGAGGTCCTCGGGCCGGCCACCCTGCGCGCCGACACCCGGAATCAGGAGGGGCTGGTGCGGCATGAGCGCCCGCAGCGCCTCCATGCGCTCCGGGACGGTGGCCCCGACGACGGCCCCCAGGCAGGAGAGGCCGGAGGAGTCGACGCTCGGCGCCCCCCAGCCGGCGACGAGGCGGGCGACCTCCTCGTGCCAGAGGCCGCCGGAGGCGAGCGGCAGGTCCTGCAGCTCCGCCGCCCCGGGGTTGGAGGTGCGGACGAGGGCGAACAACCCACGGCCCCCCGCCGCGGCGGCCTCGACGAACGGGGCGACCGCGTCGCCGCCGAGGGAGGGGTTGATCGTGAGGGCGTCGATCGGCGGCCGCAGGAACGCCTCGGCGTAGGCGCGGCTCGTCACGTCGACGTCGCCCCTCTTCGCGTCCGCGATGACCAGCAGGCCCGCGTCGGCGGCGGCCGCGGCGACCCGCTCGAAGGCCTCCCATCCGGCGGCGCCGAACCGCTCGAACGACGCGAGCTGGAGCTTCGCCGCGACGCACGCGGGGCCGGCGGCGGCGATCGCCCGGCGGCAGAACGCCCGGGCTCCCTCCGCGCCGCCCGGCACGCGGCGCGGGTCGGGATCGAGGCCGAGCACCACCTGGCTGGCCCGCTGCTCGACGGCGGCCGCGAGGCGGGCCCCGAACCCGTCGGGGGCGACGGCCGCCGGGGTCACAGCAGCAGCGCCCGCAACGCGGGCAGCGTGAGGGTCGACAGGAGCGTCGTCACGACGACGGCGCTGGCGAGGACGTCGCTGCGCAGGCCTGAGCGGGTTCCGATCACGAGCGACATCATGGCGGTCGGCATGGCCGCCATGATGACGACCGTGGCGCGGACGTCACCCTCGAGGCGCAACGCGGCGGCCACCGCGACCCCCAGGAGGGTCGACAGGCCGAGCCGCACGATCACCACGTACCCCAGCTCGCGCCACAGCCGCTCGACCCCCCGCAGGTCGAGCATCAGCCCCGCGTAGATCATCGTCAGGGGGAGCGTCGCCGCCCCGAGCAGCTCGAACGGGCGCTCCACGAGCGCGGGCAGCTCCTCGACGCCGGCGAGGTTGACGGCAAGGCCCGCGACGAGCGCCCACGTGGGGGGCAGCAGCAGGCTCCGCCCGAGGTCGGAGAACGACACCCGCGGCCCGCCCTGCGGACGTCCGTAGGACGTGGCGATCGCGACCGTCGAGGTCCACGTGATCACCCCGGTGCAGAGGGCGTCGTACATCACGGCGGCGGGCAGCGAGAACCCGTCGCCCGACGCCGCGATGAGGGGGAGGCCGAAGAAGCCGGTGTTCCCGACGGCCGTCGCGACGATCAGCGCCCCGGCGCGCGGCCGGTCCATCCCCCACAGGCGCGTCGAGAGGACCGCGAACCCGACGAGCAGGCCGTGGATCGCAAAGCCGGCGACCGGCACGAGCAGCAGGGAGCCGTGCAGGTCGGCGCGCACCAGGATCAGGAAGATCAGGGGCGGCAGCGCGAGGTGGATGACCACCTTGACGAGCACGGGGCCGTCGTCTCGGCGGATGACGCCCGCCCGCCGGGCGACCGCCCGGCGAGGATGATCAGGAGGGCCCCGAGGGCGGTCTCGGTCACCCCTCCCCCACCTCACGCGCGCCGGCGCTGGTGATGGCGGCGGCGCCGGGGATCACGGCGGCGAGCGTACCAGCGCGCCGCCGCGGTCCCCGGGTGCGACGCCGGTCAGGCGGGGGGCAGCACCTCGCGCCAGTAGAACGTCTCCCACGACCCCTCGAGGATCGGGTAGAGCGGCGGCCGCATGAACTTCAGCGTGTCGTCGTACTGGTACTCGCGGGAGTCGAACATCGAGGCGTAGCCACCCTCGAACGTCGTCTGCGAGCCGATGTAGAGCATCGAGTCGTGGGCGTCGCCGACGTTGGTGTTGTAGTAGGTCCGCCACTGGCCCGACTGGGCGAGCGACGCCGCGCGCCAGGTGAGGTTGCGCGGCGTGTAGGCGGTGATGATGACCTCGCCGCCCGCGATCAGGCCGAGCACGTCGTCGCCCGACTGGGCGTAGGTGATGTTGCCGCCGATGTAGACGTTCGACTTGGTGGCGATGGTGACCCGGCCGTTCACGATCGACGGCCGGGGGCCGGAGCCCTTCGGGGAGCAGTTGTCGGTCTTCGTGCCGCCGTCCGACACGATCACCGGCTGCTCGAAGTAGAAGTACGCCGGCGCCTTCCCGGCGGGGAGGGTGTGGACCACGGGGCAGCTGATGCCGTTCGTCGCGATCGAGCCGCCCGGGTCGGAGGTGCCCGTGATGCGGAAGATGCGGGCGCGCCCGTCGGCGAGGAACTGGATCATCCAGGCGCTCGCGGACGGGTCGTTGAACGACCGGCCCTGGCCCGCGGCGGCGTCCTTCACGTCGAGGCGGGCGCTGGTGAACTGGCCGAAGTCGATCGGCATCGGGAACTGGTCGCGGAACGACGGGACGGTGGTCGCGTTGTACGCGCCGGCCGTGAAGACCGAGGCCGGGACCGACGGGCTGGGGCAGGCGAAGTTGTTGCTCGAGCACGTCCAGTGGGCCGCGTACGCGGGGGCCCGCGCCTCGCCCTGGTGGTTGATGTCCTCGGCCGAGTAGAGCTTGCCGGTGGTGGTCGCCGTCGAGCCGTACTTGATCGTCGCGTTCGAGATCATCTGGTAGTCGGCGATCGACGTCGGGCGGATCTGGCTCTGGATCGTCCGGGTCACCGGCTTCGGCGACGACCGGTCGGCGCGGGCGCTCGACAGCACCGTGACGATGTCCGAGCCCGCCGCGGGCGGCGTGATGCGCAGCGAGTAGGCGGCCTTGCCGTACCGCTCGTCCTGCAGCTGGATCCAGGTCTTCGGCCCGCCGGTCTGGTAGGTCCACGGGACGCCCGCGGTCCACGGCGACCCCGGCGGGTGGATGGTCCCGTTCGGGGCGACGCGCGGGTCCTCCGCCAGGTCGACGTAGTGCTCGTAGTAGCGCGGGTCCTCGACGAGCCGGGAGATGTAGCGGTTGACGCCGGCGTCGGCCACCTGGATCGCGATCTCGGAGCGCCCCTGCTGGGCGGTGCTCTGCGTGCTGCTCCGCGCGAACGAGAGGCTCGCGAGCACCAGCAGCGCGAGGATGCCGGTGAGGGCGATCGTGGTGATCAGGGTGGATCCGCGCTGGCGCTCGCGGCGGCGGGCGCTAGACACGGTTCGCGTTCCGGAGGGCCACATCGGTGTTCAGCTCCAGCGTGGTGGCGGAGTTGCCGGTCCGCTGGCTGACGACCAGCCGGACCGAGATCTGCGCGATGTCCCGCATCTGCGTCGCCGCGGGCGTGGCGGGGAGGCTCACCCCCTGCCGGGTGATGGCGCGGAACGCGGGGACCGCGCCCTGCTCGAGCCGCTCGACCATCACCTCGCGCCTGGCGTAGGCGCCGTACGAGAACGGCCACGTCGTGCCGACGGGCGCCGACGACTCGCGGATGAGCTGGTTCGCGACCAGCGAGTACCGGACCTTCTCGGGGCGGGGCGTCGTCGACGCCGCCACACGGGACGGGTCGATGTAGAGCTCGATCACGGTCGGCGACAGCGCGATGACGGGCGCGGTGAGCCCGTCGTCGGGGCTGACGGCCTGGCGCACCTCGCGGGCGAAGCGGTCGATCGAGCGCCGGGCCTCGGACTGCGCGCGGGCCTGCGACTCGTGGGTGCGCGCCGAGTCGACGCCCGAGAAGAAGAACCCGAACAGCGCGAGGGAGAAGATGCCGGTGAGGACGATCCCCACCAGCAGCTCCATGAGGCTGAAGCCGGCCTGGGAGCGGCGGCGGGCGGCGGCGCGGCCACCGGTGGCGGGGGGCCGCCTCACGGGACCCGGTAGATCCGCGTCTGCCCGCCGGACGCGGAGACCAGCTTGCCCGCGCTCCAGGTGGGGGTGCCGCCCGAGAACCCGGTGGCGATGTACGCCATGTAGTTGCCGGCGGCGAGGCCGGTGAAGTCGGCGAGGCCGGCGTAGGTCTGGCCGCTCACGACGACCGACTGGCTGTTGGTCGTCTGGGAGGCGTCGTACGTGCCGACGACGGCCTGCAGGCGCACCAGCTTGTTGGAGGAGCCGGCGCTCAGGCGGATGGTGCCGGTGCTGCCCGAGGGCGCGAGGTACATGGTCAGCGGCGTCGTCTGGTTGACCGCGACGTTCGCGAGGATCGACCCCGCCCCGAACCCGGCCCGGGCGGCCGAGACCACGTAGCTCGCCGTGCCCGAGGGCGGCAGGCAGAACCGCACCGCGCCGTTCGCGTCGGTGGTGCGGACGCGGGGGGCGATGTTCGACTGCCCGCCGGACACCTGCACCTGGGCCCCGGCGATCGGCGCGTTGCCGTTCGCCGTGGTCCGGACCACCACGTCGAGGTATCCGCTCGGGGACCGCGTCATCGAGAAGTTGAAGGACTCGCTGGTGTTCGCCGGGTAGCCGGTCGGCACGGGGCGCTGCTGCGTCGCGTTGACGTAGCAGTCGGCCTGGGCGATGACGGTGAAGTCGGACGCGCTCGGCTGGATCTCCTTACCGGCGATCGTCGGGAACGAGAACTGGCCGGTGGTGCCGACCTGCGACTCGCTGAGCACGTCGGGACCCGGGGTGCTGACCTGCACCTCGGAGCGCTCGGTGATGAACTGGCCGGTCGCGGCGTCGCGCAGGTTCACGTCGATCGTGGACCGCTTGAAGACCTTGAGGGTCGTCGTCCACGTCTGCGACGCCGTGAGGTGCTGCTGGGCGAGCGCGGGGACGCTGTCGGGGTGCGTCACCCACGGCGCCGCCAGCCCGATCGTCAGCCGGTAGTTGTACTTGGGGTCGTTGAGCGGGATCGCGCTCGGCTCGAGGCCGGCGAACACGACCTTGCCGTCGGCCCCGGTCGACCGCGTCTGCGCGGGCGACGTGCTGAGGTCGGCGGTGACCGGCGCACCCGCGACGGGTTCGTCGGTGAGGGCGTCGATGACCTTCACGATGATCGTCGACTTGCCGGCGATCGACCCGATCGCGGGGGGCGCGACGAGCGTCGTGACCGTCACCGGCCGCGCGCGGTTCGTCTTCGGCGTGACGGTGACCGTGACCTTCTTGTAGTTCACGTAGGTCTGCGGCTGGCCGAGGGCCGGGTCGTCGACGTAGTCCACCGCGGTGTCGACCGTGTAGGTGACGCTGCCGACGTCGGTGTCGGTGGTCGCCGCGATCTTCCCGGGCGGGGAGCCGCCGGTGATGCCGACGTCCTCGTACGGCATGCGGTGGGCGCGGT